>JGI20166J26741_10707781_pt1 | contig 15302 bp, 22 predicted proteins | sample TergutCu122P5_FD_26741 | JGI IMG/M metagenome (IMG submission 26741)
CTCAAGGATAACACAACAGCTGGTTCCATCTACCACCATACTCTCCTTCGTCTGCTGTTCCCAGTTCGCATGCAAAAAAAAGTTGCTCATGACTTTCAGTGCGACCCTCGTACCATGATTCTTTCCTGAGTCCCATTTGTAAAACAGTGACAAAAACTTGCAAGAAACACAGCCCTACAGGTTTTCACCACTCTTCATGACAGAAACATCAGGAAAGACAAGAAGGGGAGAGGAGTGGACAGTGGTGTACATGTCATGTTGCAACTCCAGACCTGCTTAAGCTGTAACCATAGCATCTCTTCAATACCACAGCCAAATACCAATATTGTACCGAACAAACCTGAAACATTACTGTGTAATGACCTGTTCTTATGTTACTTGGTCATGAGTGCCATCCACCCAGTCACAATACGGTGTTATGTTAGAATAGAATAGAATAGAATGGTAATTGGGGTACGGACCCTCTCTGGGCCTGATGCACCTAGGCGTTAAAACAGGCCCTCTGTGCCCCCTATTCTCTACCAGGTTATAGGAACCCTGTTCCTTTAACAAAGTTCCAGATGGCCCCCACTCCTAGCACTCTAATGTCCTCCAGGTCCAAAAAGAAGGAACCCAGATATATATGCCTGAGTGGGGGTAAAGCCTCACATTCACACAAAATGTGGCCTGAGGTTTCCTCCTTGGTACCACACTTCCTACAGGTGGGGTCATCACTGAGCCCCATTACATGTAGATGTCTTCTCAGGGTGTTATGACCGTGAGCAGACCAATAACAGCCCTGGTTTGTGTCCTATTAAAGGACAGTAATTGGGCCCCTGTGGCCGGGTCAGGGCCAGAGATTAACTCTCGAGCCTGCCTCTGTGTACTACAGGGACCTCGCCACAATGCCAGATGCTGATTCTTCATCCAGCGTTTCATCTTCCTCCTTATATTCTGCCTAGAGACCCCCAAACAGGGCTCAGGCCCAATAAACCGCTGACCAGAACCGCTCCTTGCGAGCCTGTCAGCGATCTCATTCCCTCTCACTCCAGCATGACCAGGGACCCAATATAGCCTCACGACATGCTGGCCAGATATATCATTCATTGTCTGCTGGCATACATGCACCAGAGGAGACGTTTTGGCAGCCTGAAGCACTCTCAGAGCCGCTTGACTATCAGAGCAAATACTAACGTATTTCTCTGGCCGATCCTGAGCTTCAATCTCATGAGCACAGGCCAATATCGCATATACCTCAGCCTGAAAGACTGTGGCATGTTTACCTAGAGGAATACTGAGCCTTCTGTTTACAGATTGCCCATAGACCCCCGCCCCGGTCCCCTCCGCGGTCCTGGACCCATCTGTGAACCAAACGAGCCCTTTAACCACGGGGGGGAGCCCCAGGGCTTCTGGTTCATTCCTCTCTAGCTAACATAGTAACCCTGTATTTGGGTTCTAGATTGTAGACCGGCTTCATAACGTTGACCCTCATGTTAAAAATGGGATCCGACTCCTGAAGTCGAGTCAGTATACAAGAATGTCCTTGTTGCGGGTGAAGGTAAGACCAACACCCCAAACTCCAGAGGCGATGTGCCGCCGACCTCGCCTCTCCCTGTATCACCAGATCCAGTGGAGGGAGGCCAGCGAGCGCTTCCATAGCACCAGTAGGGGTAGTACAAAATGCCCCCATTATTCCTAAGCAAGCCAGTCTCTGTACTTTGCTTAGCTTACTCTTAGTACTGGCCGTTTGACATCCCAGCCACCATACTGAGGATGCAAAGGAAATAGTTGGCCAGATGATGGCAACATAGAGTGAATGGACCACCTTGGGCCTTAGGCCCCACCCCATCCCGCATGCCCTTCTGCTGGCTCACAACAGATTATGAGCCTTTCTCACTTTGACCTCCACATGCTCTCTCCAGGTCAGCCGAGAATCCAGAATAACACCCAAATGCTTGACCGACCCAGAGAGATGTAATTTAACCCCAAAAATCTGTGGTTCAAAGAACCCCTGGAGTTTCCTTTCTAGTAAAAGCAACAAGCCCAGTCTTGTCAGGATTAACTGACAGTCCGACCTCGTTGCACCGTATCTCTATGATTGAAAGGGCCCACTGCATGAGTCCTGACACCGTGTCGGGGAATTTACCCATCACAAGAAGACATGTCGTCTCCATATCCTTGGATAAAAACACCACCTCCACTGAGCCTGGTAATTAAGTCATTTACCACCAGGCACCATAACAGTGGCGACAGTAAGCCTTCCTGTGGGCAGCCCCTGGATATCGCAAACCTCAGAGAAGTCTCATTAAGGGTAGCAACAGCCATGCGGCCCTCCAGTGTGGCCTTAATCCATCGCATGATGATTTATTCACTACCATGCCTGACGAGCATCACACATGGTGTCATAGCTGGTATTATTAAATGCCCCTACTATATCTAAGAAAGCACCCAAGGCTATCTCTTGTTGGTCAAGCACCTTCTCAACCCGTACAACGAGCTGATGAAGAGCCGTTTCCACCGATTTACCAACCTGGTAAGCATGTTGGTTGGGATGCAGTGGCATAAGTGCCAATGCTTCATCTCTTAGATATCTATCCACCATCCTCTCCATGGTCTTAAGAAGAAACGATGTGAGACTGATGGGTCTATAATCTCTAGGCCCACTGTAGGAATCCCTGCCAGGCTTAGGTATAAACACTACCTTTACCTGTCGCCAAATGGCTGGAACGTAGCCAGTCATCAGGCGGGCATGAAAAATTCTGACCAGATGCAGGATGACTATCTCCCGAGCCCGTTGCAACAGAGCCAGGAATATGCCATCTGCACCTGGACTTTTATGTGGGGCAAAGGAATCTATAGCCCATTCTACCCTTCTGTTGGTGACCACCTTCGTAGCCAGCCTGCAGTCGGGATGCCTAGCCAGGAGAGCAGCCGCAGGGGCTGCTAACTCCTGTATAACTTCAGAATTGGGAAAATGCGTAGTTAGCAGGAGCTCTAAGGTTTCCCCCTCAGACAGCGTTTGCCTGCCCAAAGGAGCCACCAAAGAACCCAACTTAATTTTAGGGTCCCTAGAAAGAGCCCTGTGTAATCTAGCTGACCTACGTAGGTCATCGATGGAGCTACAGAAGGCCCTCCAAGCACCTTTAGAGGCCTTCCTCACCTCCTTCCTATAAGTTCGCAGAGCCTCTCTATAGAGGTCCCAACTATGCATATTCTTATCTGATCGGCATTTGTTAAAAAGCCGTCTCACTCCTCTTCTGAGGGATTCCAGTTCTGTAGTCCACTTCAGAGTTTGCCTACTCGTCTTAATAGGTTTGAGAGGGCAGTTATCCTCGTAGGCTAAGACAAGGACCTGCTGAACCCAGTGAATCGCAAGCCCCAATCCAGCTTCACTTTTCATGTCCATCTCGGGGCCCCTCCCCAGCCGATCCTTCAGGTCCTCTCTGAAAGAGCCCCAATTGGTGCCCCTAGGATTCCTGATTAGGTGCACCAGTACCGAGCCCCGTAAGATGAGCAGAATATGTTTATGATCTGACAGGGAGGGCTCAGACGAAACCTCCGAGCCTATAATACTTCCTAGGAGCCTCAAGGATCCCATGGTAATGTCTATCACCTCTAGTCTGTCTTCACTGCAGAAGGTGGGCTCATTTCCCCCATTTAGAATCTCCCGATTTGTAGTATTCAGGAATTCCACCAGGGCCTCCCCTCTACTGTTGCAGTTAGTGCTGCCCCATACACTATGATGTGCATTGGAGTCGCACCCCACAACGAGATAGAGGCTTTCCTTTTCACAGAAACGTACAAGATCCTCAAACTCTTCAGATGGAGGGGGATTCTCAGAATCATAGGGAGGTATGCAGAGCATCGACCAAGCGCCGCTCTGCCCCTTCCTCATTATACCTAATAAGAACTACTACCAGGTCCCTACAAGAGAATCCTGGCAGCATCCAAACTGTCTTGTTCCTCGTAAGAATGCAGGCCCGAGGTCTTCAATCCCATTCGCAGAGAGCAGGGTATAACCTGGAATATTTAAGCCCCTGATACAGCCCCCACAATACCGCGGCTCCTGTATCAGTAATGCCATGTCAATTCCTTTAACATCTACTGTTCTAGTGGAAATCCTAGAAGCAGCAATGCTGTGTTACAGGTTAGCCTGAATAAAAGAAATGGTACTTAACATAACTTGTTCGGCCTCCTCCTTCCCTTCCTACACCTCAACTGTTCTTCTTATTTCCTCCACTCTGGCTTGGCGCCCAGAAGGGAGAAAATAGCTTGTCCCATGCCGCTGAAGGGCCTTCAACATAGTCCCTCCAGTACGGTGACAGAAGCTGCGTCAAAGCTGAGCACAAGGCGGACCCCATTTGGTTCCTCCCTGCACTCATAGACCCACCATTGCCCGGTGTCCAGCCCCCGGTTCAGCCTGCGGAGCCGCGAAAAACACCGCTCCGTGTCCTCTGAGGGGCCCAGAAACCAGGCAACCACTCTTTTGAAGGTAGGAAGATCATCCAGGCCCACTACCTTGAGCCTGGAGCCCTCCCAGGCCACCAGAGTTGGTACCTTGGCTGTCAGCCAGTCTTTGGTCATTACATCATTGCAGACCATAATGGCTGCCCCTTTTGACCAGTATGAATCAGCCGGCCTGGGGGTGAACCCCTCTTCTGGGAGCTCATCCACAAGCCGGCCGATAGGACGCTGAATATCTAAGAAGTGTTCCCTGGAGACTTGGCTCTTCGGATAATCTTTGCATACAACAGCTACTCGGTGGCCCTCTCTGGAGGCTCTGGCATAGCTAGCCTGCCCAATCTGTTTGGGCCTGTTAGCTCGCCCGTCCTCCGGAGTGCCTCAGGCCGACCACTGTCGTTTACTCGGGCCTTGCAGCTGTCCTCCACTCTCAGGGGGTGTCTGCTTAGCCAGAGCAGATCCTCTTCTTTGTGGAGCTCCAGATGTACCGGGCTTCTGGTGAGTGTGTGGTTGATCAGCCAGAGCGGATTGAGGTTGTCCACTGCTAGAGTCCCCAGTAGGAGCCCCTGCAAGTCTGGCCTTCCTTGCCTGCTTCTTGGCAGCACCACAGCGATTCTTCTTAGTACCCTGGAGACCAAGAGTGCCGACTTTCTCTGCCAGGCCCTCGAGGTTCTCCGAAGTTTGACAGCCTATGGACAGGTGTTCCTCCCCAATCAGCGGAGTCCTGCCTGTCCTTTGCTCGACTGAATTCTGTTCAGCTACCCCGCACGGAGACTCTGAACAGAAACCGGTGCTGCAGTCCCAAACTGCTGAGCTCTCCTCTGGATTTATTACTGTGTTGTCCATTTCTGGTCCCACAAGTAAGGGGGAAATATACATCCACCAAGCAGAGCCCCTGTACTTGGTAAGGCTACAATACCTCTGGGAGGTCACCTGGTATCCCAGAGGGTGCCATTCGAGACAGACTAACCCACTGCCATTCATCCCTTAGGCACGGCACTCACACTGTAGGATTGGGGATTGTTTTTCAAGGTTTACTCCTTTAGATCTGTTGTGCAGCGTAACAGGGTCACCCCTCATAGGATATGGCTCTTCACCATGCACAGATGGTTTTGGGTGAAGAAAACTGCATTTCGCATCTTGCACCCCTGGAGAGTGACCAGGGCCCCCAAGGGACGCCAATGCCACCTCTCGGTAACCCGGCATCCCCGGTATGGCCCAACCAACTCTCCTTGACCCCGGCATTATGTTACTTGGTATCGTAACAAGTGTGTACCCAGCTTAAGAGTCACAAGCAGTTGTGTACAGAATTTTGCTTATTGTTGTAGGTGTACGCAAATATGGGAAGGATTTTCGGGCAATTGCAGAGGTGATTGGCACGAAGACAGAAGCCCACTTGCGTAGTTTCTTTGTTAACTATCGTCGCCGTTATAACTTGGATGCTGTGCTGAAGGAGTTTGAAGCTGAGAATGGACCTATTATTGACAGTGATGACAAAGAGGAAAAGGTATTAACCCTTTAAATCCTAATGGTTAACACTATGTACCACCTGGTTTAACTGCTGTTTATAAATATTTTAATAAATATTCTGTGTTCGGTCTACATATTGCATGTGTGTGTTGTGTACAGATCTCAGAACAGACAGCAGATACAGTACAACACTAATTTTATATTTTTGTGTGGATTACGTAAAGATGGAATAATATCCAGGAAAGGAGAATTGTCCACTTTAAGATATTTGTGGGCTGCTGTGTAACAAAAGACTTTGGCAAGCCATTTAAAATACAGAATTTTGAAAATTATTACAAGTTTAAATGCAGCATGGTACATAACCTATGTTGGAAAGAGCATCTGCATAGTATTTTCACATTTTGATCTCACACATGACACCGTGATAGGTGGATGTCGACATTGAATATCATCTTGCATTTTATGATAATTATTTGTTTATTCAACCAGTCTGGAGGTGTAGTTTGTTTTCTCTTTTCTGTAGCTCTCAATCTTTATAGTTCATTATCAGTTTTGTTGCATGTTTTATTACTGTCCTTGATATCAAATAGTAACTCATTTCTGGCCACTTCTGGTGCTCTCATTGCAACCAAGAATGGTACCTTACCTTTTGCCACTTCCTATTCTTCTTCTTCCTCTTCTCATCCTCCTGTTCCTCCTCCCTTCCCTCCTCATCCTCCTGTTCCTCCTGCATTTCTAATTCTTCTTTTGGCCTGGTCAACAGGTGGTCCAACACTTGACACTGAACTCCACAAACCTTGAGAGCATTGTCACATGTCATGTGGTCCCCAAACTGCACTTGACGAGTTTCCAAACTGTGCCATTCATTTTCTTTATCTGCATTAAGTTTCATTGCATTGTTGTCATTGCTGTAGATGTGGTCAACTGGAAAAAGGACACAATGCAAAACAGTTTTTGGTAGTGGTTGAAGTTGTCAACTTCCAGGCTTCTGCTATGCATAGCAGACAATACTTCCTAGTATCGTGGAGCATTCCACCATCTATCATGACAACAGTCTGTTCAATGAAATATTTTCTGTAGTTATACTAGATTGTACAGATGATTCCTGCAGCTCAAGGCTGTAGTTGGCTGGTACAGTTAGCTGGGGAAAACAGATGTTTATGCCCCAGCGAAATGTTTTCTTTGAGTGAGCTGCACTTTGATCAGTGAAAAGCAGTATTTTGTTATTTTTAGCAACCATTTTTCTGTCTATTAGTATACCATTATCTTCAAACATCCTGCTGGTTTTCCATGAATTTGTATTTCATATTTTGTGGGAAGACTGTAACATCCTTAAAGCAATGTGGACTTTTCTACATGCCACTTACAAGTGGTGGTAGTTGTCATTACCAGTAGCATTACTTGAAAGGAGCACTGTAACCCGCTGTTTTGATTTCATTCCACCATGTCTGGGGTCTCCACACAGAATAAGAATTTATTAGGTTATAGACTGAAAAATGGACCTCTCTTATCAGGATTATGTATGTCACAGGTTATACTCTTTAATCTTTTTAACAGTCAGTCATTCTTCCAGTCATCTACTGTTTCTGAATCAACAATCCTGCCTTCACGTGCTAGAGTTCTATAAAGAATGTTGCATCTCCTCTTAAATCTTTTGATTCAACCATTAGAACCTCTAAAGCTGTCCACTCCCAAATGTGCAGAGATTTGAAAGGTCTTCTCCTTGATGATATTACCTTCTATAGAAGCACAGCTTGCACATGCTGACTTGAACCATGCAGCAAAAGCAGATTCCAGTTCCTCTAACAATGATTTCTACTGCCTGGAAGAATTTCCACACTGGTTTCTTGCACATTATTTCACAGTTGTGTTCACTGTGGACACTGGAAGTCCAAACTCTGATGCCAGGTCAACCCATGTTCCAATATGTGCCTCAGCTTTTACTAAAATATCGATCACTTATCCTAAATGATTCCACTTTCTTATATACGTAGTTCATCCTTTCCTGTGAAACTACCCTCAGTCCACAATATAATATGGTTTACAGAGTGCTATATTGTTCAAGACTAGGGATGCCCACCAGTACTTCCTTCTGCAATTGATCACTATTGTCTGGGGTTAATGAATTTAAATTTGACATCTGTGCCCACTGAACCTGTTGCCATCTATAAGAGAACTGTCCTAATTACTGCAGCACTTAGTTCAGGGGATTTCACGGAGATGTTGCTATCCATACCTAGCCAGACATAAATAAAAACTCTGGGATAAAAATTATGAATAATATCAAGTAAATTTCATAGTTGTGCCTAGGAAAATCAAGTGTAAATTCTGGAAAAGCATGAGAAGTATACAGATGTAACTGAAGAATGTATTTTTGATAAAAAAAAATTTAAAACAACCAATGAACTCCATGGAGCAGAGTCCTTTCTGAGAAGTTAATTGGTCCTCAGATAGTCAAGACGCTCCCTGCATTTTATGGAACCTGAAGGTTCATCAGTGCCTTCACAAGCACCTGCCAGTTTTCCCTATCCTGAGCAAGATCAATCCAGCTTATGCTTTCCAATCCCACTTCTAGAAGATACATTAAATATTATCCTCCCATCTACACCTGGTCCTCCCAGCGATCTCTTTCCATTAGGTCTCCCCAACAAAACCTTGTAGGCACTTCTCCTCTCCCACATACATGTCATATGCCCCACCCAACTCGTTTTTTTCGATATGATCACCCAAATAATAGCGAGGAGTACAGAGCATAAAGCTTCTCATTGTGTATTTCTCCACTCCCCCTGTTACCTGGTCCCTCCTAGGCCCAAATATCTTCTTCAGCACCCTATCCTCGAACACACTCAGCTTCTGTTTCTTTCTCAGTGTGAGACACAAACCTCACACCCATGCAAAATAACAGGCAAAATTGCAGTTTTGTATACTATCATCTTTGTATTTTTAAATAAAACTCTGGAAGACAAGGTTCTGCGTCATATGATCGCAAGCAATACCTGACTTCAGTCTGCTCTTAATTTTTTCTTGAATGGAATTGTTAGTTTTGTTTCCAGATATCTGAACTGACACCCTTTTGAAGGATTTGTCACTTACCCTTATGTTTTCATTTTGTCCTGCATACTGGTCTCAAGGCATGATCATATACTTAGTTTTCTCAGCATTTACTTCTAGGCCAGTCATCTTGCTGCCAACTCATAAAGCCTTTTTGTTTTTCTCTGTATTATATGTGCTTCCACTCAGTAAATTAACATCATCGACATAAACTGGAAGGTGATATAATTTCAAGCCCTCCTGGTTTGCCTGAACCCTCCTAATGACATTTCTTAAAGCAAAATTGAAAGCAATGGAGCTTGTTGCGAACCATTTTTAATAGGAAACATTTCAGACATATGTTTGCCTACCTGTCCACTGCTGTAGGTTTCATTTAGACACATTTTTATTAGCCTTACTGGTTTCATATGGATACCAAACTTGGTAAGAATATTATACAAGACCTCCCTCCTAACTGATTCATAGGCTGTCTTGAAGTCTATAAATAGCATATGTACTACCTTATTGGATTCCCATTTTTTCTCATGTATTTGACGAATGCAAAATGCATGATCAGTGGTTGACCGGTTTCATTGGAACCCACCCTGGTGATCCCCAATAATTTCCTTTGCAGAACCTAGACAGAAGGACATTGAATAGAATTTTTTATGTAGTTGACAAAAGTGATAATATCGTGATTATTACTAGAGTGTGTGTTATCACCCTTATAAATAGGTACAATGATTGACTCTTTCCATTGTTGAGGCACTTCATCCTTATTCCAAATAGAATTAATAAGTTTATGTATCTCATAATGAATTGTCCAACCTTCTGTTGTAATAATTTCTACTGGAATTTGATCACTACCTGGTGACTTGTGTCTTTTTAGCTTTCCAACCTCAAAGGCATTGGGCTGAGGCACTAGTGGCTCTGCTGTATGTATTTAAGTCTGCCTAACAGCATTAACCTTTATTGTACTAGCATTTACTTCATTCTTCATGCCTGGGGTGCGGAGTTTTTCTGTGACGGACCTTTAAATCGTTCGCGCGTGTTTGAAAATAAAAGTTTATATCTTATGAACCAAAGATTAAGAAATAATGAAATAATCAACGTTGTGTTGGGAATAAATCAGAGATATTTCATTTCAAAAAAGAAATTCATTAGAAATGTTTAGTGCCAACATGCAGGAAGTTACTTTAAAAAATTTTATAATTTTCAATTTATTTTATTGACATTTCTATTTCAGGCCCAACATTTGCATAGGAAATTCCAGCCTAAGAATTTTTGGAGTCGTGCCTTGGGGTGGTAGTGTCAGAAACATGATCTTGTTACACACACGTATCATACTTCTGCCATACTTCACTAAAAACGTTTATCTTCCCACCACACACAGTTCACATGTGACACTTTGGTTGCGTCACTGTCACGGACTGAGACAGACCAACATATGTTGAGTGATATTTGTGTCTACTGACTTGTGTCATCATTTCCAGTACATCATTCACGTGGATGAATCGAGAATCTCTATATGAAATTTCCTTGCCCCCATTAAAGAATAAACTGCCATATCATACGTGTATCCAGTCTTGTCACATGGTTTGTAAATTTTGATGCCAAAACGTTTGTGGTTCTTAGGTATGTATTGTCAGAAAAATGACCCTTCCTTTGAACAAAACAATAACTTTGTCTACAGCCAGATGTTCATAGGGGCTGTAAAATTTTGAAAATGTCTTGTTTAGAATTTCAAACAGATTTTCGCATCTTCCGTAACCTGTAAGAATTTTTGTCCATCATTTCAGGCTCATTATTGTCTGTGAAGTGTAGAAAGTGAAGGATGTGAAGGTATCTGTCCCATTTCATAGCACTACTGTAGATACCTGTGTGAAATTGGTTAGTCGTTGCCCCGTAGTCTGTTAGTTTGTCCCGTATGCTATGTCCCATTTGTATTGTTGTTGCAAGAAACACCAGCATTTCGGCCTCATTCACGTCAGGGAGGGGTGAAGGTCCGTCGTCAATTCTGTCAAGGTGGCCGTGGTAGTATCTCTTAGTCTCCATCACCAGCAGTGTGATAATTTCCACAAAATACCAAAGGAAAACACTAAGTGGATTGGAGCCGTCATTTTACATGTGGCACTGCATTGCCTTTATGCCCCCTGGGCCCCCCTCTAAAGGCATGTACTACACTTCTCTGAGGGCCAGGGAGCTGTGTCCACTGCGAAGTGGATGATGTTTGGACCTGTTGACCTGGCCCACTCTGAAATATTTCCCCTTTGTCAGAGGCATTTGAAGAAAATGAACAGCTGGATGAGTTACCTTGGTCCAGTTGCAGTTGTGACACCCCTGGCTTGTCTTCAAAACCTCCCTAGCCCTGAGTGCTGTTGTCTCTTGGGACCCCTTCATCATAACCTGGCTGTCTCATACAAGTTCAGATATCTGCTTTAGGGACAGGAACCCAGCTCTCTTACACATACTCATCGCAGACTGCTTACTGGGGAATGAATATTCAGTCCGGCTTATTATTATGCATTTGAAGCAGGTGGTCACGTAGTGCAATGCCATACGTGGGGGGACCCAAAAATAACCGGATTTATTTTTTTTTTAAATGGTTTATTAGGTTTTATACTATTACATTTGATTGAACCCGTCAGGCCTTCTTTGGTTTTGGAGAATTAGGAGTTTTCCATTGGCTTGATGCTTGTTTTGTTTCTGGGTCATAACCGTAGCACCAAGTCTCATCTCCGGTCACAATTTTAGAAAGAATCTGTGGGTGATTTCCCTAACAGAAAACAAAACTTAACGTGCACACTTTGTTCTTTATTATCAGCCATCATAAAGATTGCCGAACTTCCTAGCAGGCACTTAGAAAAAAAGCCACAACAACAATAACAGTCAACCTAGATTGACGCCACGCGGCAGACTGCTAGAGTATTGTGTTGACCCGCAACACCTAGTGGCGCATTGCACAACCACTTCTAGTTCGCGCACCAAATTTAAAGTCCGGTTACTTTTGGGTCCCCCCACGTATATTTCAGCTCTGTAAGGCTCAACTTTTTACGTGCCAGTCTGTTTATTTCTTCAAATCAGACTTCAGTTGTAATTATAACCCTGAGTGGAGTTCACTAATGATGCATCTCATTTTCAGCAAATGTGTTGGGAAAAGCCTTACATCACAGTGCAACCAATAATGACCTATATTTATTTGTTTGGAAATGGTATGCAGTCTCTTTATTGCATTTTTTCAAACCTTCCTTCTCTAATGGTGCATGATCTGAACTGAAATGTTAGACAGGCATGAAAGAACCTGTGTACCCTTGGCTTTTTATCAAATAAAGACAGTTGGTGCTTAGTCTCTTTCAGTAGTAATATATCCTGCGACCTTCCATGAAGAGCCTCTGTTTTGGCTAGGATAAGGACCAGAGTCGATGATATTGTGTAGTTGTATTTCAGCAGGGTACACAGCAAGAAAATTGTGCTACTACACATGCCGTCATTAGATGTTCCTATGACTGCAATGCTTGGCAGAGTGAATGAGGCTTCATTCTTAGTAATTTTGATTTGTTACTAAGAACTGCTTCGAACTGCTAAACGTATATTGTGAAGGAAATGAAAGGCTTAACGGTTGCATAGCAAAACAAGAAACATGAGAGGTTTTGCAGGCTGCCACTCGTATTCATGAGGTACATAGGTTCTGCACGCTTACTTATTACCTGCAAGCTTACTAGCGTCTTTCCCCTCTAAACTAAACGTGTTTAGAAAGAGGGTTAAGAATGTAGTTCCAAGCAAGGAAATTCAAGTGGCAATTGAGTGTAAATAAGTGAAGTGATGTGAAGTGTAATGATGTGGAGTGAAGTGATGTGATTTATGTGATTTTATTTTGAAGTGAAGTGAAGTGAGTTACGGTGAAATACTTGGGGATAAAAGTGCCATGTACATTAGGGTGACCTTATGCTGAGGGTACTTGATTATATTGTGACTACTAAATTTGGGAATATCTTGTACTGTGTTTGTTTTAACTTGTGCTGTGGTTGTTTAACTTGTTTTATAGTGTGTGGGTGTTTTGGTAATATGTGTACTTGTATTTACTGTGTTTGTATTGTTTGTACTGTGTTTTTTGTATTGTTTCATTTATGTATATTTGTTCTTATTTGTTTAGTCTGTACTAGCATAAGGACTACTACCACCAAGTGACAACTCAATTGCAGTTAGTAGTAGTAGTAAACTGGGTAAAGTGGCTGGAGTGTGAATCTGACCACAAACCATAATCTAATATGGAGTTAATGAGTGGGGCTATAACTATATTCTAGGCGGGTAACCCTTCTTAATGTCATTGATGTCACTAACAAGTCTGTGATGTTCTTACTCTTTGTTTCAGGTGCATTAATTTTAGCTTTCAGGTGTTCCCTCTCTTTTTCCTGAAATGCGTACCTCTTAGCTTCATATCTTACATTGCTGAGATTATCTACATCACTTTTGTTTGAATCTGCCTCCCATAAATCCAACCCCTCGTACATATTGCAGAGTTATGTGGAGATCTGTATCCTTGATCATGTGGGAGGTGGTAACAGGTGTGGAGGGAACACCCTGTAGAGGGTTACTACGCACACAATGGCTAACAGGGCTTAGGTCTACCCAAGCCAAGGTGGAAGCAATTGTGCTGAAGGCTGAATGACGCTGGGTAATAATGACAGTGTCGAGAACCAGGCCACACCCAATTGTATGTAGGCGAAGGGGGCACATGTGCACTTGTGGACAATATTGCAGGAGGTGATTTCCTAGGTCTTTGTGATCAAAAAAGTTCATTTAAACATGTGTCCAATTTTGGACGGTTATGGAGTTATGACCGCTTGAAACTTAGAACAGAAGGTAACGGTTATTGACAATAAACAGAACAAAATAATAAACCAGCATAATAAATGATACATTTAAAGTATAAATGTAAAGTTAACTTTGTGAAATTACCTTTAATTTGAATTGATCTGTGCTTAAAGCTGGTTTTTGAAAATGCTACTGCTGGCCGCAACACAGGCAGCCGCTCGGTTGTGAACTGCGCAAGTTGCTTGTTGCAGCTTCCGCTGACTGTTTCTGATGCAGTCTGCGGCATCCAAAATGCGACCAAGCAATGCATCTCGCATTCCCACCTTCACACTGTAAACCAATTCTTTCATCCATCCCCATACACAATAATCCAGTGGGCTTAAGTCTGGAGACCTGACTGGCCAATTGTGGGGACCGCCATGTCCGATCCATCGCGCAGGGAAACGATAATTCAGGAAATTTCTAACTTCACATGAAAAATGAGGAGGAGCTCCATCATGTTGGAAATACATACGACCTCGTTTATTCAAAAGCACATCCTCCAAAAGTCGGGGCAATTCCTCCTGCAGAAATCGGAGGTACGCCTCTCCTGTAAGACGACCTTCCAAGATAAAAGGACCAATCAGCTGATCATCCAGAACTGCACACCACACATTGACACTAGAACGTAGTTGAAAGTTGCTTTCCACAGTGGCGAGGGGATTCTCATCTGCCCACACATGAGAGTTGTGTGTATTATTGACACCGTCGCGATTGAATTGCACTTCGTCAGTAAACAGGATGTAACAATTCAACTGGCGATTGCCATTGAGCCACTAGCAAAATTCCAACCTCTGAGCAAAATCGCCAGGTCCCAGACGTTGCACTTGCTGCACGTGGTATGGATACATGCCCTCTGCATGCAGTGTTCTCCACACTCTCGTGTGGGGAACACGAAGACGTCTTGCAATTCTTTGCATACTCGCACGTGGACTGCTCTATACCATCTGAACAATGTCTTCTTCTTCTTCATCGACACCTTCATTAATATCATGCTCATCTGCAATATGAAACCCGGGAAGTGTACTGGTATCTCGCAATGTCTGGTAAACTCGAGTAAACACTGATATTCGCTGATATTCAGCTACGGAATGAACTGAATTACTGTCACAAAAACCGTACACATAAATCATATCTGCATACTGTGCAACTGAAAATGTAAATGGCATCGTGAACAAAACAGACACACCGAGATGAGAATACGTACGGGACTAACAGGCACTCTACACTGTCGCTTCTACCGCCCACGCCTGTACGAAACTATCGCCGTACTGTTCAGGAGCCGGCACGGTCACTGTAATGTAAGTGATAAGGGTTTTTGAACTCGTAGTAGTAGCTGAGTCATACAGTATACACTGGCCAGGCGAATACCCACCCACCCGACCTTCCCTACATTCCTTAAATACCCTCCAAGTGTCGAGATACGGAAACTGGACTGTCTGTAGCTGGGTGGGCGAGTCAGGTGGCAAAAATAATGCTTGCAACGCAAATGATAAGCCACCAAGTTG
>JGI20166J26741_10708892_pt1 | contig 15302 bp, 28 predicted proteins | sample TergutCu122P5_FD_26741 | JGI IMG/M metagenome (IMG submission 26741)
CGGGAGTGGTGACCTTGGATGAGGGAGTCGAGATGGTTATGCCTGGCGACAACATCCATATCACGGGCGAACTGATCACCCCGATCGCGATGGAAGCCGGGCTTCGCTTTGCGATTCGTGAAGGTGGACATACCGTTGGCGCTGGCGTGATCAGCGATATTATCGAATAAGAGGAGATCCGATGATTCCTACGGATAAAATTCGTATCAGACTCAAAGGATACGATCATAAATTGCTCGATCTTTCGACCAAGGAAATAGTTGATACCGCCAGACGAACCGGCGCCACCATTGTCGGCCCGATTCCACTACCCACCAGTATCAACAAATACACGGTATTGAGATCGCCGCATGTTGACAAGAAGTCTCGCGAGCAGTTTGAGATGCGGACGCATCGGCGGTTGCTGGACATCCTGGAGCCTACTCAGCAGACGATTGATTCGCTTATGAAGCTTGAGCTGTCGGCAGGTGTGGACGTGGAGATCAAGCTTCCTTGAGGATGTCCAGGCAAGGAAGACGGCTTGTGCAGGAAGCGTGCAATCATCCGAGTGAATAAGAACTGAATTCAGGTAGACAGATGCCGAAGACAAAAGGATTATTAGGGCGAAAGGTTGGCATGACCCGCGTGTATGACGAGAATGGTCAATCCATACCTGTGACCGTCATTGAAGCAGGCCCTTGTACAATACTGCAGAAAAAGACTGTGGGTAAGGAAGGATACAACGCTATTCAGGTCGGTTTCATCGAAAAAAAGGAATCGCGCTTGAATAAACCGGAAGCCGGGCACGTGAAGCGATCCGGCGGCAAGGGATACTATCACATCAAGGAATTCAGGGTTGCTGACCCAGAGTCGTATGAAATCGGCCAACAGGTGACCATATCCGATGTCTTTTCGATTGGTGATATCGTTGATGTGTCCGGGAAGAGCAAGGGACGCGGGTTTCAGGGTGTGGTGAAACGGCATGGATTTGCGGGCGGACGCAAGACCCACGGTTCCAATTTTCACCGCGCCCCCGGATCGATCGGGTGCAGCGCATGGCCTTCCAGGGTTGTCAAAGGGACGCGCCTGCCTGGCCGCATGGGCAACGAGCTTGTTACGCAAAAACAACTGAAGATCGTTGACATACGAATTGAAGACAACGTGTTGCTTGTCCATGGTACGACACCTGGGGCAAAAAACGGTATTCTCAATATTTATTCAAAAGCGTAATCGCCAGAACTGCTTTTAAGGAGATGCTCATGGCAGTTTGTGATGTCTTAAATACTCGAGCCGAAAAAGTTGGCGAAATCGAACTGAATGACCTGTTGTTTAACGTCGAGGTGAATACCGGGATTTTGCACGAGGTGGTTTGCATGCAGCGGGCGAATCGTCGGGTCGGTAATGCAAGCACCAAGACGCGGGGTGAGGTGAGTGGAGGCGGCGCCAAGCCGTGGCGGCAAAAGGGGACAGGCCGCGCCCGGTCGGGAAGCAGAACATCCCCCCTGTGGCGGGGCGGCGGTACTGTTTTTGGACCAAAGCCGCGTGATTACAGCTACACGATGCCCAAGAAAGTCAAAAGGCTTGCCCTGAAAATGGCCATGAGCGCCCGCCAACAAGAGGGGAATCTTGTGGTCATTGATTCTTTTGAGTTGCCGGCAATCAAGACAAAAGATTTTGTCGGGGTGATGAAAAATTTTCAGTTCGACAACTGCCTGATTGTCACTGGCGAAGCAGATGACAACATGTTCTTGTCGGCGCGGAATGCGGTTGGCTTCACGGTTTTACCGGTTGCAGGACTGAATGTCTACGATATCCTGAAGCATTCCAAGTTGATGTTAGTCCAGTCAAGTTTGGCAAAAATCGAAGAGAGGCTGATGGCATGAAAGCGATATACGATATAGTCAAAAGACCGTGCCTGACTGAAAAAGGGAATCTTCTCCAGGAATCGCAAAACAAGGTTGTTTTTGAAGTTGATGGCCGCGCCAACAAAATAGAGATTAAGCAAGCCGTCGAGAAACTTTTCAATGTGAAGGTTTCTAAGGTAACGACAGCCAACATGACAGGAAAGCAAAAGCGAGTGGGCGCTAAATCCGTTGGTAGAGCGAGTGATTGGAAAAAAGCGTATATAACTCTTGCAGAAGGGAAGATTAATTTCCTTGATGAGCTCTGATCCAATTCGAACTGATTCAAATCTGCCGAGATTAGATTATAGGAATTGCAATGTCTATAAAAATTCACAAGCCGACATCATCTGGTAAGCGACATCACGTATCAGTTCAGCAGGAACTGCTGTCCGATAAGAGACCAGAAAAAACACTCGTCACGACCTTGCAAAAAACAGGCGGCCGCAATGTCTATGGCAGGGTGACGGCCCGGCATCGGGGCGGCGGCCATAAGCGGAAATATAGAATTATCGATTGGAAACGGAACAAGACGGATATTCCTGCCAAGGTCACTGCCATAGAGTATGACCCCAACCGTTCGGCCAACCTGGCCTTGCTCACCTATGCCGATGGTGAGAAAAACTATATTTTGGCTCCCAACGGCATGGTTGTGGGCGACACGGTTGTCTCAGGGGCGGGAGTGGATATTAAATTGGGAAATTGCCTGCCCATGATCAACATTCCCTTGGGCACGGTGATCCACAATATTGAGATGAAGATCGGCAAGGGGGCGCAGTTGGTTCGTTCCGCCGGCGCTGCTGCCCAGCTCATGGCCAAAGACGGCAACCAGGTGCTGGTCAAGTTGCCGTCCGGCGAGGTGCGGCGGTTCAATAAAGATTGCCGGGCATGCATCGGCCAAGTGGGTAACCCGGAACATGGCAGCCAGAAACTCGGTAAAGCGGGGCGGTCGCGATGGCAAGGAATTCGGCCGTCGGTACGCGGCGTGGCGATGAACCCGGTTGATCATCCGATGGGCGGCGGTGAAGGAAAAAGCTCCGGCGGACGGCATCCCTGCTCGCCTTGGGGTGTACCGACCAAGGGTTTCAAAACACGGAAACGCAAGACCTCTGATCGTGATATTGTCAGCAAACGGAGCTAGTGAAAGGAGAGAAAATTTATGTCCCGGTCAATAAAAAAAGGTCCATTTGTCGATGATCACCTGATGAGCAAGGTCGAGCAGGCGCAAGAGACTGGATCGCGTAAAGTCATTAAAACCTGGTCCCGTCGTTCTGACATTTTGCCTGAAATGGTCGGCTTGACCTTTGCGGTCCACAACGGCAATAAATTTATCCCGGTCTATGTAACGGAAAACATGGTTGGGCATAAATTGGGGGAATTCTCGCCGACACGGACCTACTATGGTCATGCTTCGGATAAAAAAGGCAAATAGCCGGTTCATTTTTACTGTAAGTCTCTTCCTGGAGTGAAATGATGGAGACCAAAGCCGTCGCAAAATATATTCGCATTTCTCCTCAAAAGGCGCGTCTGGTCGCAGACGTTGTGCGCGGGATGAATGCCGGGAAAGCGGTAACCACTTTGCGTTTTATGCCGAAGAAGGCAGCCAGAATCATACGGAAAGTGCTCGAGTCAGCAGTGGCCAACGCAGACCAAATGGAATCTGTGGATGTGGATACGCTGTATGTCAAGGAGATCACCATTGATGGCGGACCGATGCTGAAGCGTTTCAGTCCGCGGGCCCAAGGCCGGGCTACGCGGATCCTGAAGCGAACGAGCCACATTACCGTCATTGTTGCCGAGGCTTAGCCTGCACAAGCTAACTATTTCGAGATTAACTGTAGAGGGAACGGAGGAACATCTTGGGACAAAAAGTTAATCCCATTGGACTGCGCATCAACATCACGCGATCTTGGGAATCCATCTGGTATGCTGACAAGGAATATGCCAACAATCTCCACCAGGATCAGCTTATTCGCAAATTCCTGAAGCAGAGATTGTATCATGCCGGTGTTTCAAGGATCGTGATCGAACGAACAGGCGATAAGGTTAAGATTAAACTCTTTACGGCTCGTCCTGGAATAGTTATCGGCAAGAAAGGCACTGAAATTGAAGGACTGAAGAAAGAACTAGAACAAAAATTTAATCGTTTTTGTTTTATCGATATCCAGGAAGTTCGCCGTCCGGAGGCCGATGCCCAGTTGGTTGCCGAAAACATTGCCACGCAACTCGAACGGCGTATCGCTTTCCGTCGGGCCATGAAGAAATCGATCAATTCCGCACTGCGCTTCGGGGTGCAGGGGATCAAGATCTCCTGTTCCGGTCGCCTGGGTGGCGCTGAAATGTCTCGTACCGAATGGTTCAAAGAGGGACGGGTGCCGCTGCATACGCTTCGTGCGGATATCGATTACGGAACGGCCGAAGCGAAAACCACGTATGGAATCATCGGCGTCAAGGTGTGGATTTTTAAAGGTGAAATTCTTTCAGACGCCGTACCGACCACTGAACAAATTTCGCAAACAAATTGATCTGCAGGGTGTGCGGTCGTATTTGGCGATGCCCATTAGGAGTTCAAACTCATGCTAAGTCCTCGCAAAGTTAAGCATAGAAAGCAATTCAAAGGAAGAATGCGCGGAGAGGCCTATCGCGGTTCTGATCTGACTTTTGGTGAATTCGCCCTGAAAGCTGTGGGGTGTGGACGGATGACTTCTCAACAGATCGAAGCCGCCCGAATTGCCATCAACCGGAAAGTCAAGCGTGGCGGTCAGTTGTGGATTCGTATTTTTCCCGACAAGCCGATTACCAAAAAGCCGGCTGAAACCCGGATGGGCAAAGGCAAAGGATCGCCTGAATATTGGGTGGCAACCATTCGTCCAGGAAGAATTTTGTATGAACTCAAAGGCGTGCCTGAAGATTTAGCCCTGGAAGCCTTGCGGTTGGCAAGTTTTAAGTTGCCTTTCCCTACCATGATCGTCAGCAAGAGTAATTCGATATGAAAGCAAAGGAACTGAGAGCTCTTTCTGTTGAAGATCTTCTGAAGAAAGATGCCGAATTGCGGGAAGATCTTTTTAAGTTGCGGTTTAAACACGGTATTCGTCGGCTGGAGAATCCTGCCAAGCTTGGGGTTTTGAGAAAGGATATTGCTCGAATCCAGACCATGCTTGCCGATAAAAATCAAAAATAAGTGCCAACTTCAATCATTGTTTTTGGATGAAAAAATGAGCGAACAAGTAAAGAAAACACGGCAAGGCTTTGTGGTCAGCAATAAGATGGATAAAAGTGTTGTCGTGGTTGTCGAACGAAAGATACCGCATAAATTGTACGGGAAATATATTCGTCGACAGGTCCGATATATGGCTCATGACGCCACGAGCCAATGTCAGATTGGCGATTTGGTTCTGATAGAGGAATGCCGTCCATTATCTAAAAGAAAGCGATGGCTGGTGCGTTCCATCATCGAGCGCGCCGCCTGATGTGGCTTGCGAACAAACGAACAGCTTAGGTATCGACTCGAGTCGATAATCGGGTGAGGTCATGATCCAGACAGAAACTGTTTTAAATGTTGCCGACAATTCCGGCGCCAAAAAAGTACTCTGTGTTCGAGTCTTGGGCGGAACCAGGAAACGCTACGCCAGGATTGGCGACATCATTGTCGTCACGGTGAAAGAAGCGATACCGCACGCGAAAGTCAAAAAAGGCGATGTGCTGAATGCCGTTGTGGTGCGGACTGTTCAATCGATCCAGCGCTCTGAGGACACCAGCGTTAAATTTGACGAAAATGCTGCGGTTCTGTTGGCGAACAACGGCGAGCCTATAGGTACGCGTATTTTTGGACCGATTGCCCGTGAGCTTCGTTCACTCGGCTTTATGAAAATTATCTCCCTTGCTCCAGAAGTACTCTAATTGAATTTTATTACCAGAGCGATTGAGGACACATACTAATGCGTCAAGGACACACGAGCTTGCGGGTCAATGACAAGGTAGAAGTCATTGCCGGCAAGGACAAAGGAAGAGTGGGTAAGGTGTTACGCATCGACAAGGACAAGAATCGGGTCGTTGTCGAGCGTATCAATATGATTAAAAAGCATCAAAAGGCAACATCTCCCCAGTCGCCTGGACAGATTGTTGAAAAGGAAGCATCGATCCATCTTTCCAATGTGATGCTCGTGTGCCCTGAATGTGCCGAAACAGTCAGAATCGGGAAAAAAGTGTTGGAAGATGGCACAAAAGTTCGCGTGTGTAAAAAATGTCAAGCGACAATTGTAACTGCAAGCAAATAGTCCCGGTTGTTTAGGAGTAGATAATGGCTACGCTGAAAGAGCAATATGACAATGAATTGAAAGGATCCCTTCAGCAACAACTGGGTGTGACCAATGTAATGGATATACCTAGAATTGAGAAAATTGTTCTGAATATGGGGCTGGGTGATGCTGTGCAAAACCCAAAAATTGTTGAGAAAGCTGCCCAAGAACTTACTTTGATAGCGGGTCAGAAAGCTGTGGTGACCAAGGCGAAAAAGTCCATAGCCACTTTCAAGTTGCGTGCAGGCATGCCGATCGGCGCCCGGGTTACCCTCCGTAAGGAACGGATGTACGATTTTCTTTCCAAGCTCATCAACATTGCCCTGCCGCGGGTTCGCGACTTCCGGGGTGTTTCTTCGAAGGGGTTTGACGGTAAGGGCAACTTTTCCATGGGCGTTACGGAACATATTATCTTCCCGGAGATCGATTATGACAAAATCGATCAGATCCGTGGATTGAACGTGACCATCGTCACCTCTGCCAAAAACGATGAGCATGCCCGGGCCTTGTTGGATGCCATCGGGATGCCATTCAGAAAGAAATAATTTTTTGTAGTTGTCTACTGTTTGAGGAGGAATCTGTGGCAAAAAAATCACTCATTGCCAAGGCAAGTCGCAAGCCCAAGTTTTCTGTGCGCGCATACAACCGTTGTCCGCTCTGTGGACGCGCCCGGGCCTACTTTCGCAAGTTCGGGTTGTGCAGGTTATGCTTTCGCAAACTCGCATCCCAGGGTGAGATTACCGGAGTCACCAAATCCAGTTGGTAACCGGTCGATCCGCTGAGCCTTATTCGTGTTAATCCAAGCAAGAGGAATGTTCAATGTCCATGAGTGATCCGTTGGCAGACATGCTGACAAGAATACGGAACGCCGCTGAATCGCACTTTCGTTCAGTCGAGATGCCATTGTCGAAGCTCAAAGCAAGTGTTGCCGATGTGTTGAAGCGAGAAGGATTTATAGAGGATTATCACATCGTTGGTGATGGACCTCAGGGCACGCTGAAGATCGATCTGAAATATGGCGCCAACAACGAACGCGTGATCAACGGAGTTCGTCGCGTGAGCAAGCCTGGACATCGCCAATACAAGCCGAGCGACAAGATTCCGAAAGTGATGAGCGGACTCGGTGTCGCCATTCTGTCCACGTCGCAAGGGTTAATGACCGACAAGCAGGCGCGGCAGTTGAATGTGGGCGGCGAAGTGCTGTGCGAAGTCTGGTGAGATACGAACGTATTTTGTGAAAGGAGAAAGGCATGTCCAGAATCGGTAAACAGCCGATACCAGTTCCTCATGGTGTCAAGGTTGAGATACAGGGGACACATATCAAGGTTTCGGGCAGCAAAGGAATGCTTGAGCGATCGGTTCGTCCTGAAATCGAGATCGCGTTGCAGGACAATCTGCTTGTCTGCACCCCGAAAGGAACGAGCAAACGGGTTATGGCTTTTTGGGGCATGACCCGCTCCCTGATCAGCAACATGGTTGTCGGCGTGGATCAGGGGTTCTCGAAAAAGCTCATGGTCGAAGGTGTGGGGTACAGGGCGAGCGTCGCTGACCGGACACTCTCCTTGAGTGTCGGATATTCCAGCGCGGTTGATTTCCGTCTGCCCGAAGGTATTTCGGCCACGGTCGACAAGGACAATTCGATCACCTTGCAGGGGATCGACAAAGAACTCGTTGGCCTGACCGCGGCGCAAATCAGGCGCATCCGCAAACCCGAGCCCTATAAGGGCAAAGGTATCCGCTATGAGAATGAGCACATCGTCCGCAAGATTGGCAAGGCTGGCGGTAAGAAATAATTATCACACAAGTGGTCAATAAGCATGGCTAAGACAAACCCAAAAGTTACAGCAAGGAAAAAGCGGGTGCAGAGAATCCGCGTTAAGATCTTCGGAACTGCTGAACGGCCTCGGATGAGCGTGTATCGGAGCAATAGGCACATCTATGTGCAGTTGATCGATGATACGCGCCATCGGACTCTGGTTGCCTTGTCCACGGGAGACAAGAATTTTGCTGACAGCGAGCTGAATGGGAAATGTGAACAAGCCAAAAAAATTGGTCTGCTCATAGCGGCAAAGGCAAAGGCTGCGGGAATCGATAAGGTCGTATTCGATCGCAGCGGCTATTTGTATCATGGCAGAGTCAAGGCATTATCCGATGGCGCACGCGAAGGTGGGCTGGAATTTTAACGATGTCTATCGTTCATTGATTACATAAACCGAACGGGGGTGTTTCTTGGCTGAGTTTAAGCGCGCAAAGGAAGGGGTTCAGGAAGAACTCATTGAAAAAATAGTGTATATCAATCGGGTGGCCAAAGTCGTTAAAGGCGGCCGTCGTTTCAGTTTCAGCGCCATTGTCGTGGTCGGCGACGGCAGCGGCAAGGTGGGGTATGGCTTGGGTAAAGCCAACCAGGTTCCGGAAGCAATTCGCAAAGGAATCGAGCAGGCGCGGAAGGACATGCAGAACGTCTCGTTGACTGACGTTTCCATCCCCCACGATATTGTCGGCAAGTTCAAGTCAGGGAGCGTCATGCTGAAACCGGCTTCCGACGGTACCGGCGTCATTGCCGGCGGCGCGGTCCGTGCGGTTCTGGAAGCCGCCGGCGTGCAGAATATTCTGACCAAATGTCTTGGCTCCAACAATCCGCACAACCTGGTGAAGGCAACCCTGGACGGTTTGAGAAAACTGAGAACTGCCGAGCAGATTGCACGGTTGCGCAATCAAAGAGTTGAGGAAATGGTTGCCTAATATCTTTCACTGGAAGAATTTCGTCATGAAGGACACAATCACATATTCGCAGATAAAAAGTTATATCGGCAGCACCAAGGCGATCCGGTCGACTCTCATTGGCCTTGGGCTGACGAAGATGCATAAAATTGTGACCAGAAAAAATACGCCTGAGTTGCGCGGGATGCTATCCAAGGTCCAACACCTTGTCAAAATTGAGGAGTGATCCATGCTCACACTGAACAATCTCGCCCCGAATGATGGGGCACGAAAAGCCAAAAAGCGTGTGGGACGCGGACCGGGGACCGGCAGCGGCAAGACGGCGGCACGGGGCCATAAGGGCGCCCGCGCCCGCGCAGGTTACAGCGCCCGTCCGGGCTTTGAAGGCGGGCAGATGCCTCTGCATCGTCGGCTGCCGAAAAGAGGGTTCAACAATATCTTCAAAAAGGTCTGCACGCTGATTTCTCTGGATCAACTCAACACCTTTGATGCGGGCACGGTTGTGGACTATGCGACCTTGGTCAGCGCCGGGTATGTGAAAAAGGCAGGCTTAGTCAAGATTCTGGCGAACGGCGAGCTCGGCAAGGCGCTCACGGTTCGGGTCGACAAGGTCAGTCAGGGGGCAAAAGAGAAGATCATCGCCGCAGGTGGTACGGTCGAGGAGTAACGGATGAGCGGTCTCGCCAGCGCAGCCAGTATACCGGAATTACGCAAGAGAGTGATTTTCACTCTCTTGATGCTGTTCGTCTATCGAATGGGGGTGCAAATCCCTACGCCCGGTATCAACGGCGATGCTCTTGCCGATTTTTTTGCCAAGAACGCGAGCACGCTGTTTGGCATGTTCAACATGTTTTCCGGCGGCGCCCTGGAGAGATTTTCAATCTTTGCCCTCGGGATCATGCCGTATATCTCGGCTTCGATCATCATCCAACTGCTCACGGTCGTCGTTCCCCAACTCGAAGCCCTTTCCAAGGAGGGTGAGGCAGGGAAGAGAACGATTACCAAATATACGCGATATGGAACCGTCGTCCTTTCCGTAATCCAGGGTTTTTTTATTGCCACTGGTCTGGAACAGATGACAAGCTCGAATGGCGTTCCTATTGTGATCGATTCCGGTCTGCAATTCAGGTTGATGACTGTACTGACGCTCACATCCGGTACAGCGTTTATCATGTGGCTTGGCGAGCAGATGACGGAACGCGGCATTGGCAATGGCATTTCAATGATCATCTTTTCCGGCATTGTCGCCCGAATGCCCGCCGCGGTCGGCAATACGATCGAACTCATCAATGCCGGCGACGTGCGGCTGATTTTTCTGCCGATCATCGTGATCATGATCCTGCTGGTGGTTGGCATTATCATCTTTATCGAAACGTCACAACGGCGCATCCCGATACAGTATGCAAAGCGAGTTGTCGGCCGGCGTGTTTATGGCGGCCAGTCCTCGCATCTGCCATTGAAGATCAACGTGTCAGGAGTCATCCCGCCGATTTTTGCATCATCGATCATGATGTTTCCGGCCACCATCGGCTCCTTTATTCACATTGACTGGGTGCAGCGGGTTTCTGCCGCGCTTTCGCCGGGAACGCCATATTACTATGCGATGGAAGTGGGTTTGATTGTCTTTTTTTGTTTTTTTTACACGGCAGTCACCTTCAAGCCGGATGATGTGGCGGAAAATCTGAAAAAGAATGGTGGTTTTATTCCAGGCATCAGGCCGGGGAAGAAGACTGCGGAATTTCTTGATTATACTCTTGTTCGACTCACTGTTGTCGGCGCGGTGTATTTGAGCGCGGTCTGCGTGATGCCGACATTGCTTGTGCATGAGCTTAATGTTCCCTTTTATTTTGGCGGGACAGCATTGCTTATTGTCGTTGGTGTTGCCATCGACACCATTGCGCAAATTGAATCTCACTTGGTTATGCGTAATTACGATGGATTCATGAAATCTGGACGCATCAGAGGAAGGTATTGATCTCTTGTGGTGAATTCTGATCAAGCAATCACAATAAAAACGTCAGAAGAAATAGAAATTCTCTTTCAGGCGAATCAAATTGTTTCTGAAGTGCTTGATCTCTTAGAATCGAGAGTTGTCGAAGGAATTTCCACGTTCGAGTTGGATCGCCTGGCTGAAACATGCTGTTGCGATCATGGTGCGGTACCTGCATTTAAAGATTACAGAGGATTTCCGGCGAGCCTGTGCGCATCTGTCAATGAAGAGGTTGTGCATGGTATTCCTTCAAAGAAAAAGATACTTCGCCAAGGCGATATCGTTTCTCTTGACTTTGGTGTTTGCTATAAAGGTTTTTACGGAGATGCGGCAATCACTGTTGCGGTGGGAACAGTTGCCCCAGAGGTCGCGCTTCTGATCGAGGTGACGAAAACCGCGCTTCAGAGAGGGATCGACCAGGCCAAGGTTGGCAATAGAATTTCCGATATTTCCCGCGCCGTCCAACAGCATGTCGAAGCCCACGGTTTTTCAGTGGTTCGCCAATTTGTCGGCCACGGTATAGGCTCACAGCTCCACGAGCCCCCAGAAATTCCTAATTTTTGTCAACATCGGCAGGCATCGCCCAGGATTTTGGAAGGAATGGTTTTGGCCATCGAGCCGATGGTCAATATCGGTGGGTCGAAGGTGAAGATCCTTCAGGATCAATGGACAGTGGTCACGGCTGACCGGAAACCTTCAGCCCATTTTGAACATTCTATCGCTGTCGGTTCTCAGGGAACGAGAATTCTCAGCATGAAACCGTCCAGTGGAGCGGTACGGACGGCAGCTAAAAAAACTTGAAAAAACGATCTTAGTTCGATAATAGTAAAAGCTTCGTTCGATTGATTAGGAGTAGCAGAGATCTATGGCAAAAGAAGAGGCCATCGAAGTTGAGGGAACGATCATCGAGCCCTTGCCCAATGCCATGTTTCAGGTCGAGCTAGACAATGGCCATAAGGTATTGGCCCATATTTCCGGGAAAATGCGGATGCATTACATAAAAATTCTGCCCGGGGACAGGGTGACGGTCGAGCTTTCGCCTTACGATTTGACCAGGGGAAGAGTGACTTTTCGGGCGAAAGGCGGAAAAGGAAAAAGCAAATAACAGAGCTTGAGGCGTGCAATGAAAGTTCGGTCATCGGTAAAAAAGATATGTAGTGAATGTAAGATTCTCAAACGGAAAGGTGTCGTTCGGGTTGCCTGTGCCAATAAAAAGCATAAGCAGCGTCAAGGATAACATTCTGGGAACTCATCTGCGCAGGTTGCGATAAAGGAGCACGGATTTGGCACGCATAGCTGGTGTGGATTTACCACGCAACAAACACATGGATCGAGCACTGACCTATATTTACGGCATCGGGTTGACCACCGCCCGCCGAATTCTCGATAAGGCGGATCTCCCTTATCAGATGAACAGCGATGATTTAAGCGCTGACGATGTCAATCGGGTTCGAACCATTATTGAAAATGATTATGTTGTCGAGGGTGACCGGCGGCGTGAAGTGTCCATGGATATCAAACGCCTCATGGATCTTGGCTGTTACCGGGGCCGGCGACATCGAAGAGGGTTGCCGGTCAACGGGCAAAGGACCAAGACCAACGCTCGCACCCGGAAAGGCCCCCGCAGAGGGGCCGCTGCTGTCCGGAAGAAATAAGAGACCATTTTGTCGAACGCTGTGCTAGGGCGGCTAATCAGGAGAGAACATGGCAAAACCAGGGAAAGTTAACGTAAAAGTTAAGAAAAAAGACAAAAAGAATGTCCCGGAAGGAATAGTGTTCATCTATTCGACGTTTAACAATACTGTCGTCACCATTTCTGACCGCCAGGGGAATACCTTGTCTTGGGCAAGCGCTGGCGTCCTTGGCTTTAAAGGATCGCGGAAGTCAACGCCGTTTGCGGCTCAGAACGCATTAAGCGATGCCGTTGCCAAGGCCAAAGAGCACGGACTGCGCAAAGTGGAGGTTCGGGTGAAAGGCCCCGGTCCTGGACGTGAGGCGGCCTTGCGCGCTTTGACAACCGTTGAGCTTGATGTTACCCGCATCATTGACATCACCCCGTTGCCCCACAACGGCTGCAAGCCTCCCAAAAGAAGGCGTGTGTAGTCTGTCTTTCGTTTTCATCTGTCATTGATGTCTTGTTGGCGATCAAGGCAATTACTGGAGGTATAAGTTGGCTAGATATACAGGAGCATCCTGCAGGCTGTGCAGACGAGAAAATCTGAAGATGTTTCTCAAGGGAGATCGTTGTTATTCAGATAAATGCGCCTTTGAAAGGCGTTCATTTGCGCCGGGGCAGCATGGCCAGAATCGTTTCAAAAAGGTTTCGGACTATGCTGTGCAGCTCCGGGAAAAGCAGAAGGTAAAGCAAATGTACGGCATGCTCGAGGCGCAATTTCGTCGATACTTTGAAAAAGCCGATAGAGCAAAGGGTGTAACTGGCGAGATTTTGCTGATCATGTTGGAGCGCCGGTTTGACAACGCCCTGTATCGGGCGGGTTTTGCCAGTTCGCGCGACCAGGCCCGGCAGATGGTCCGGCATAATCTGTTCACGGTCAATGGCAAGAAAGTCAATATTCCATCGTATCAGATGAAGGCCGGCGATGTGATCGCGTTGAAGGAAAAGAACCAGAAAAATCCTGTGATCGTCGATAACCTCGAAGGCGCTGTCCGCAGAGGACTGCCGAGTTGGCTTGATCTCGATCAAAGTCAATTTCGATGTGTGGTCACCGCATTGCCGAATCGTGATGAGATAACGATGCCCATTCAGGAACAGCTCATTGTCGAGTTGTATTCCAAGTAACTTTTATCGTTATAGGTATCGCATGCCACAAGAGATACGGGACGAAACCCCCTTTTACAATAATTGGCATACCCTCATCGCTCCTGAGAAACTTGAGGTTGATGAAGGGTCGCTGACCAGTCGGTACGGCAAATTTGTCTGTCAGCCCCTGGAGAGAGGATTTGCCACGACCATCGGTAATTCGCTCCGCCGGATTATGCTCTCTTCCATCAGGGGCGCGGCGATTACCTCTGTCCGGCTGGACAATGCCCTGCATGAGTTCACCACTGTTAACGGTGTTCATGAAGATGTCGCTGAAATAATTCTGAATTTAAAGCAGGTCCGCCTGCGGTTGAATGGCCCGGAGACGCGCACCGTGGTGCTTGAGAAAACGGGTCCGGGGAGCGTGTACGCCGGCGATATTGCGGGCGGCGCCTATGTCGAGGTGATGAACCCCGAATTGGTTATCTGCACTATAACAGATGCCACCACCTTTCGTGCCGAACTGGAGGTGCATTGGGGCAAGGGGTATGTCGCCGCTGAATACAACAAGAAGGAAGGACAGCCGATAGGCGTCATTCCGGTTGATTCAGCGTTTTCCCCGATTCAGCGGGTGCAATATGTTGTCAGTCAGGCCCGGGTGGGACAGCAAACCGATTATGATCGCCTGACCATGGAGATCGAGACCGACGGCAGCGTCGAGCCTCAGAATGCCTTGGCCTATGCCGCCAAGATTCTGAAGGAACAGATGACAATTTTCATCAATTTCAACGAAGAGATCGCCAAGGCGCCCGATAATGCCGATGGCGACGATGATGGCAAGGCCTATCCGCCCTTTCTGGATAAAAACGTTGAAGATCTCGAGTTGTCGGTCCGGTCGGCCAACTGTTTGAAAAATGCGCAAATTCAGTATATCGGTCAGTTGGTTACCAAGACTGACGCTGAGATGCTCAAGACGAAAAATTTTGGCCGCAAGTCGTTAAACGAGATCAAAGCATTGCTGGCTGAGCATAACCTGACCTTGGGGATGAAGTATGACGGTTGGGTCATCCCTGAGAAACGAGAAGAGAAGCCTGAGGAATAATCTGTTCTTTTTCGCCCAGGATAATTTTTGCTAACGACGAAAGGATTGACATGAGACATAGAAAAGCTGGCCGCAGACTTGGCCGAAATTCTTCCCATCGCGATGCCATGTTGAGGAATATGATCACCTCGCTGCTGGACCAGGAGCGCATCGTCACCACGGTAGCGAAAGCAAAAGAGGCGCGCCGGGTCGTTGACCAGATGATCACGCTTGGGAAAAAGGGCGATTTGCATGCGCGCCGGCAGGCCATGGCCTACATCCGTTCCAAAAGCATCGTTGCCAAGCTGTTCGACCAACTGAGCAGTCAGTATGCCGAACGCAACGGCGGCTATACCCGTATTATCCGGACCGGTTCGCGGCTGGGCGACGCCGCGCCCATGGCCATCCTCGAGCTGGTCGGCTACAGCGAATCATCGCGCGAGACCAAAGTCGAGCAGACGCAATAAACGTGCAGTCGTTGTGCTGTTGAGTCGAGCTGGCATGAGTTGTTCATGCCAGCTTTTTTTATGTTGTTTTGTGCAAGGACCGCAATGGATTTTGCTCATCTGGT
>JGI20166J26741_10712226_pt1 | contig 15290 bp, 13 predicted proteins | sample TergutCu122P5_FD_26741 | JGI IMG/M metagenome (IMG submission 26741)
TGTTATATCACTTGGATATGAGCTGCGCATTTTCGTTTCCCCCATGATGGAATTTTGTTCTAATTATATCACATGGGAGAGATTTTGGACAGGCTCTAAGGCTGGTATCCGTGGGACTGACGGCGAAACAACGATCATCTGATGTACCGAGATTTTTATACCAAGACGGCAATGGCAGCACCCTCGGATGGGTACCCGCGACACCGACAAACTCCTCGTCCCCGACCGGCAGCAGCAGGAAGTTGGCCAGTTCTTTAACGGACAGCCGCAGCGGTAGATTCCATGGCACATGAGCGCCATTAATCGCCTCCAGTTTATCTTTGGTGGCGGAAATATGTACCCCGGCGGATTCCAAGATTCGCAATGTGGAAACGATGCCGTAAAACACACCGTTATTAGCGCCGTCACTGACGCCGACGCGAATAGTAGCAAAGAACCCGTGTTGCGCCGCTTTACTACGGATACTGGCCATACTGTCCGCTGAGGCCTCGCCGACGTTGCCGATGATGTAATCAAACCACGAAGCGTGCGGGTCTTGCATTTTTTGCGGTGCGCGTCTCGGCGCAAAAGCCGGGCCAAGCACAATCTGCAGAGTAGCTTCCACACCGTCAGGCAGATGAGACATAACCGCCAGCCCTGAGCGGATGGCCGAAAGAGTGATATCAACTTTCAGCGACAGCGCGGGCCTAGAGATTCTCAGGCGTTTCACCGCCGCCATCGGCGTTCGCTCCGCCTTGTCGACAGCAGAAAACCGCACTTTGCCGTTGGCCCGGAAGATCTCATGGACTGTCCGGCTGTAACAGGGAAGCGTCCCGATCAAGAATCGAACTTTGCCTTTTCGGCCGCGGACTTCCCAAACAACCGGGCCGCGCTGCCCGGCAAAGGCCGCCAGATGGGTCAAGGCGTCATAAACCGCGTTAAGCTCAAAAGGCCGCTGCCAGTGAACCTGATACCAAACCAACTCCAAGTTTCGCTTCAAGATCGGCCTCCTAATAACCGCCGTGCCATCTTTGCCATAGTTTCCAGCCAATCCAGCCCGCAATTACAATCGTCGCTAAAATGAGGAGAATCCACCAAATTTGCGTTAAATAACATACGGCTAACCGTATCAGATACATCCCCAGTGCAAAGATGGCGGCGTACTTCAAAAATTTCTTCAGGATGTCTTCCACTCATACCGCGCCCTTTCCTTTCACATTCGGCACTGGATAACCGGGAATCTCAAGGTCGCTGTCGATCTCATTACCCCAAGCGTCCCAGCCGGGTTGGTTCCGGCGGGCGAACAGCTCAAGATAAGGGCCGGAATAACACCGTTCCGCGATGGCATAGAACTCTTCGGGCTTCCTCGAATGTTCTCTGGAGGGAGCTACAAATCACGACGGCTGATTATGTACCGCGATCGGCATTTTTCCTTTTATTGACAGGATGACATGCTCGGTGTCGTTTCTCAGGTAGTTCCCGAGACCAAGCTGTGGGCGGAATTTGAACCAGGTCAGGATCGATTTAGGGGTAAAACCCCAGGCCCGTAAAACATCGTAGCCTTCGTCAATGGTAGAATTCGTTACCCAGAGCCAGCAGGCAGCATTCTCCTCGGCCAGGTCGCCGACTGGCATGTTCTTGATTTGCTGGAGCGACATCAGATCATAATGCTGAATAGCGCCCCGCGCCCCTTTCTGGTTGATCGACCAGGGTGGGTCTGCGCAAATTGTTTTGTATAGTTTTCTATTTACCATAATCTCTCCTCTCAGATTCTATAATGACCCGCAGCGTGCTGGGGCAATATCGTCTTGTATGTAGTGACATTGTCATGCGAGATAAGTCTCCCTTCATTTATTAAGTTTGTGCGGACAAAGTAGCGCAGAGCAATGGCATAAGCAAGGTTTTTGCCATTTTAGTTTATGAGCGATTTTGCAAACCTTAACAGAGGTCAAAGATGCAATAAAGACAACAAATGCGTGGTGTTGTCAAATTTTCAGGCGTAAGCGTAATAACTAGCCGAAATCCATGATACCCGATTCAAAATATAACGTTCATATTGACGATTTGGTTTAATTCTCGCCCCGGATCGTTTTGGCGGTTTCGGAGCTCGCATCCATCAGCACCACTTTGCGGTTCTTCGCCGCCTGGGACTCGACCAGATTACCGTCGGCATCTGTGTCAGAGATGTGCCAGGGTTCAGAGAATCCCAATCCGATGGTTAAAAGTTGGCCGCTCGATACCCCCATAGCAATCAATGTATCGCGTACAGCTTCAGCGCGGGCTTGTGACAGCTGTTGGCAAAAATCTTTGTCTCCAGTGGCGGTCGTGCCGACTAGCAGCCCCCTAAAACCGGGGTGATTTTTCATGTAATCCGCCGCCGGTTGGAGAATGGCCTTGACCGCCGCCGGATCAGCGTATTCAGCGCTGTCCCCGATAAACCGCACTTGGCTTTGACTAAATGCTATGGGTTTATCTGCCGGATCAATCGGTGCGGCTGTGCTGACCGGCGCGAAAGCAATGGGCGCTTCCGCCGGCAGATTAACGACTGAAACCGGCGGGAATTTTTCCGCGTCATTCGTGTCGAGTCCGGGCGGGATGTTGGAGATATTAAGCTTACCGCCTCTGGCCTCAACAATTGCTGTCCAGATGGCCTCGAGCTTCGCCAACTGCGCCGGGGAGAGACTGGGCTGCGGTGGAGCGACGTCCCCCATCTGGCTCCAGTTAACGGTGATGCCAGTGAAGTCGGGAATGGCGCTTCGCTGTTTCAGCTGGTCGACTATATCCTTCGGATCGGCGTCCAACAAATTGTTTCGGAAATCCAGCTCGCCTGTCGTGCTGAGGCCGGTGTCCAGGATGAAAATAATCTTTTCACTGCCCGCCGGGGCCGCCGCGAAGGAACGAACCGCACTTGTCAAAGCGGATAGGGTGTCGAGCTCCGGATTTTTCGCCCTGACGTTGACCAGGCTGGCCAGCAGGTTGGCGGCTCGCTGTTGAGCATCGGCTCGTAATTTTGCCGGGTCCGCTTGTAAATATTGCTCCGGAATAGAATATACGTTAGCCGCGATTACCTGGGACGTTCCATCGCAATTTACTACAGAAACAAATCCATTGGAAGTTGCCCGCGCCACGTCGGAGACCATATAAGGATCGCTTATGTTCAGGGAGTAGCTGTTGGCGTGGTTGCCCAGTGCAATTGCGACGGCCACTGGCGGCGTCTGGCCGGAATCGGGCTTGGAAGTGCTGCAGCCTGCCGCTTGGATGATGCATCCCAGACCAGCCAAAGTGATGACCGCATAAAACAATATCTTTTTAATATGAAGAAACACTTCTTTTATATGAAGCAATGCTTTTTTCATTAGCTGTTCCTCCGCGTGTAATCAATTTTGTTAGTTTCATCAGTCTGGCTACTCTCCGCATTGAGCGTGTAATCATTATTGAAACTTCTCGCGTCTGAATCATCTAAAAATTCATTTATCAGTTTACGGGCATGATCGGCGTATGCTTTGCTCTTATGCCTGATCATGTCCAGAGCCGCCTTAAACCTGGCGTCCTCGTCCGCCAACATCTGTTTAAGCTGATCATCCCCGCTTGTCTCTTTTAGGATGGCTTCCAACTGGTCGCAATGGCCATTGAGGCGATCACGCCGCTTACTCAGCCGCTTCTTTTCGGCCATAAGCGGGTTAAGGGTTGTGTAAGAAATAATGAAAATGCCCGCTCCGCATAAAACCGGTAAGACGCTGTAAAACAACGCAAATACGAATGAATGGGGAGATCCGCCGGGCTGTGTCGCGCCGCCGCTGCCGATTACCGATGTTGATATGTTTGATAGATCAACAAATGTCTGGTCTTTGACAGTTAACCTAAGAAGGAAGTTGACAGCAACACCCATGCCGAACAACAATAGTGGCACCCAGATTGACAGTTTGCTGACGGAATAGCCTTGCGCTCGTTTCTTTAACGACAGGGCTGCCAGGGCGGGGACTGCCTCGAAGATTATGAGCAACCCCAATATGGAGCAGTCTCGGAGCAACTGGTTCGTATACAAAAAACTGGAAAGTACATTGTCAAACGAAATTACGTCGAGCACGCCAGCCGCCAGCATGACTAACCCCAGAAACAACGGATGGTGCATGAAATTCTCTGGCTTGTATTTGTCCCTATGCAACCATTCTTCGGGAAGGAATACGTAATTGCCCGTCTTTTTGTCATACTTATAAAGATCGTTTTTCATACTGCAACACCTCATCCTCCAAATTTGGTAACTTGCACCCGCGCGTCGATTTCGGCAAGTTCGTTCTCCGTTACATCAAGGGCGGCCTTGAGCTTTTCCAATTCCTTGGAAAAGGCGAGGCGGTCGCCGGTCTGTTTGTTAAAAATCAGGTTGATGGCCTCGACATGGCTGACCTGCTGCCGGCGCGCGTCGGCAATCGCCTGGTTGGCTACGTCGTCGATCATATCGTCGCAAATATTCTTATTTGTAAAGTCCAGTGCGTCTTTCTTGGCGAACAGTTTAGCCAGGTGAGCGTCAATAATCGGCTGGAAGTTCACAAACGGCTCGTATTCACTGTATGCTACGGGCTGGTACGTAGCAAACGGCGTACGCATTTGAATGTCGCTAACGGTCTTGCTGTCAAGATCACTATCGACTGACTTGTTTGGATGTTTTTTTAGTAACATGCTTTTCCTCCATTCTGTTGGTATCGGCGGCTGAATCACCGCCAGATTTCTGGTGTTGGCGCGCGAGCAGCCGCGCGACGTCGGTGTTGGTTTGTTGATGCTGGGAATGATACAATGTCTCCGCTTTAAGTTCGTGCGGAATCTCCAGGGTGTCCGGAATTTCCATGAATTTCGGATGGCTTTGGTGAACGCCCTGTAGGTAGACCGTTATTCGCTGTTCGGCACGGGTATATGCCCATTCGCATGCCATTCGGGTTTCCTCTTCCGCTGTTCGGATGACCGTTAAATGCTCGGCTAGCCGGCGGTAGCAATTTTCTAAATCCGATTCGTTTTGCCGTAACTTTTCGTAGTACGCTTTATTCCGGCTCTCATGTTCACGGGAACGGCGGAGTTTCACAAGGTGATCGGTGAAATTATCCTCCCCATCTTTTCTAGCGAACAAATCCGCCTCCGACGGTGCATTGTCGCGCTGATCGGACAACGCGGCCCACAGGCGATCTATTTCCAAACACAGCCTTTTGATCTCCCTGTGATCGCTTTCGTAATTATCCTGCTGATCCCGCCATAATTTCGCGCCTTGCTCCTGATACAGGTCGCTTTCTCTGCGCAGCATCGGCGATACCCACGCGCCGGACTCATCCTTCTTAGGCAAAGCCCGGTGCCCGTCGATTTTGCCTTGCTTATGCAGCCCCGATGTCTCGAAGAAGCCGAGGCGCTGAGACCCGGCACGCACCGGCGGGCTTTTGGAACCCACCGGTGCGCTTGAACGTTTGCTCTTTTGCATGACATAGACCTCCTTGAACTTTTAAGAAACTTAGCTGGAGCCAAAGTTTCTTTCTGAGTTTTCTTTCTAAAGAGATGTCATCGAGAGAGCTCATTTGTTAACCTAAAAAACAACTTTTACAAAAACCACTGATTAATCCTCATTTGCGCTGACGTCTGCGGCCAAAATTGCGCAGGTTTAGCATCTTGGCCGCGCTCAGGCGTCATGCGCAAGCAGTTAATCAGTGGTTACTTAAAAAAATATTTTTTATACGATTGATCCGCTTGGTAATAGCGGCGCGAGATACGTTATATTTGCGGGCGATCTCGGCCCGACTAAGACCGTCCGTCACCAGGCAGGTCAACAATTCCAAATCTGTTCTGGGCAATGATTTAAGCTGTTGCGCCAGCACGGGATCGTCAATATCTTCCACCCAATAACACCGACCCCAACTACTGATCTCGGGCTGCCGGACGCTGAGCTGTTCCAAATAGTTATGTATTAGCGGTGATTGATCGCCTCCGCTCACGGCATCATCCTGAAAACATGTATTATCCAGTGATTGCGGATTATGGGTTCGGAATATGCGTTCGGATTTAAAAACGGCCCAATCATGGTCGTACATCGCCTGAGCATCATCCTCGCTCATACCGGCGGCTATGTACTCACGGCGCAGATAATCCCACCACCGGTTAAATTTCTCTCTTTCCTGGCCATAGTTATAACTCATATTGACGTCTCCTTTTAACGGTAATCAGAATTTCTGAAAACCGCGAGAGACCGTCAAATCCAGGTAACAAAAAAGACGGCAGGGAGAAGCACCATTTGGGGGTGCTGCTCCACAGCCGTCTTAGCGGTCACTCGTGGATTCAGGTTAAGTGTTAGGCTTAGCGTTATGTATTACGTCGTTTTGCGGGTGTTGATAATCTTGTATTTACCTTGAGATAACCAAATGATCAATGTCCGGGAATTTCTATGGCATATCTCAATGGTCCCGGTAGACTCACTGATTCGACATATAAGGTGCCCGTCGATATCGCGGATTTCTGTATACATTTTCTCACCCCTTGAAATAAATTTTCATAGAGCCATTGTAAATCTACGCAAGGGGCCTGTAAATCGGAGCGGATAGTAATGGAAGGTAGTGGAAATTTTCGGAAATACTTCTTGAAAAATAATGAGTTACATAGTAAAATGTAATAAATCAAAAGGAGTATATGGAAAATCGCGGAAATAATCACGAACAGCATATTTCAGGCATAGAAGGGAATGAAGCGACCGAGCTTGCTTCACGTAGCTTGTCAAAAGTTTCAGGAGATAGAAAGCCAGAGAATCTTGAGGGATTATCCGAAAATTCCCCTACGCAAAACTTATATTTGGCTATCTTTGGTAAACTGCCAGAGCATGATGTCGATGAGGCGGATGTACCTGAATTGCTTGATTGGTTGTTGACTTCAACTGGTTCTGAGCGCGAAGGAGAGATTGTCGTAAGACATTTTGGCATAGCAAACCCGGCAGAAACCTACGCGAAAATTGCAAAAGAAGCTGGTGTCAGCAGGGCAGCGATACAGACGGTCGGACAAGAGGCACTTGCTAGCCTCAAAGGACGCAGATCTGAATTTATCAAAAGATTTTATGCCACCCGCTCCGAATTGCGTGGCGAATTTTACGATCAAAGAAGGGAATTTAGGGGACAGATAGCAGAGCTTCAACAACAAGTGGCAGACCTAAGCAGTAAACTAGAGATAGAACGCGCAAAAAACAGCCGACTGCTCGGCGATAATTCTGAGCCTGAATTGGCGGCGAAAGGAATTCTTATCGAGGATTTGGATTTATCGGTTAGGGCGTTTAATTGTCTTAAGCGTGCGGGCCTCAATACTACCGGGGAGATTCTAGCCGAAGGAAAAGAAAAAGTACGAAAAATCAGACACCTTGGTTACAAAGGATTTGATGAAATTGAGGCGAAGCTCGGTCAACTTGGTCTATCGTTCAAAGACGATTAATGCAGACAAACAAAAATCCTGAGAGATTTGCCCACAGCATTATAAAGAGTCTTTTATTTTTCATTATTAAATAGCTTTAACTTAAATTATCTTCTTTAGTTTGGGTGGTGACCGGGTTGTCTAATACTGAAACACCGATACTTATTCCTGCGGATATCACTGACGCGTTAAAAGCAATCCGAAAGTCCGGGTATCGTGCCGAGGGAAAAGAAGGCTCTTTGTGGTACATTTTGGGTTTTGACGAGCATGACGAAGAGTACAAAAAAGCATTGTTAATAAAGTTCATTGATCATTTCTTTAGCTGTAGTGATGATGGCGACATCTTATTAATGGCATTTGGTTTGCTAAAAGGCTATGGCAGGATCAAAAGTATTAGTGATCGTCGTAAACTGTACCTTGACAAGAGCGACTATCTAAAACCGAATGAGGCTAATGGTACCCGAGCACATGACAGGTTGCGCAAAAATGAGGAAAGTCTTATATGGGAACTCTCCGGTAGAATGACGGCGATGGGCAAAATAGCTAATTTTATTAAAGATGTAGACGAGTATCTTGAAGTTTATAAAGTGCCTGGCGGCACAAAAACGGATTACCGCGCCATATTACCTGATCCTTACTATCTGGGTAGATTAAGTCAAGGGCCTCAGCCGGTCCATGAACCAATCCATTATAATGTAGAAGCAGGGTCGACATTTGGCATAATTAGAGATAACCATCGAAAATATTTTAACGAGTATAAAGAAAATAATCTGATCAAGTTTGATCCTGCGATCTTACCGCAAGTTGAACCGCAAACGGGCAGTGGCACGAAACTAGCTGACATATTAAAAGGTCAAGCTAACGAATCTCTTATCCTGCTTTGCGGCGGCGGAGGAGTCGGAAAATCCTACATCCTTTTAGATTGTTGCGAAACCTTAATGACGACCGACGAATATCTTCCACTGTATATTCCAATGAGGCTCGTACAGGGTGACAGCCCCGTGTTGCAGTATACTTTCGATCATTTCTTCTTACATATAGACGGGGAGCGTAATCCCGACGCGCTAAAAAAATCCATCCGCGACATTACGTCACATGGAAATACCAAAATCGTTTTCTTTTTGGACGGATTCAATGAATACGCCTTTGCGGCGGCAGACAGTGGCAGCGCCGTTCTAAGAGAAATCGAATGGCTTCAGAGCATGAGAAACGTTCAAGTGGTTGTCGCCTCAAGAAGCGATAAAGGCTTTGATTCGCCGTTTATCGTGCGGGTTAAGGAGCTCGATATAGATCGCGTTAAGCAGTACCTTAAAGAGCATGAAAACACTAGTACCTTGGATATTGCGGCGTTAAATAATGAACGAATCCTCGTTTTGCTGCAGACGCCCCTCATGCTGGCACTGTTCACCAAAACATATTCGCCTAAATACACCGGCCTGAGTAGCATCGATATTAATAGCGTTAAAACCCACTCCGACGTTTTAAAGCTTTGCGTGGAATACCAGAAAAACCGGTTGCGCAAAACCAGCAAGGCTAATTATGTGCTGGATATCCTTTTGCCGCTCGTCACCCTTGACTCAGATATGAAGCTGAATTTTGCTAAACCTGAGCTGGCGGAAGAAGTAAAGCGCGAGCTGTCGGTTACTTTATCAGATGAATACAGAAAACTGTGGTTTAAAGATGAATATAATCGCAGTGACTTTTTGCGCGATGATTCTTTGGAACCCATACTAAAATACAGAGATGAATATGCTCTGTATAAAGATTTCTTCGCCCCCACGATTCTAGAAAACGCGGTGTTTTTGGCTGAACACAATGACATTGTTTCCTGGCAGCATGAGCTTTTGATGGACTGGTTCGCCGCGCGTGGGATCGTGCTAATGTTGGAATACCAACATGACGACGCGGTCAGCAAGCTCAAGCATATATCCGAAAACATCATCGACCTCAACATCAAGGCTGATGGGTTGTTGCCGGTTGCTTTATTTTTGGTGGAGATGCTCGAAAACGGACCATTTGCTAACTCGGTTGAGTTTATCCTGCTGCTATCATCATTAGCGCGGGCATACCACAGTATGAAAGATAGCAAAAACATCGATAAGTTCGCTAAAGTTGCGCTTGAGAAGATGGACACGGGTTATATGAGCGGATACCCCCAGTGGCAATATGCCGATCAGATGAACCATGTTGCGTATACATTGCTGTCTGTTCATAAGGAAGACATGGGCGACGATTTCGACTTGAACTCGTGCATTGATTATGCGCTGGCACACTTGAACCATGCTTTAGAGATTCTCCAAAATGAGATATCCGATGATAATGCTCGAAATACTAAACTGGCAGAAGCCCAAGTATACGGGAATTTAGGTGCCTACTATCAAAGAAAGTTTGATGCAACAAAGAATTTAGATTTTATTTATAAAGCGATTGACTATCATCAGCAAGGATTGGACGCCAGACAGTCAGTTTTGGGTAACGACCCTAAAGATGGTAATGATCGCGGGTTCATTGGAACCAGCTATCATTGCTTTGCCATCGACTATTTTAAGCTGAGTGATAATCGTCGATCGTTGGAAAACCATCGTCTGGCTATTCAGTTTAGGGAAAATGATAGTGTCCCAGACATTAAAAAAATGGAAAGCTACACGCGTTGCCTTGGAACACTGATTGATCTGTTGTCGGCGGATGACGGGAAGCAAAAAGAATATTTAGACGAAATATTCGGCATATTTAAAAAGGCACTTATGTTGGAGTCTGGTGATGAAAAGCACGTGCTTTCTTCGCTTAACTGCCTGCTGAAAAACCATAGGGAATTGAAAAGTCTTCAAAAAAGTTGTGGGCGTATCTTCAAATTTATGCATGGAAACCCGCAGAGAATTGATTATGACGCCAGGACCGTCATTCAATCAGCGGCGGCAGGAATCGACAAACTGTGCGACAGGGTTTCGATACCATCCGATTTAAACAATCAGATAAAAATACATACTGTCTAAAAGGAGATGTGAAATTTGGCTAAAAATCTTGTTTTAGCTTGTCCGGCTGTTAACGTCGATCGTATCACAGAAATAAAAGGAAACGTTGATCGATGGCTCAGAACACCCTCTCTCTATCGCTTGGTTGAGGTATTTGACGCAAAAGTTCCGGATAACCTCGATCTTCATGGACTTGCAAAGTGGTTCCTGTCATTCAGTGATTGCTGGGATTTCAGAGGCCGCCAGAAGCAGGCTTTTGACAATAAGGTCGGCGAAGGCGCGCGCTGGTTATTAAGCGACGCCGATTTAACGGAAGAGCAAAAGTCTTTGGCATTAAACGCGGCGATGGATTTGGGGCTGCGTGATAACGCAATCCCCGCCGACACAGATTTCGATTTTGTTTGGATACTCGGCGGGGCGAAACTTTCCTGTTTGCTCCGCAGCCGCCTTGCCGTTCAGGCGATAAGAGAAGCTGGCCATGCGCCGAAAGCCGTTGTCCTGCTGGCGTCCATGCGGCCCATCGGAGACGCTGAACGCGAAGCAACCAACACATATGCCCCCAATGCCGAAACTGAGTTTGATTTAATGGTTGCCGCCGCGCAGCAAGAATTCAACGTTGACGAAAATTTTGGCGAAGAGCGCCATGATGATCCCGAGAACGCAAACAATAGTTGGATCGTTCGCAAATATCCTGCCGGTAGTTATGATGTCTTTGTGATTGCCGCGCCGTCATCCGATCCGGAAAAGCGCCGCGCTAATTCCGTTGATACCTATGAATTCTTCTTCAACCGGTTTCAAGCGCCGGCTGGTTCGCGGGTCTTGCTGACCACCAGCCAGATCTACGTGCCTTATCAACATTTGGAAGCCGTGCGGACGATTGCTTTGCCGCATAAGATTTATTTGGACACAATCGGTTTTCCGCCTGAATGGGGCGGCGCGTTGCAGGGCATGAATGAACCGTCTAATTATATGCAGGAAATCCGTTCGACCATCCAATCTATCGATCGGCTTCTTACGACGACGATTTAGCTATAAGAATAGTGATTATTCCTTAAATTTTCCGGCGGGTCCTTGGCAGGAGATGAACAGATCATCCTTTCCCGCCGGAAAAATAAAGAACCAGGTCAGCATGGATCACATGCCAAACCTCATATTCAGTTTAGCATGGCAAAAGTCACAGCGCAAACAAATCTCATTTGGCCTAGATGTTATGCGAACACCTTCTCCGGATCACGTGAATGGTTTATCTTGCGTTTTTCGTTACTCTTATGCTAAAATAACAAGCAAATGACAGGGTTTAGAACAGACGGTTCATCAGCCTTAGAGCCTGACGATGAAGATTGGGAAGAACAGCAACAGAAAGATTTTTCTGATCCGGACGACCATTCGATCGCGCAGGATTATTCTGAACCATCCTCCAGTAGTCAAGGCGATGACCTGAATACAGCGTACTATCATCATGGCCCGAAACACGGCGAAGCATTTCAAACTTATTTCGATCAACAGAATCAAAAGACCCGTGACAGCCTGGCCGGAGCCGAAAAGAGCGCCAGCGACAATGGTAAAGTTATACCTTTCCCGGGCAACAACGGCGGCGGTGATCGCAGCCGAGATATCACGAGACAGGAACACGCCAGTAATACACCGCAATTTAACTATACCAATAATTCGAAATCTGGCGGCAAAGGTAAACAGCAAGGCAATTTCTATCAGCATCATAAAAAAGGCATCATTGGGCGGATCATCGGTATTTTGCTAGGCGTTGGCGGCTTTGGCCTCGGCGTGCTGGTATCCGGGCCGGCTCAGCTACTCCAAGCCTTAAACTTCGTTAGGGACGTCAAGTTGTATATAGCCGACGCCCAAACCGCGTCGCGCTATTTGCGAGATATGTCATCTGTTAAAAATCTGTTATCTGGTTTTGCCGAAGGCGACGGTGTTTCCGGTGCGGTACGCAACAGCCGGCTCGGCATCATGGGTAACAAGCTGGCTGACAAATTGATAAACCGGATGGACGCTAAAGGAATTTCGTTTGACTCGGGCGTCTTGGGTCAGGATCGCGGTATGACAATTGACCCGGTAAAATATTCCGGTGACGAAAATCTCAAGATTACCAATGATGAGGCCGGTAATCGGTGGGTGCAGCAAACCACCGGACTATCCGAAGGCGACTACAGAATTCTCGATAATGGCACCGTCCATATAGAAGAAAGCATAAGTCGCAGCGCGGAAAAACGCCTGATTTATCAGCTTAATGATATCGGCCGATTTGATATTATCAGTAAGATTGAGGCGCGGCTTACCCTTACGAAGATCGGCAAACTCAGTATGTTCCATCCGATCAAGAAAGCGGAGCAGGCGTTACTCAAACAATTGGAAAATTTTATTAAAGCCAAGGCGCAAGAAATAAAAAGTGGTCATGATGCACTTGATCCGGCCGCAAAAGATGGGATTAGAAAGTCGGGCGAAAACATTGAAAAACAAAATATATTAGATAGCGGTGGCGATCCGGCTAACCCACAATATGCGAAGCAAATAGCGCAAGCCGGTGACGATGCCGTCAAATTCGCTGAGGATAACATCGCGAAAATTGCCGCCGATGCCGGCGAAGCAGCCGGCGCGGGCTTTCGGGGCATACTCAGTAACATTGCTGATGTAGCCGGAGATGTCGCCCTGCCACTGATTATTATACAAGTGCTCTGTACGCTACAGTCTCTATACAATGGCGCCGGCGCTTACAAACAGGCAAATGTAGTTAACACCGCCGAGGGCGGCGTCGCTTTCATCCTGGGAACGGCTTCACAGATGCAATCCGGTCAGGATATTGATTTACAGCAGATTGGCAACGCGGTCAATATGACCCTGGGCGACGAGGTTCCGGTCAAAGATAAGTCAGGCAATGTAGCCGGCACGCAGTTCAGCAGCGCTTGGAACGCCGCGCCGGTTAGGGCCGAACTAGGTGAAACATATACTACCACTGGCCCAGGCAATGATCAGGATCAAGTGCCGGCGGCGTTGACCAATGTTGCGCAAGGCGGTTTCAATTTCTTCTCGCCTGGTATAAACAACGCTCTTAGTATCGTCCTTAATAATCCATTAATGTCTGGAGTATGCTGGATCTACGATAAGATAAGCGGTATAATTAGCAGTATACTCGGAATATTTTTCGACCCGCTTTTGAAAATACTTGGCCTGGACACCATAATTAACAACCTCATGAGCGCATTCCTCGGCATCATCTACGGCGACCCATTAAACCTGACGTCGCTGCTGCCCCAAGGTTGGGGATCGGTTATGATGTACGGCGGCTTATTCATGTCCAACGAACACATGCGTGCTGTCGCCGGAAACAATCTAACCACACAGGAATCCGCTCAATTGAAACAGGACCAGAATGAATTCTTGGCTTGGCGGGAAAGCCAACGGCCGTTAATCGCCCGGCTGTTTGATCCGACTGATTATAACTCATCAGTTAACCAAATTGCCCGGGCCGCCAACTTTGATACCTCTAATCAGTCAATTGGCACACAGCTCGGCAACGTTGTCCGCCTCTTTGCGTCAGTGCCAAATTTGTTCGGCGCGGCGCTGGGGTTAATCGGCGGCAGCACCACCGGCGCTATGTCGCCGATCCCCAACGCCTATCAATATGGAACGCCGGACGCACCGGTTCCTGACATCGCCTACACGGATACCGAGTTGTCACAGATCAATTCGGACTCTAATTACGATATGATTATTAACGCCGGTAACGTTTTCAAAGAACTGGATAGGGAACTGGAAGATCCCGACGTCGGACCGAATTGGCGCTCAACCGCGCTGACATGCTGGGGTGTTAACATTGGTAGCGGACCGGATTACAATGTTACTGCCGCTAATAATGAAGCGGGCGACAGTAACCAAGCTGGCGGTTGGAACTACGTAACCCAGATTAGTAAGAGTTTCCAAAATATGTGTAACGATTCCAGTCTGTTGCCGCTACGTACCTATATCCTTGATTTCTACACCATGGCCAGCGGGTCTTGCTTTGAGGGCGATCCGACCGATAAAGTCGTACAAACCGCCTGTCAGGATATGAGTATTCCGGCGGCTAATTAAGTTTTGGAGCATAAAAAGCTACTAATGCCATGAAAAATTTAGCTTAACACCTAATACGGATAACTTGTGTCTATTTCTTCTTATTAATTAGACACTACAGGGGCAGGAAGGTTACTATTAACCTCATCCCATTTGCTAATACATTGTATAGTCGCGCTTACTTTTGGATTTCTAGCAATTACTTGCCACAGCCAGCCGTTGGTGTCTACCCACATATCCATGCGACCTCCAGCATAAGCATGAGCAAATTGTATTCCATTGACAGTTCCGTCATTTCCGCCATGTGTTACACAGCCATTTTGATTGGAATTTAATGGGAAAACAATGATTTTACCAACACTTTCGGATTCCGGTTGCGCGGATTGCGATGCTGTCGTTTTATCGCCGGACGCTTGCTTTGATTGGATGCCGTTCGTGTTTTGTGGATCGGCACTTGCTGGATCATTGTGCTGGGTGTTCGCGCTCGATACATTTTGCGCTATCGTACCCAAACTATTACTACCACCATTGTTGCTATTACCACCCGGATTTGCTTCCGCCCCATATGCTGTGGTTGGCTGCACTGCTGCGACAGTGTTACCGCAACCGCTTGATAGAAAACCGGCTGCCGCAATAGTAGCACCCAGGAACAATGCAGCAGTTGTTTTGTTGAGCGAGCCGTTCTGTTTATTAAAATTATTTGGATTTGTCATTCTCTTTGCTCCTTTATATTAAATGAAACCCTTAAATTGTCCACGCCGCCCCATAACGCGCAGTAGCCGCCGCACTTGCCCGCGCACCAATAGCCGTGTATAATGCGCACATAGGGGGCGGCTAAAGGATGAT
>JGI20166J26741_10713337_pt1 | contig 15287 bp, 26 predicted proteins | sample TergutCu122P5_FD_26741 | JGI IMG/M metagenome (IMG submission 26741)
GTAACGCCGCAGTTATCCGCATGTTCCTGCCGTCGTCCCTCTGAACCTGCTCGAAAAATCCCAAATTCTTTGAATTTGTCGATTTTTCGGCAGGTTCAGAAGCGAAGCGGTATTTCCGGCAGTCGGGGAAGTCTATGTTCCGGCTGCGCCGCTGCTCGCACTCCTCAAGCCGTCTTTTCTCAACTCCCGCCTCGTATGCGTCCCTGTCGCATTTGCACGAGACCGGAATTAATTTCTCCCCGATTTTCGGGAAATTATGCCGCGACTGTTTCAGTTCGCCGCAGATTCCGCACACAGGCAGACCGTCCGCGCTTATGTAATCACTGTCCGATTTTTTCTGCATTTTCATGACGTTTCGCGCTACAGCGTCCAGCAGTTCAGACACAAATTCCGCGCCGGACAATGCCATTTTTGATTTTACTAAGTCCATTTTTACACTCCTTTCTCAGATAACGCCGAGTTTTTTTAACCGTTCCTGCCGTTCTTCTTCGGTGTAATAGTTCTGTTCCGGGCTTGCGCGGGCTTGGGGTTTTGGTTCTCCCCACTTTTCCCTGATTGCTTTGCGGATTACAAGATTCCAGTCGCTGTAACCGTTTTTGTTTTTAGTGGTCTGCGCATATTCGTCTATGTACTCGATATAATGGGTTATTGCGGTTTCCCCGTAGTCTTTGCACAGCTTGGATAATTCGTCGTCTGTAAGTTTTATCCAGCCGTATTGTCCGTGTCTGTGGTATTGCTTAACAGGCTTGTCAGTTTTTTTGGGAGCGGGTTGCGCGTCCGCGCGCGCTATATCCCCGTTACTAAAATCAGATACAGTATCAGATACAGTATCAGATACAGTATCAGATACAGATACGGCTTTTTTGGGTTCGTCTGGGTTTTCTGGGTTTCCGTCGCTTTCTGTTTTCGGTCTTCCGCCCTTAGAACCGTTCGCTTTATTAGCTTCAATCTTTACGTTATATTTTTCACGGTTGTCGTCTAAATCTTTTTTTATAAAACTAAACGCCATTTTCTGCATAGGCGGTAAATTGTCGGGCAAAGTTCCGTTAATTTCATAATCAAATATTACGCGCATAAATTTTCCGAGTTCTTCATCTGTCAGCAGATTAAAATGTTCCTGATATTCGTGATATAAAATAAAACTATTTTTCATACTATCCCGCCTTATGTATTCTTTTGGGGCGGCGTAACCCGCCCCTGTATCTGTTTTCAATTATTTATTCTGCCGCAAATGGCAGCGTGTCGTCATACGGCATGTCGCCTGCCGCAGTCGTCTCCAAAATTGTTTCGTCTGTTATTCTTTTCAAAATATCGTCGAAATCCTTTTTCTTTATTGCGGCAGCGCTTTCATATCCAAATTCTGTAATGATTCTTTTTACAATTGCTTTGCTTGATTTCGCGAATAATAGCCTTCCCTGCGCTTCGCTTATAACGTTATCTCCGTTCGTTCCCGTACTAAGCGCGTACTCTTTTTCGCGCTGGCGACTCTCTTTGACATAATCTTTTTCTTTTGACGGATTTTCGTCAGACTGCGTTTCTATATCTGATTGCGTTATTTCACTGTTTACAGCCTCAATCGGCTTTTCGTCGAGGGCAGAGACGTCAACGGGCATTTCTTCCGGCGAATACAATCCCTGCAAATCTTCCGGGAACGCTTCACGCAGACACTGCACAAGCGCGACCTTGCGTATCATAGTCGTTGGCTTGCTTTTCCATAACGCCGACGGTTCGCCGTCTTTGTACTGACAGTATTCCGTGAAATTGACCGAGCCTTTTATCGGGATTTTATAATCTTTTATCCACACTTCCGCCCAGCCGCCCAAAAGGTCTTCGTTGTCCAGTAATAATGTTCCCTCTCTGTTTTCGATTCTGCCGTTTTCTGCCCTTACTATTATTCCGGCGGTATAACCGTCGCATTGAGGATTTTTCCGAGCCCGTTTTGTGAACACGTCTTTACCGACGACTATTTGCGATTTCTGATTCCCGTATTTTATTAAGTACGCTTCACGCAGGAACGGATTAAGTCTTTGCGCTTTGCACAGGTTCAGGAACATTACGATTTCCGTATCTGTTACGTTCCCGCCGCCTGATACCAGATAATTCCGTATTATATTCGGGCTTAATTTTACTGATGTATTGCCGCTCTCATATTCGATTACAGCATTATTAAAATTTGACATATTTTTTTCTCCTCTTAAATTTTTTTGATTTTTTATTAAAACCACTTGAAATTTCTCTTTTGCCGTGATATAATAACGTTAGATTAATTTTTTCTGTGCATCGACCGCTTGACGGCTTCTACGTCGGCGGTCGTATTTTCTTCTGTGAATTTGAATAAATCTTGATGGCTCATATTAAATAAATTTTCTAATTTAACAAGAACGTCATAACTTGGTTTTATACGTCCATGCAATATTTGAGATACTGCCGATTTTGTTATTCCTATTTGTTTGGCTATATATGTAACCGTCCATTCTCGTTTCAATCGTTCCTGTTCTATTACTAACTTCATTTTGCCTCCCTTCTCTTGATTTTCTGTTTAGTGTTACTAAACTTATATTAATATTATAGTTTAGTATTGCTTAATTATCAAGTATAATTAATTAACGAATTGCGGTAAATTTGCGGTAATATTTTATGGAATTTTCTAAAGAAATAATTGGCGAAAAACTTAAAAAGATACGTATTGAGCGCGGTATAAACGCTATTGAAATAGCAAACGCTCTTGACATTACAAAATCTGCTATAAGCCAAATTGAAAGCGGAACGGTTTATCCTTCCATTGAAACGTTAGTAAAGTTATGCCGTTTTCTGGAGATTTCTGCCGATTGGCTTCTGGGGCTGACGGATTAATCCGTTTCACGCTCAAACATTTCGGGATTGTCGATAATCAGCGCATATATCGCGCCTTCCAATTCGGAGACCTTTTTTTCGGCGATTTCGTCATATCCTAAATTATAGTATATTGTGTGGATTATTTCATGCAATAGCGTTTATTTCATGCGTTCGTCGCACATTGGTCTTATGCAAATTTTGACATCGCTATAAATAACTTCGCCGATACTGTTTATCCCCAAACTGATATTCGGCGTTTTTTCGACGGTATATGTTAATCCGCCGATTTTTATTTTTTCTGGAATTTTCATCTTTTTCACCTTCAATATTTATTTCAACAAAATTGTCGTCAAATTCCGTGCCGTCGGGGAACAGCTTCTCAAATAGTTTTACGCCTTCGTCACATGCTTCCTTTTCTTGCAATAGTTTTTTCGAAATAAACATTTTATCCTCCATTCTTGATTTGCCGCTAAATGTTAAGGCAATTTTAACTTTTCGTAACAATCTTAATTTTGCCTTGATTGTTTTTGCATTTTTGATGTATAATAATACTGATAAAAGTGTTTGACAGTTATGTACTGTTATCAGTATTGTTGTGTTTTACATCATGTCCGAGCAAATAATCGATACTGACTTCAAAATAATCTGCAAGCTGTATCAGTCTTTTATAATCCGGGACAGCATTTCCGTTTTCCCACTGAGATAAAGTATTTTGCGGAATATTAAGCACGGCGCTTAATTCTTTTTGTGTAAATTCTTTCTTTAATCGGAGTTCCTTCAATCTAACCACTTTTTCATCTCCTTTCCTTTAATAACAATATCTGTTTTACAGAATTAATTTTCATTCACAAGAATATTATATCTCGTAAATAGATATTTGTCAATGAATAAATTGTAAATAATATTATTTTTAAAAAATAATATCTGTTATCCAGAAACATATTGAAATTTTGAAGAATATCCGTATAATAGATATTGTGAGATGTGAGGAGAAATTTACGATGAACAGAATAAAAACGCTTAGAATGCAAAAAGGGATTAAACAAGCAGAATTAGCGGCATATTTAAATGTCGGACAAAATACGTTGTCAAATTGGGAAAACGGAGTTTATGAGCCCGATTTAAATAATCTAATAAAATTAGCCGATTATTTTAACACGAATATCGACTATATTCTGAGCCGGACAAATGATGCCGCGCCAATAGACGCAAAAAGACTGACGGCAAACGAAGTTGAAGAAATTTTGGCAAAATTAGAAAAATCCCGTTCTGCCGAAACAGAACGGAATAAAAATATCATCGTATTAAAAAGTAAAATAGACCAGCTTAAAGCGCTTGACGAAAACTCGCTCGATAAAGTCAAAGAGTATATTGACTTATTAATTTATCGACATAGCAATTAAGTTCGTTCAAGTCGTCGTCACTTAATAAATTTATACGCTCTTTTATGTAGTCAGCCTTATCTTCCTCTAAAATTAAATTGCCGTCATTTGTTTTTACATCATTACCCATAATATCACCCTCATTTCATCTCTTTGTTGTTTATTATACCACATATAGTATTTATTGTCAATATCTGATACTATTATAATCCGCCGTATAACAAAATTATACAAATATTTGTCGAATGTTTAAATAAGGGTGTAGTCTCTGAAATATTATTATACACACTGTTGAATTAATAAGGGGTATAATCATATGGAAATTATTATAAATTTCGCGATATATGGATTAGCATGTGTGCTTGCTTATTTTGTTTGGAAAATTATAAAAAACGGAAAAAATTTTTAATATTAAGGAGAAAATAATATGATATGCCCAAAATGCGGCTCTGATAAAGTAACCGTCCAGATTGTACAAACAAGTTCAAAAACCAAAAGCAAAGGAAACGGCTGTCTCTGGAGCCTCGGTCGCTGGACGCTAATAATCTGCACTCTCGGACTGTGGCTGTTGGTCGGTAAGCGCAAAGGCGCGCATAAAACCACAATCCAAAATGAAAAGCAGTGTCTTTGCCAAAATTGCGGCAATTCATGGAAAATAGAAGAATAATATCATAACAAAAAAAGTTATCAACAAGTTCTCCGCATGTTGATAACTTTTTATTTTTTCTGCTGTTTTCAATTCCGCAAAAGTATGTTTTTGCCGAATTACACGCATTTACGCCGTTATCCGCCCATTTTCGGGCGGTTTTTTTGATTTTATCCGCTTTGTTGAATTTTTATGCAGTTTCTTCCGAAATCCTATTGACAAAAAAAGAAAAAGCATATATAATTGAGTTACCACACAACAAAAACATACACTTTTTCCCGCACAAATATTAAAGGACGTAATCTCATATAAGAACGTAATCTAATATGTTGTTATTATAAGCGATAACGATAATTTTGTCAAGAGGAAATTGAAAATAAATCGGAAGTGAGGTGAAAAATTTTTAAATTATTAAAAAAATAGTGAGGTAGTAAACATGAACCATAGTTTTAACGTTGAAATTGCAACAAAATACGGGATTGAAGCGGCTGTCTTAATTGAAAATATTGCTTTCTGGGTGAACAGAAATGCCGCAAACAGAAAACATTTTCACGACGGATATTATTGGACGTATAATTCGGCAAAAGCATACAGTGAATTATTTCCATATATTAACCAAAGGAAAATTGCTCGTGTGCTATTAGATTTAGAAAATGCAGGAATGATTAAGTCGGCATATCTGAATGAAAATAAATATAACCGCACAAAATGGTTTACAATAACCGAAAAAGCGTTGAAATATTTCATAAACCAAAATGGTGAAACTGCATTTGTCATTTTGTCAAATGGAAATGACGACATGTCAAATGCAGAATGCGATTTTGACAAATCTACATTATCAGATATAAACCTTACAGATATAAACACATCTATCAATCATTCTGAACGAACCGAAACGATTGATAATACATATCCGACAAAAGACGAAACTAAGCAGAATATTCAGTTAGAGCAGTTAAAACAGAAGTACCCGCAAAAAAAGAACGAACTGCAAGAGCTCTATGAAATAATCGTTGAGGTTCTCCGCTCGCGCAAAACAGAACTTCATATCGCTAAAGAAGACATGCCCGCCGACGAAGTCAAGAGGGCTTATAAATCAATCCACAATGGTCATATTGAGTATGTTTTGGATTGCCTTAGTAAAAACACGTCTAAAGTCAAAAACACTAAGGCATACCTGCAAACCGCTTTATACAACGCCTCAAAAACAATGAATAACCATTACTCTTTCGACGCGCAAAACAGTTTCCACGAAAAGCTCAATTTGTGATTTGCGTCGTTCATAAAATATTTACAAACATAATTAAGTTTTGTTCTTGACTTTGTGTACACAATATATTATAATATATACAGTAAGCAGGTGATATATATGCCGATAGATTATAAAGCTCAACATGCTCGCCGTCAGCAAAGAAAACACCGGATAGCATTTGAAATCGACCGTAAAATTTGGGAGAATATGGACGATAACCGGCGAAAAGAGTTGAAGCTCGAAATTCAAGTCTTAATTGATGAATTTATAGATAGGGCGGAACAAGATGAAAACAATCGCTCAAATCGCTAAAGAAATAGGCGTATCGCGTCAAGCCGTTTATCGTCGCTTGTCCGCTATTCCGTCCGAAATGCTGTCAACTAATGATAAAGGCGTACAGGTTATTAGTGCTGACGGTGAAAGTTTATTAAAAGAATTGTTGTCAGACGAACTGTCCGCGAACAGTATGGAACGTGTATCGGACAACATAACGGAAAAAAAAATAATTGATAATCTGAAATCAGAAATACAAAATTTGCGTGAAGAAAACAGTAAATTAACATCAGCATTAATAGAACAATCCACAAAATTATTGAGTTTAACCGAAAAGGCTCAAAAAATCGCTGAAAATGCTCAAACGCTCCACGCTATGGAGAATATCCCGCAGCTTGCAGAACAAAAAAAAGCAGGCTTTTTTAAGCGTATCTTCACAAAACACGGTCAATGATGCCCAGTTCGATTGATTCTTCTGCTGTCATAAAATAATCGCGCTCCATTATTTGAGCCATTTTTTCATAACTTGTTTTGCAGTTTTTAGAAAGTAAATCGGTTAAATCTCGTTTTGTTTTTAAAAGTTGTTCGGCTTGTATCTCAACATCAGTTGCTTGACCTGAAATGTGGTAAGATTTGGGCTGATGTACCATAATAGACGCTCTTGGAGTAGCATATCTAAACCCACGTGAACCGTTTGACAATATAACTGATGCCATTGAGGCAACGCTTCCCGTTGCAATCGTTTTTATCGGACATTTAATCAAATCCATGCAATCAAGAATTGAATTGCCTGCGTCAACAGAGCCGCCACCCGACTGAATGTATAAATTTATAGATTGTTCATTGTTTTGCGAATCAAGATACAGCATTTGAGCGACTATATCAGTTGACATAACCTGTTCGATTGGTCCCACTAAAAATATCGTCCGTTCTAAAAACAGACGTGAATACACATCAATCATGCGTTCGCCTCGCGGAAGCCTTTCTATAACCAACGGTATCACTTTTTCACGCTCCTCACGATTATGGGTATGCCGATTAAAAGTTCCAATATCAGCAACAGCAAGAGCAGAACGACCAACAGTAACGCATAATTCGACAACGACAACTTTTCGACATATAACGCCGATGACCGCAACACGCTATTCCTCATATTTCTCTAACACCGTCATTCTGTCGTCGGGACTGTAATTCCCATTATTATGGTGGTATTTCTTACTTTTACCAAGTAACTTCCGTATTAAATATTCGTATCGCTCTAAAATATCAGTTTGTTCAGCCACAATCTGGTCCATTGCCCAATCATGCGCAGTTAATTCGACAATTTTATCGTTTATATAGTCAAGCTCCGTCTTTACGTCTTTGATTATATTGCCGACAAAATTAAATGCCGAGACTTCCCCGCTGTCTATCAGGCTTGTTGCTATGCCTTGATATATGTTCAGAGTTTCCAGTTCCCAATCGCAATACTTATTCCATGATTTCTGCACTATATTAACAATCGCCGGATAATCCATTTTTTTTCTGTTTATCCCTTTTGTCAGCGCGGAAACTGAGCTGTCGCTTGTCGGTAACAGCTCGGGGACGTTTATATAATACGTGTTTATAATATACCGTTTTACACGCCGTTGCATAAGATTTTCAGCTAAATTCTGATATTCATGTAATAGCGCGTATCCCGGCAGATAAACAAACCACATCAAATCTGCCGATTCACGGTGAAACGCAACGGCTTCCAAATATCGGTTATTAATTTCTTTTAACAATTCCACACTCATAATGGGATTTCCCCTACCTCCGCATCGCGGCATTACGTCCCGTGTCGTGTGCGTTATCGTCGGCGTCTGCACGAACGTCCGCTCTGTCGGCTCTGGCGTCATTGCGGTTATCGCTCCGTCTGTAATCGTCTTGACGCGGCATAACGGGCAAACCCGGATATATAGTATGGTCATCCATACGCATAGCTGCCGCGTCTGCATATCCGCGCGCGTATGCGTCTGCAATCCGCTTTTCGTGGTCTGCGCGTTCATGTCTGTCATAATGCGCATCGTCGCTATAATCGTCGTTATAATCATCATACGCCATGTTATAATCGGCGTAACTTCTTCTGCGTTTAAGTCTTCGGTCACGGGGAGGACCTGGTTTTACGCGGCCTCTGCCTTTGCGTCTTGCCATTTCATTATCGGCATAATCGTCCATATCGGCAGTATCGTCCATATCAATATTATAATCATCTGTCATGTCGTTATAATCGTTATAATCGGCGAATCTCCCTTTGCTGTCCCGCCTAACGCGTTCGGCATTGCGCGCGCCTCTGCGCGCCATTTCTGCATATAGGCGGTTTATTGCGTCCATAGTGTCGCTGTACATTCTGTTTACTGCGGCTTGACGGACGCGGTCTTCCGAACGGTAATCGTCATTATGCTCTATATTGTCTAAATCGTTCAGCGTGCTTATTGCCGTTCGTCTCGCTTCCATTAACATACTGTGCAATTTCGGGTCCGACCTGTTTCTTTCGTCTGCCAAATGCCTGTTTACTTCCGCTAAATCAGCGTGTGCCTGCCGTCTCGCCGTATCATATTCGTAATTTGTCATTTTTTTCTCCTTTGTTATATATTTATGTTTTGAAGTGCTTGACTTTTTATTGTTTTCGCGGTATAATATATAAAGTGCGATAGATTGAGAGTAATTAACTTAGTCGAATCAGCGGCTCCCGTGCCGCTCTCGCACATATTATAATCGGGAATTAAACTCATACGGGAGGGTCATTTTTTATGGGCAAATTTAACGATAGAACCGGAGAATTATGGAGATTTTGCAAAATTAAACTATATTCCAAAATAAATAATTGGATTGGGGCGGTTACTCCGCCCCTTATAGTCATTCTATCTAATACCGTTCAAAAATCCGACTCTTGGGAATCCGCCAACGCCGGCGACCGGTATTCCGTGACCGCCGCATCTTGGAAAGTTTGCGAGAACAAATATTCCGTTATTGGTGCTTCTGCCGGGTATAAATACCTCTTCGCCGCAACTTGCAGGTGTATAATCAAACGGTAAAAGATTTGCAGAGAACAATGTATCTCCATTTTCACAGTGTATTGGAACTAAAAACCATATTTCACGTTCAATGAGTTCGCCGCACTCAAATACAGTTATTTCGATAGTTGTTGACGCATCATTGAGTGTTGTGTTTTTGACAATTCTAAACTTGAACTCGCGTTCATGTTCGCAATGTTCGCCGCGCCCGTCTGCCCCTGCAACGCTTAAATCCTGCGGAGCGAGGTCGGGGAATAAACTTATATCAGCGCTTACAATGCCGTTTTTGTCAAATAAGTGTTTGTTTTGACGTAAAATAGCTTCAATGTTTGCCGTAGAAAATCCTAAAGTAAAGTCATTGCCGTTTTTTAGTAATAAATATGCAGGAAAATTCCCGCTGCATACGCCAATAGATTCGCCCGGAAGTTCCACAGTGTAGTTTTTACCTTGACGGAAACCGCCTTCAACATCACCGACGAGAAAGACTGCGTTATCTACGCCGGCAATTTTGTCTACACGTGCAATCGTTATAATTTTCACAGGCGGACACATTACGGGATAGATATGTTTTACAGAGCTTTCTATAGCTGTTTCACGTTTAGGCAAACATGTGAATTTGGCAAAACCTGCATTAAATCCGCAGCTTAACATGCGGTTGTTGTTATGGCATCCATTCCAATTGTCCATAAAGCCTTTGTTACAACTCATTAGAGTTATCTCCTTTAAAATATATATTTATATTAATTCCGTATCATTAGACCTGTGTGCACCCAAAGCCCTTTGGCACGGGCTAATATACAAAAAAATATAAATAATGTGTCACTCTCAAAAGTCAGATGCGTTTTATGCAAAGCAAGGTTTTGAACCCATTAGCCGCGAAATTACGCCGTTGATGATTTGTTCGTTGTTTTTTTCCTGCAACAAAATCCCCACACCCTGCGTAAGCTGACCAAGTTGGTTTTCAACTCGTGCAAAATTTTCAAGACTTGTTTTTTCCGTATTATTGATTTGACCCGAAAGCCCGAATCCGACTTGTAGAAAATTCTGCCCCTGCTGTGAGATTTCTGTTTGAGTTCGCCTCATTTCGGCTCTGTCTTCGTTGTGTTCCAGCTTTTGCATTATTTCGAGCATGTCTATTTGATTGTTTTTGCAGTTCCCGCCGTTGTCCATACTTTTAGCCGCAATCAAACCTGTTATAAGTTCGCCGTAATTGTTTTTATTGCCGCAATATTCGGCGGGAATTTCTTTTCTGTCGTTTTTCATAAACGCAAGAAATACGAGAGCGATTACTACAAATATTATAAATATGATTACTGCCCATATCCATTGATTTTTGTCGTCGTCGCGTCTGTTAAGCGCAGAGCCTGCAAGCAAGCCTAACATTGCATTGCCGCCGCCTATATTGTCGCCGTCTTGTTTTATATCCATATAAATTTCTCCTTTTATATATAATTTTAATTTTTTGTAAAATTAATTTTTAACATTTTTGACTACTTCTGCCCAATTTGAAATTTCTCCGGCGGCATTTCCGAAATCAATAATTGTTTTAGGGTCTTGTTTTTGCATGTTTTCTAAGAGCCCCGCTAACATACCGCATATACCCCCGACGCGCTTTAAGTCGGGGACTAATGTTTTCATATTAAGCGTCTTACCGGCAACTTCCACTTCTCCTATATTTTGTATAGCATTAGCCACGTCCGCAACTGTTCCGCCGTGTGTCGCTTCATCAATCGCTGTTTGCGCAACTTTTTTTGTAGACGGCGATATGGAAGAAAGCGCGTCTAAAGTTTCCAGCGGGTCTATTTTGCCCGTAGAAGCGGCGCGTTTGAATAAATTCGTAAAAGCCGGCAACATACTTAAAAAATTCCATATTTTTTTCAAAATATCCATAATTACCCACCTTTTTTCTTAAACCGACCACTTGTATCTCGGTCGCTTGATTCTGCTTTGATTTCTTTTACAATTTCAACGGGGATTTCTTTTATAATTTCTTTCGGCGGCGCGTTTTTTAATGCCTGAATTTCGGTATTCATGGATTTAAGCTCATTTAATACCGCCGTCAATGCTTCTGTAATCAGGCTCATTTCCGCGTTAGGGGCTTGTTTTTGAAATAAATTAATTTCGCCCTCGTCAATATAAGCGCGATAATCCATTTCTTTGCGCACATGGTTATATCTGCCGGTATATATTTTGTTTTCAGGCTCGCATATATAAATTTGTTTTTGACCTGACTTATCCGGCTCAATATATTCAATATCAGACTTCGATTTTATTTCGAACGCCGTAATCCCGCCCACGCGCTGCGGGACTAATGAAGTCTTTGATGGTTCTTCCTGCGGCGTGGCAAACCGTTTCAAATAGTTTGCAAGCGCGTTATCGTTCAATCCGTTCAGCCCTGAAAAATTGAAATCAAATCCTGCCATAGGCTATTCTCCCTTTTTTTCTTTTTCTTTGCGCTCAAATTCTTCAAGTTTTTTTCGGAGCTCGTCAATTTCACTGGTTTGCGCGTGCTCTTTCGGCTTTCCTTCAGATTTTTCTTTGCCGTCGGTTAATAGCTGTAATTGTTTTTCATATTCGCCGCTTTTCAGTTTCTCAAATTCGGGAGCGAGAACTTTCGCAGCTTGGTCGATAATGGGATATAATAATAATGCTCCCCCTAAAACTGTTAAAACATTATTTATAGTATTAGATAAATCTTTTTCCATAAATCCCCCTACATTTTATATTTTTTCAATATTTCATTTTCCGCAAAAAATTCATGTATATTTTTTATAATTCCTTTTACAGGAATATTATACTTTTCACTTATTTTCTTAATTAGTTCATTATTCGATTCGTCTGTTCCGCTCTCCGCTTGACTATGCTCGCAAATTCGAAAATTTTCAATTTTCTGAATTTCCGGCATAGTCAAGCGGAGCAATTTTATTGTTTTGTTATCCATTTTTTCTCTCCGTCACATTAATATCTTTATTATAACGCAGAGCCAAATATTTGAAAATATGCAAAAACTGTGCATTTTTTTCGCAAAAGAAAGAGCGTCCCGCTACCAGAAACCAGTAGCAGAACGCTCTTTCTTTATATATTATTTATATAGAGGCTATTTTAATTTATGCCGGGAATAATGTATATTGTTGATAACAATATACATCGTCACTCGCATATACAGAGTTAATTCTATAAACACACTCAAATCTGCCTGACTGATGTGTCCCGCTTTGCAATGTGCTTTTTGCTTTTGGGAAACAAATAACAGGCTCGCCGAAAATATTGTCAAGCCTGTTGTTTTTATAATGACTTATGTAAATATATTTTGCTTTAATTGACTTTATCCACAAACAAAACTCATCAAAATCTATACCGTTATATCCGTTAAAATCAGAATCCCAATAAGGCGGGTCGAGATATATAATGCCGTTAGGGTTATCTATTTTAATATCTCTATAATTTATATTTGTCAATTCAAGCTGTTCAAACCGTTGAAGCTGTTCAAACCGTTGAAGCTGTTGAAGCTGTTGTAGCTGTTGAGTTATTTCACCGAAATTATTCTTAAAAACGTCTGTTTGCTTATAATTTTCCGGCGTACCGTATTTTTCAAGGATTTCAACGGCAACTGAATATTTTAAATCGGATATTTCTTTGTTGTACAAATAACCCTGCATATTATTCCCAAACGAATTGCATAACAGTATTGCGTAATCTAATCCGTCTTTGTTTTCTTTATTTTTCACTTCTAAAAACTTTTCTCTGGAGGCAATCACGTCTAACATATTAAACTCGTCAGAATAAATATAATCTAAAATCATAATTATGCGAGTATCATATATATTTGCTTTAACCGGAATATGATGTATAATTGCTTCTGCGGTCATAGCCAGCCCGCCGGAAAAAACGTCGTAAAAAGTAAAATTTTCGTGCGTATCTAAAAAATATTGAAATAACCGTTTAGATATTTTCTTTTTACTTCCTTGATACGGCAATCCTATTGGTTTTCCGGTTCTGGTGTGGTAATCAGATAAATCTATCACAGTTATTCAACTCTTTTCTTATACGGTATTTTTTATTTTGAACTGTAGCCAGTTCATAGTTATATTTTTCCATAAGTTCTTTTTCCGGCATATTCAGCCGGAGTGCGTCCCACGCGAAATCTGTTTTGTATTTGCTGAAACCAATCAAAAAACATATATTTCTGAATTTAATTTCTGAACATATCCATATTTCTGAATTTTTTAACATAAAATACCTCTTTTTACATTCCTTATTTTAACAATTTTCGCGTCGTAAAATAAGTATAATATATAAAAAGAGTTAATCAAGTCACAAATTACTTCTTTTTTCGATTTTCAAAATAACATATTAATCCAATTTGCGCGAGTGCGGCAATCATAATAAAAAAACTGAAATTGCCCTGATTCGCCTGAAGTACGATTGTATTCCATAGTGCAATCATAGCTGAACCTCCCGAAAAATCTAAAAATTGAAAATTTTTGATTTTACGAGGAGGTTCAGCATTTCTGCACATCTTTTAACAATACCCATGAATATAGTTCTTTCAAAAGAGCCTTATCTCCGTTCACTTGCTGAATGGTGTATGGGACGTTTTTGTATTTTTCAGGGATAACCGTTGTAACTCCCGCATATGTTTTTGCCGCCGGCAGGATTTTTATTTTGTCCCCTGCTTTGACAGGGACAATTTGCGGAGATACAATAATAGGTACTGCAATTTTTTTTGTACCTGTCAAATACGGTTCGGGGTCAACATACGCGCCGTTAGTGCAATACGTGCTGTTTTCGCGTATGGCAAAATGCAGATGTACGCCCGTGCTGTCTCCCGTAGTTCCCATTATTCCGATTTTCTGACCTTTTTTGACTGCATCGCCTTTTTTAACCGTTATGCTGTTGTCACGCATATGAAAATACCGCGAAAGAATTTTCCCGTCATGCGCAATATCAACATAATTGCCGACTGAACTGCCTTTTCCTGTTTCGGCGATTTTGCCGTCTGCAACTGCGATAATAGCAATTCCGTCATTTTTTAACTGCAGCCCGTTTGCGTCAACAAAATCTATGCCGTCATGGAACTGTTGTTTGCCGTTCATAACCCGCCACCCATAAGGCGACGTTCGTTTTTCATTTTGCGTAGATATTACGTGATTTAAATACGCCATAATTATTTATCACCGCTTTCATTTTCCAAAATGGCTTTCATTGCTTTTACTTCTGTTACCTGCCCTTCGACAGTTTTATTCAACTGTTTTATCGATATTTCTACGGCTTTTACCGCTTCGACAACCGTTTTTAGCAGCGCTTTATTATCCGCCCACGCCTGAGTGTTTTGATCTAATGCTTTAGCTGATACTGCCGCCGTCTCAATGATTTTTTCTGTATTATTTGCAAAATTTTCCTGCATTTTATTAATAACCTCGGTTTCTTTCGCTTTGCTTTCCTTATATACATTTATAAATTGAGGGAAATATTTTAAAAATGAAAAAGCAATAAATGCTAATATTATCATTGGAACGCCGAAAGTCGAAATATAATCTATATTAAATCCTGTTGTGTCCATAAAAAACTTCCTTTCATGTTTAAATTGAACATTCCGTTTGTTTAATCGATTTGCGTATCGCCGTAGAAGCTGAAATCTGTCGGACTGACTGCTCTGCCTATAGGCGTACCGCTGCCGGAATATTGCGCCAGCATACCGTTTGAGCCTGCCCTGTACTGCATACCGCCAACCAGACCGCTTTTTATTCCGGGTAATATTTTCGGCGACGTCTGTATTTTCACAAATCCGCTTACAGGAATGTCGAGTGCCACGCCGAATATGTTTTCTGGATTTACCGCGTTGTACTTGCTCCCCAAAT
>JGI20166J26741_10714448_pt1 | contig 15285 bp, 7 predicted proteins | sample TergutCu122P5_FD_26741 | JGI IMG/M metagenome (IMG submission 26741)
TCCTGAAGATGGACATGAACCGTGTCCGAAACATGTAGAGTGATATTAAACCAAGTGAAACAAAAGCTGCATCTCGTTGGTTATTTACTTACACGATATTCTGTAACATATTTTGTATGGTGAGTTACTAGCCCTTCACTCAACCCCAAGCTCAAGGACGATTACTGTCCATGACTGCTTATTAAATATATTCACAGCTAATTGCCATATCTGGAGGATGCCTTCATTGTCTGGAACCTAAAGACATGTCATACAGTGGTGACAGGGACCAAATTAACATTTAAAATCTATGGACAGTTAGATTAATTCTCTAAAGCATTGTGGTCACTACGCCCACAAATTTTGTGTGTTTTGTATGTCTCTCTGTAAACAGTAACATCAACAAGCTGGTTGTTATGGCGATGCACTGTTTCCTATGAGGTATTTTTATATATTATTTAGGTGAACTTGGTGCTCCAGGGGTTGACATCAAGGCACTGTCCTCCAGTAAAGAAAAGGTGAATCTTAAGCAGCCGTTGTGATGACAACAGTACATGTAATCTTCTGGTACCACTCAGTTTCTCTCTCATTACAGTCCGTAGGTATGAAAGGACAGTTGCGACAAGAGTTCAGCAATAAGTCAAGTGAGAAATGAAACTACATGGCTTTTTGCAATGGCTCTCTCATATGTTTGTTTCAGTAGGAAGTAGCTGTGGGGATGGCAGATCTAATGTCTGCCTGGGAAACAGGAATTACTTGCCACACAAAGTATAATCTAGACCATAATTTTACACATCTTTTAGATAAGCATTCTCTGGTAGTGGAGGATTTCTGGTGTGATCTTATATAGAAAAGAAACATTTGTAACTTCTTACACAGGGTTGTTCCACGCTTATGCCCACAAGCACCACAAATCCTGTTTATTGTTAGCAGGAGTAACTGTAATAGGCAGAAGTTATGTACAATTGAAAGAGATGTGGGAAGTCTATTTCAAGGAAAACATATTTATGGTGGAGATTCAAAAGGGGGGTAATGCTTATTAAACTGATGTGCTTTGTCTATACTGCGATGCATACACATAAATGCATTAAAGCATCTACTGGCTGTTCCGAACTTTTTTTTACAGCAAAACTTCACCTAAAAATATTGTGACCCTGCCATGCATTATTCATTTATCAGCAGAAAATCCTTATGCAGTGATGTTCCAGTGGTCTTTGCATATCAGTTTAAGACAATGGAGGTTAGAAATTTTTGTTTCGGAAGTGTTTCACAAGCCTGCCCACAATAAATTTAGGTTTAATTCTGTGACATTCAGTGTATACCAAATGGGCACAATGCACTCCATAAAAGAATTAAATATTGATGGCAGAAGAGACAAGTGTAATAAAATTTTATGAAATTCAATAATTAAATGAGGTGAAGATGCATAAAATATAAAGCAGGAGACAACACCAAGACTTATTTCCACTTTTATACAATGTAAGGATTGCACTCAATATGTAACATTCCCACACCATACTGCTGCAGATATGACAGAGGGCTGAACATTGTTGGTTTTGGGCACTTCATCATTCATAAAAGTACATACACAAAAAATACTTGTGCAGTTTGTGGCCAAGTATCAGTCACTTTTGAATCTGCCTAAAAAAAGTTTTCTGTACTCACAGATCTTACAAACAACAGTCTTAGAATACTGCACATTATATGCTGTTGCAAATATTTAATTTAATAAAAGGCATGCGTACTCGTATATGAGTTGATGTCAGTACAATTTATGTTTTTATTTACTCTTTCAGTAATTATTTACAATATATGTACACAAACATGCACAAACGAGCACACACCCACACACACACACACACACGTATGTATGTATATATATATGTATACAAACCAACAATAACATCATCAAAGGTAAAACAATAATGTAACATATTGTTACATTATGTCATCTCCATATATTTGGTCCTTTAAGTGACCAAGTTAAAAAACATGAATGAAAAATATATTAATATTCAAATGAAGTACTTATCAGGATGTTGCAACTTGCCTCAAGTGGTCCATCCAAATATTTAGCTAAGGCTTGTGCCACCTGTTTGAGGAGGCCGAACCAAAATGTGTCTTTTGTATAAAAGCATAAGAGAAGTTTAGCAACTTGATCGCTACTTTCCCTTCCTGAAAGAAAAAAATTGCATTCTCAGTAGCTGAAACCCTTGAAAACTTTTGCATGTAAAGGTTTCAGATCTTAACTACATGTTGTATGTGTTCACTCTATAAGAAGACTTCAAACTCTGTCTGGATCTTGCATGATCCATCCTCAACAGCTTCTCCTGTTATTGTTTTAGGTCTTAATTCTCTTGTTCTTTGTGCAGGCCTTTGGACTGATATATTTATATTCAGGAGTTTGGAGGGTAACTGCTCACTACACAAATGAGTCACTGAATTGCATTTAAATGTAAATATTTTACTGAATTTTCCATTAATTTGGTTTACTGAGCTGTCTTTTTATAGGTTCTATGTACCTAGGTAGCACTGAGTGACAGGATGACCAATAATGAATTGGAAAGGATGTGGAATGTCACAATCATGCCTTATTGTGCTATGCCAATGTTTTCCTAGAGTAACAAGTGAAAACCACAAAATCTCAGGATACCCAGTTTCCTGGCAAAAATTCAAACCCGGTGCATCCCAATAAGTGCTGAACAGATCACAATGCACATAGTTGGGAACTCTATAGAGAGGATCAGCCGAGATACAGGAAGACAGTAAGAAAGGCTTCTAAAGATGCTTGGAGGAATGTAGTAAACTTTCTTTAGGGTAATTCCCCGGCGTCTGGTTTATAATTGCCGACGTTTCGGAACCTTCTGTCAGGACCATCTTCAAAGGCTGAAGTGTGAGTCTAAAATCAAGAATGCTTGGAGGACTTTCTGTAGCTCCATTAACAACCTATCTAGGTCAGCTAGGTTACACAGAGCTCTTTCTAGGGACCCTAAGACTAAACTGGGATATTTGGTGGCTCCTTCTGGTGGACATACACAATCCAAGGGGGAAACCCTATTTCTCATACTAATCACACACTTTACCAATTCGGAGGTTACACAGGAGTTAGCAGCCCCTGCAGCTGCCCTCCATGCTGTAAGTTCTGACTGGAGGTTGTCTGCGAGGGTGGTCACCTACAGATGGGTAGAATGGGCTATAGACCCATTTGTCCCATATAAAAGTCCAGAAATGGGTAGTATATTCCCAGCCTTGTTGCAAGAGGGACAGGAGGTTGTAATCCCTTACTTGGTCAGAATATTTCATGCTTGCCTGTCTAGTGGCTATGTTCCAGCCATATGGAGATAGGTTAAAGTAGTGTTTATACCTAAGACCAGTAGGAAATCCTATAGCAGACCAAGGGACTTCATACCTATCAGTCTCTCATCGCTTCTTCTTAAGACTATGGAGAGGCTGGTGGATAGGTATCTAAGAGATGAAACACAGGCTCAAGTACCATGCATCCTAACTAGCATGCTTACCAGGCTAGGAAATCAGTGGAAACGGTACTTCATCAGCTTGTGGTATGGGCTGAGAAGGCGCTTGAGCAGCAAGAAACAGCCTTGGGTGTTTTCTTAGATATAGAAGGGGCATTTAATAATACCTGCTATGACATGATGTGTGATGCTCTTGTCAGATGTAGGGGTGATTACACCACCATACAGTGGATTAGGGCCACCCTGAGGGACTGTGTGGCTGTGGCAACCCTCAATGCTTCTTCTCTAAGAGTTGCGATATCCAGGTTTTGCCTGCAGGGAGGTGTGCTGTCACCTCCTCTGTGGTGCCTGGTGGTGGATGATTTGTTAGCCAGGCTCAGCGGAAATGGGATATATATACATGGGTACGCAGATGACATATGTCTTCTTGCGGTGGGAAAATTCCCATATACGGTATCAGGACTCATGCAATGGGCCCCTCTAACCATAGAGACATGGTGCAATGAGGTCGGACTGTCAGTTAACTCTGATAAGAGTGAGCTTATCATATTTGCAAGAAAAAGGAAACTCCTGGGTTTCTTTGAACCACATTTTTTGGGGGTTAAATTAAGTCTCTCAGGGTTGGTCAAGCACCTGGGTGTTATAGTGGACTCTTGGTTGACCTGGAGAGAGCATGTGGATCTTAAGATGAGGAAGGCACACGATTTGTTGTGGGCCTGTAAGTGGGCATGCAGGGTGAGTTGGGGCCTGAGACCTAAGGTAGTTTATTGGCTCTATGTCGCCTTCGTTCGGCCGTCCATCTCATTTGCATCCTTAGGATGGTGGCACGGGTTCAATCCCTGGCCAATTCGTTTTGGTTTTGTACTGGGCAAGGTGACACTGGGACAGGTTTTTCTCTGTGCACTTTGGTTCTCCCCCAATTATTATCATTCCATACTCATTCATTCTTCTGTCACTGACTCCGTATAATACCAACAATTGACAGCGTCCTCAAATAGCACACTAATAACAATGTATGTTGTTACCAGTCCTCCATACGCCTCAATGACATGTTGCTGCATGAAGCATAAGGACAGCTTCATCTATACCATGTCTCGCCTTCGATGCGGCAACTTCACCGACGCTTGTGTCATGTGTGTAGTTTAACAAACCTGCTAGCGACTCGCTACGTTCTGGGCGGTCTGGAGATCGACTTTCTGTGGGGGCGAGATTTTCCGCAAAGGTCCAGACAAGCCCGGATGCCTACCCAGCCTCCTGTACAATGAGTACCGGGTTTCTTTCCCGAAGTAAAGTGACCGGGACGTGGCGTTTACCACCCACACCCTCTAGCGCCGTGGTTAAAGAAAGAGTAGAGCTATAACTCTACTCCCCTGTGGGCCTTTGTGGTCTGTTCTAAGGCGAATTTTACCTTCACCACAAGTCTCTCCGATACCTAATTACGTTTAGATGCACTTCACAGCACTGCATAATTGTTGTGTCCTCCTACCCTTAAGGCATAAAGGATAACATTACTGTGTACCTGTGTCGTATAGACGACGTGGATGTACTTCCATGTCTGTCATGTTGTGGGAGTGAGTGAGTTGCTTCACGGTCTGAAGGCTTTATGCCCGAGGGTAGTGCCAGTACCCATTGCATATGAGGCTGGTTTGACGTCATACATGTAGCATGTCTGGACGAAGTGGTGCTGAAGCAAAATATCGCCGCTGTGGGGATCCAAACCCCGTTTGTGCTGTCCATACCCAGCCCATTACTAGGTACTTGTTTCATAGCGCACTTTTCCATACCAACATAATTTCATGTAATTTTATGTGTATGATTGCACATGCCCAGTGTTGTCGTCAGCTGGCGGTTTTCTTAGACAGGGTTGCCTGAATGAAATTGTACACACATTCCAGGGAAACATTACTTTATTTACAATAAACAGAGAGTGGCAAAAAGGAGACACGGAAATTGTTTACATAGTTCTCTGCCAATTCCAGTTAGAATTTCACACATAAACACCGATCTGCCAAGTATTGCACTAAGTTTTTATTTTAATGTAAGTTAAAAGTCATACGAATTTGTTCGTTCATTGCCAGAACATGAGTAGGCTTCATTCCCTACATTTCTTACTTATAATCTTTATACTCCACATTTAAAAATCGCAATGCGTAGGATTAGGAGAACTTCGGGACCACTCTTCTGCTCCAAGATGACAGGCTACATCGGCAGCTTCCTGTCGAGAATGGAGTGGGCCTGCATCCTGTTCTCGGACAGCACTTTCCACCTCACGGCGCTGTCCATTCTCCGGCATCACTGCCCTTTGCAGAAGTTTCAGACAACTGCAGCTACAGAAGCTACTATGAAAGAAGGCCCAGTCACACCTGCTCAAATTTGCCCAGAATGTCATTCCTGGAACATCACACTCTTCTTCTTTGATTTGATGTGGGTGTTTGTCAATCCAATATAGATTGTTGTGTCGATTTATTATTATTCTGCTTGTCTTGATGTTGCTTTATATCTTCGTAGTATCTTTGTTAATCCAGGATCTGCCTCGTGAAAAATCAGGAATCTTTGACAGAATTTCTTCCGTCTGCCTGTGTCGCCAATTTTCATTGAATGGAGCAAGTAAGGTTTGCATGACTTCATTCACATAGACGGCAACAGCGTAGGAGAATGACTGACATTGCCGGTTCTGCTGAAGCTGTTTTTAATGACTGTTTACAACTATGAACAGAAGCTTGTGCTACAGTTAGTAGGTTTTCTTTTGATCTAGCTGATCTTGGCCCGCCACACTTACGTTTTACTTAAAATTTTGCCTTAAGTGTAAGTATTTGTATAGGCCTACTGCTTGGTAGTTCGATACGTGGAAAGTTCTCAGGAAATCCTGCAATGAACCTTCAAGACTACCATATTTTCATCCAACAGGTTTGCGACAGAAAAAAAACTCTCCTTTTTAAATTTTTGTTTCATACTTGAGTGATTTGTAGATATGAAATCAGTACACAAAACGATGACACAACTGCTGATAAAAAAGTTTAATGTAACCACTCTGTTGCCAGATGTAGCAAATAAAAGTGAATGCAAGTGGAAATGATGCCGGTTAAGTGCGGTAAATCTCCCTCCGCGCGAGTTCCATTCACGCGAATTTGGATGTGTAAGAACTATCTTTTGTTCTCTCTATTATTGTACGAGAACCGAATTCAAGTATACGAGAGTTGAGCAAACCTCATATCCGTCATTAAGACATGATGGGTTCTTACGCATTCTCAAACTTTCTGTCACCTGCCAGGAATGTTCACAGGGAGATGAAAGGGCTGCTACTGACTGTGTCGGGAACCCCGCACAGTCGGAATTTTTCGTTCCAGATCTAACTTTTTCCTAAGGCCGCAGCTTATTTCGGAAGCTTTTACATCCAATATAAGCTGGAATGCTGTTAGTAGTACATATCTTCTATATGTAGTCGTTTTGAGCCCGGCTTCGGGGCATATAGGACGTGATATTAGTGTGACACGCAACGGTGAAATAAGGACAGTAATGGTGTCATGATATCTGTGCCCATGAAGGAGAAGACGAAGATGATGAAGTTGGAGAAGAAGCTTGAAATATTCTCAAGAATCGAAACCGTTGAAGGTGTGTCGACCAAAAAAACGTAAAGAATCCACGACGCATACCATTCGCACGAAAGAGGAGGCCTTCAATGCATATGCCTGTACAGAAGTCTAGACCTAATGCTGAAACTACCATCAAGCAAGCGTGGACCCCTTATTATTGCGCATAGAATTGATTTTGCTGACAAAGATTGAAGATAACCGAAGCACATACGGGCTGATGGAGGCATCACGAGGCAGACGGCCGTAGATATCGTACAGTACGTGCGGCCCGAGAAGGTGTTGGCGAAGTCAAGGAGTTTCTCTGCAAGTAAGAGCTGATTTGACAGGTTTCGCCGGAGTTATAACATGCGGCGAAGCTGTGTGTAGGCCTGTCGGCAGCCGACATATTCTCTGCAGAGCTACTGAACGTCATTGAGGCGGGGGATACTCTGCGAAGCAAGCGTACAAAGCTGAAGAAATGGGGCGCCTGTAGTGGAAGCTGATACTAGCAAGGACTTTCTTTACGAAGGAGAAAGGCAAGCGCCACTGTTCTGTGCAAACGTAGAATGCGATGTCAAGTGTAAGTCACTGTTGATCTCCAGGCTTGCGAACAAAAGAAGCTTGAAAAACGCCTATAGCACTAGTCTGCGTGTGCGCTAGAAATACAGTTGTCTCGCGTGGATAATAGAAAAAATATCTGAAGACGGGTTTAAAAAGTATTTGCCCAAAAACTGAAAGCTACTGCAGAAGGCAAAATATCCCCTAAGAAACGTCGCTAATGATTGACTGTGCTCCAGTCCGTCTGCCCATGTCAATGATCTAGCTGCGATGGTAAAATTTTTGTTTCTTCCTTCCAGCACCACATCTCTTTTACAGCCGATGGACCAAGGAGTTATCTCAAAATTTAAGCTGTACCTGAAGCACCGTGTTCGGTGCTGTGCGTTCACATATCTGGTGGATTTGGAAAGTTCACAAATCTGGTGGATTTGGAAAGTTCACAAATCTGGTGGATTTGGAAAGCCAACATTGAAACGTGTAGAAGTCGAGATGACGTCGCTGCATTTGTGACGCTGGGGAGACGGCTTGATGACCAAGGTTTGTATGACCTCCAGGCAAACGCTGTCATGGAGTTAAAACCTCATATGAAGAGGAGCTCTCTGCAGAAGACCTGGATGAAGAATGAACTGGATGAACCTGCGCCGGTGGACCTGTATACAATTTCTAACTTGCCTAATACGCTGAAGAAGTTTGAAGGAGGCATCGCTCTACTGCAGAACCTTGATGCCAACTGTAAGTGTGTGTTGCTGATGGGAAGAGACGTCTATTTTGCAGTGGCCCCATTCAACGTAATGTTGGACGAGAACAGTAAAAAGCCTTGATAATCAACACTTATGCTGGTTTTCAGTCGGTACTAGAGCGCTTTTCAAGCTTCTTTTCGGTCAGCCTGTTCTGCAGATAACCCACCCTGTCAGCCAGGGTCTTCAGGTGCAGCGCGCCCTATTGCTATGAACACTGGTATCGAAAGTGTGATGCGGTGTCTATGATGGTTCTGTGACCTTATACTATTTGTCCTTTTGTAATGTTTATTTAACCAAATAAACTCAAGTATTGTAAAATTTGTCTTCTTCCCACTTTTGATGCGTATAACCCTACATACCTTTGATTAATATTGTTATTCATTATGGATTCTGCTGCTCTTTTAGCACAGAGTTGTGTGCTAGGTTTCTAGAGAACCGAACCACCCCCACATGTTGTGTCTACTGTACTTCACTGTCTGAGTAAAGCGATTTTTAGGACAGCCGGTATTCTCTGTGAAGGCTGTCCTATTGGACGTCTTTGCGATACTGTATTTTTAAATTGCCTGCCTTACAAAGAACGAAGTTATGGTGTAACAGTTGCCACATGCGCGCTGTAGTAGTGTCGACATGACCTGAAACAAGGTCATACCGCGTGTAGGAGACTTTGTATCGGGAAGTTCCCGGGCTCGATTATCGGCTCAAAGGCGATATTACTCGGTTTATCAAGTCAGATGCTTGGATTACGTACACAATATAGTGTACCTACAACTTTACATTGTGACGCGTTTGCTTAACCATTGTTGCCATGGAAGTGCAACAGTACGTTCCCTTGTCACTGTTTTTGTCGTAGATGTAGCTGTCAACAATAAAAAAAGTTTTCAATGATGACATTGAAATGCAACAATGGGTTCCCTTTGCACTGTATTACAGCTACAAATTGTTACACACTGCTGTTAACAGTAAAAATAATTAAATATTTTGAGCGTGTCTGTAGTCTTGCCTTAATTATCTGGCATGCAAATTGCATATTTTCTGTGGCGTGTCTGCCCGTACCATATTTTTCCACTTTAATCAACAGCTCGATTTTCGGAGAAAATTTTGAACGTAAAATGTATTTTGATTTTTTCTGCAAATTTTATCTGAAATATTTCTCATACTATGAAGAATTTAGCGAGGTAGTGTCATGAGTGAACGGCAGTCTCCATGTAAAGTACCGTTATTCTTGTAATATTTTAATCAAACTTGGATTCTTCTAGATAAAGTTTCGAAAAATCCTCAAACATCAAATTTCATGAAAATCCGTCCAGTGGGAGCCGAGCTGTTCCATGCGAACGGACGGAGGGACAGATAGACGTGACGAAGCTAAAATCGCTTGTAGGAGCTTTCGCAAAATTGCGAAAGGCGAGAATTAGACTGGTCCTTTCTGTCTGTCTATTCGTCCCTTCACATGGAAAGACTCGACTTCCACTGGACGGGTATTCGTGAAATTTGATATTTGAGGATTTTTCGAAAATCTATCCAGACAATTGAAGTTTCATTGAAGTCTGACAAGAATAACCGGTACTTTACATGAAGATCTATGCAAATTTACTATAATATCTCGCTTAATTCTTCTTAGAATGAGAAATGTTTCAGACAAAAGATGTAGATAAAACCAAAACACACAATTTATATCCAGTACCTTTTTTCCGAAAGTCGTGCCGTTAAAGAGATAATTTGAAAAAAATACGATAGAGCCAGACAGATCACAGATGGTTTAATACGGCGCATTTGCATGGCATACCGGATAACTAAGACAAGAGTACTGACACACACTTAATATTTAATACTTATTGCATTTCCATGGCAAAAGTGGTTACGCCAAAGCGCCTAATGTAGTAGCACTATGGTCACTGAACTAGTAAAGAAATTCCCCGCCTCTTGTAATACCCCCTTTCGTTATCATGTTGGCAGCAGTTTTGTAACAGTACCTTGACGTAGACCACGGACTCGTCCAGTGTCATTCATGCTACTTCATAATTAACAATTTACCTTGCCATTTGACACAGTAAAAAATACGGAGCTGAAGAAGCGTAGTTAAATGAGCTAAGAAACTAAAAAGTTATATTGATTCTCAATTTCATAATCACTGTCATTTCATCATTGCTAACTTTTGAAAAGACAGCTGTAAGGCCGGGCGCACATTGAGAAGCAGGTAACGCAGCCCATGCTGGGCAGAGCGGCGCAGGTTTCTGTGATTCACACGTTTCAATGATGTCAGCGCGAGTTGAGAGGTAGGGCAGGGCAGCACAGTTCTGCGTCTGCTCTTGCCTGAGCCACGCAGTGTTCAGGGCACAGTCTTGCAACGCAGCACACGCAGGGCAGAGCAGCGCAGGTTTCTGTGATTCGCACGTTTGAATATGTCAGAGCGAGTTGAGAGGTAGAGCAGGGCAGCACAGTTCTAAACTGCTTTGGCCTGCGCCACATCCATTTAAATCTCATTAAGAGGTCCATTGTACTTAGCACCTACCTGCATTTATTGTACACAGGTAAAACTTTGCGAATATAAACGCCATCGAATCTAAGCCGCACCCGATTTTCAGGTATACTAAAATGGCAACAAAAGTGCGGCTTAGAATCGAAGAAATACGGTAACATTGTAAGTGATGTTTTTGTAAGCAATTTAAACATAAAAAATAAAACACCTTAAGAACACAGCGAATTTTTCTTCCGTTCCAATTGATTTTTGAGCATTACACCCTTCAGAGTAGATACGGTTTTGCACAAGCCTATGAACTTCATTGAATTGGCTTCGATTTAAACGGAAGTATTTAGTGAAATGTTTAGCAGAGAATTAAGATGTCAAAGCGAATTCACCGTGAGTTTTTCTCTTTTTCATATACTCGCTTTTCCATACCGAATTCTGCCGTTTTGATGTGAGGTATAATAACATCAGCGTGTCCATTTCTTCATCGGAATCTGACTCTGAACTTAGAGCAATGAATTCGGCCATTGCTCACTTCGCAAGATTACAAGAAACTACTCCTCAATATGCGCTCACACTCTCTCACGCACTTTTTCCCGCGCTGCATCTCCCTGCCCTGCTCTGCCCTGCCCGCTCTGCGTCCGCCTGCGTCTCAATGTGCGCCCGGCCTAATTATGGGCATATGATATATAATGGACAGTTCCCAGCAGAACTCGTGTAGCTCTTCTCATACTGTGCTGTAACGAAATCTTCGGTTGGAATCGTGTTACAGTTATTTTAATCGCCCTTCATAGAACGTAAGAGAAGGGAGATATGTTAATATTGTTTCCTCTCAACTCTCACGTGCGGTGGTAGTCTGACTCACAGGAAGGGGACTTGATTTGCGAAATGTTAGGCATTTATATAAAGATTGATTATAGTCTCTTTGAAAGGGTGGAACAGTTCAAATATTTGGGAACAAACTTAACATACCAATTTTTTTTCTAAGGAAGAAATTAAGAACAGATTGAAGTCAGGAAATATTTTTTTATCATTCGGTGCAGTGTCTTTTGTCTTCCAGTTTGCTATCCAAACATAAAAATTAAGATATACAGAACTGAGATTTTGTCTGTTGTTTTGTATGGGTGTGAAACTTGGTCGCTCACATTGAGGGAGGAAGGTAGGTTGAAGGTATTTGAGAATAGGGTGCTGAGGAGAATATTTGGGCCTATGAGGGACAAGGTAACAGGGGAATGGAGAAAATTACTTAATGATCTGTGCTGCGCACCCAATATTGTTGGGGTGATCAAATCGAGAAGAATGAGATTGGCGGGGAATATAGCACGTATGGGGTACAGGAGAGTTGCATACAGGGTTTTGGTGGGGAAACTTGAGGGCAGGACACCCTCAGCCCATGTTTTGACCTTAATATGGGAGTTCAGGTTTCATAACCGCACAAACCAACAGGCGGAAATGTGCTTCTCCATACTTTAGTCTTTATGTTCTCTGTTAGCAAGAGGGACGATAAAGATTAATGGACCGACTTGTAGCAGGCATTCCCTTATTTAATCAGCTCTTAATTTCTTCATGCATGCGATTTCAATGTGTTTGTTGTCATTCCCAAATATTGGAACGTTGTTACATTTTAAAAGCTTTTATTAGCCATCTTTACCTTGCGACTTTGTCCTCCATTTTGTGAACTAGACAGGATATTACGCATAAAATGTAAACTAATGACTGTGTACTTGTGCACTTAATGTTTAATATTATATCCGTGTTTATACTGCATGTGCAACTTTTAACCTCTTAAAGACGAGCCAAGCCAAGCCAAGCCAAAATGCTAACTGGGGTAGGAGACTTGGGCGAAGCGCAAATCGATGTTTCCCTGTCTGTTAGCCATTCCTGCTTTTGACCGCATAGCTGGGCTCTATAACAGACACCGTAACTCTAACAGGGGAATATGCTTACGCTAACGATTTTGAAGTCAGGCTGAGGGCCTTGAGTGATCTTGCCAAAGACTAGCGCCTATGGGAGGAATAAACTTTGGTTGGTTGGCTGTCTGGTTCTGAGCCCAGACTGGCTGAATCGCAAACTGGAGGTATGCGACTTTTTTCAGGCTCTTAGGTGAAGCCGCCGCGCCTGGGGAAGAGGAGTGCGGGCCGTGACCCGACTTTGCATCGTATACTCTGGCATTTGCCTTACAACTGAGGAAAAATGAAGGAAAACCTCAGTCAGGGTAACCGAAAGGCGCTCGGCTGATCAGCACCGAAGGCGATTCGTTTAGTCGACTTGGCTATCGCGGGCGATGGCCTCGACTGGCCTGCTGGCCCCTGCCGCCCTTGGCTTTCGCGTCAGACGACGGGGTCAACCCTCGGTCAACGTAAGTATCTGCCGATTTGCCGTACTAGGGGGTTCCCCACGTCATCTAACTTTGAGTCAAAGCTCGCAGTCAGGGCTCTGATATGGTCGACAAATAGCGGAACACCCAGATCCTCGTGTATCTGCCTGTTACTTACGTACCAGGGGGCACCAGGAGCAAGGTGAAGACACTTGGATTGTAACACCTGTTGCCTCCGGACATAGGTGCGGGCAGCGGAACTCCACGCTGGGACGCGTTAATCCATCATGGGGCGGATGAGCTGCTTATATAGTAGCACTCCGTTATTGACGGAGAGATCACTCTTCCTATTCAGGAGGGGACCCAGCGTACCCATCCTTTAAGCAGTCTTCTTTCTGACCTGATCGATGTGAGGCGACCAGTTGAGTCGTGTATCTACGGTCATCCCCAGATAGCGAGTTGTGTCGACCCATTGGATTGGTTCCCCGAAGAGTGTTACTGATCGGGGCTGGATGAAGCGCCGTCCGGCACGCGCGAAGATTATCGTGGTGCTCTTAGAGACATTAATGGCGATTCTCCATTCACTCAACCACCGTTGAAGGTCGTTGAGTTATGACTCCAGGTAGCTGACGAGCAGCGTCGGCTTGCGGGACGTGGCTATGATGGCCGTGTCGTCCGCGTAGAGGGCAAACTCGACGTGGTGCGAGGGCGAGGACATGTCGACATACATACCGAAGAGGACAGGGGAGAGCAGTCCACCCTGAGTCACCCCAGCCCGCATGCCTCGACGAGATAACGTGGCCGTCTGGAAGGACGCTTCGAACGTCCGACCCTGGAGGTATGACGAGATAGTATCGGCTATGTACGACGGGAAGTTTAGGAGCGTTAGCTTGTAGAGGAGGCCATCGATCCAGACGGTACCGAAGGCTTTGGCCACGTCGAGGAAGACTGCACCTGTTAGCCTCTTTTCGCCAGAGTTCCTGGTTATTCTTTCAAAGAGGCAGGCCAGCTGCAAGGACGTGCGATGCCTGGGTCTAAACCCAAACTGCTTGTCTCGCATCAGTCCGCGTTTGCTTACTTCATGTAAGATTCTAGCTAATAGGATATTTGCAAATAGTTTACCAATCGTGTCCAAGAGACTAATGGGTCGATAGGAAGAGGGCGGTGCTGGATCCTTCCCCGGTTCTTAAAGACGAAGCGCAGACTGCTTTATTTAAAGCCCCAGTTCCTACCGCGCAGTAAACACTTTTCAACTCAGTTATAAAAACCAATTACTTTATGTAGAAATTTATAATATATAATACAATATTTATTAACTGCAATTGGGTTGTCACCAGGTGGCAGTGGTCATTTTACATGTAGACGAATATGAAAAAAAGCAACTAGAAAATTTAAATCGGGAGGGCTACATGAGAAGCATGTAGTAGCAACTTGGAAACTTGGGAACCATCTGAGCATTCGCTTGTAGACACAGGGAAACTAAGAAACCCCTTTGTCGAGGTGGCCGTGATGTGTTGACCTACTCATGGTTGAGGCACCTCGCACTGGGTTGTTTGCAGACAAATGTACTGCCTAACTGGTTGGTAACCAGTACTCGGCAGTGTATTCCCTTATTACAGTCAATGACGCAACATGTATTAAATCAGCAGAATTAAATACTTGGCAACATGTTTCATCTACAACGAGCCATTATCAGTCCAAACACAGAACGAAGTCCTGGTACATTCAATGATTGTGCACTCTATGGGATCCCATATAGTTTACAATTTTAATTATATTACAGATCTTATTTTAACTTATTGGTTGAAGTGTTAAAAATAGAACGAAATATGAAAGATAAATTTCCAATGTATTAAAGCCTGTAGACGTCATTATTGTGAAATATTAAGATCAGATATAAAGACTCGCGAACCTGACCTCTCATAAAACGTCAAATAGGCTCTGACTAATAGATCGCCACAGTTCAACTATAACACGTGACGATAAAAAACCACAACATCTAGACAAGAGCCTGTTAAAATTCGTCTTGATATCTGGTCTTAATACAAGGTGGTTCAAATATGACCGGGACTGATTTGTGTTTAAACAAGCCGCACTGCGTAGCAGCTGTGCGACCTTGAGAGAGTGAAGCCACAACCTCCACCCTCCCTCCTGCTCGGGTTAGAACCTGTTCAGTCCTGTC
>JGI20166J26741_10716670_pt1 | contig 15282 bp, 15 predicted proteins | sample TergutCu122P5_FD_26741 | JGI IMG/M metagenome (IMG submission 26741)
AATCAGGGTTTTTATGGATTGCTTCGTCGCTTCGCTCCTCGCAATGACGGGTTAGTCAAAATTAAGTTAGTGCATATGGAGCAGAGCCCCCGCCCTACAAGTTATGGGCGCGGAAGCGGTAAGGGGCGTGACCATGGCCTTGCATATTATGACGCAGCACAGATTGATAAAGTCATAGGCTCGATAAGGGCAACGGTTTTATAGCCCCCACAATGCCGGAACGGTCAAGCCCGTTCCCTACATATGCCGGGTTTTCCAGCCTCCAGCCTCTAGCCTCTAGCTTCTAGTAAAGTCCTCTCACTACGTATGCCGGGCTTTTTCTGGCCTCTGGCCCCTGGCCTCTTGCTCTGGCTTCTGGCCCACGGCCCCCATCCGGCACAATATGATGCTGACGTCGTCCTGCTGATAGCGCCTGGCCTCGGCGACCTCATTATTATAGAATAAACTCAGCGCGCTGTCCAGCACTTCATCGCCGTTTTCCTCCGCCCTGACGTCGAGCAGGAATTCCCGCAGCTTCTCGGAGAAGCCTTTGGGGTTGTCCTTGTAATACACGTCGGAAAAGCCGTCCGTGTGGAAGAAGAGCGTGTCCCCCCTGCCGTATGAGACCTCATGGCATTCATACTCCGTCTTGGCCAGCATGCCTATGGGCACGCCGCAGGCCTCGAGCTCAAACGCCGTGTTCTCCTTATTGCGGACGAACACGGGGAACGACTGCCCCGCGTTGGAATAGCGCACGACGCGCTTCGCCGTGTCGATGACGGCGTAAAAGACGCAGGCGTATATGCCGCTGTTGCTCTGGAACGTCTTGTTGAACTCCTTGTTCAGATGAAACAGAAACTGCTCCGGGTGATAATAATTTGTGGCCAGGTTCCGGGACATCATCAGCATGGCGGAGGTCAAAAGCGCCGCCGATATGCCGTGCCCGGAGACGTCCCCTATGACCACGGAGCACAGATCGTCGTTGAGCCTGATCACGTCGTAGAAATCTCCGCCGATGTCCATCGCGGGCAGGTAGCGCGTGGTGAACCCGAGCCCGTTGAACTCCAGGCTCATGGCGGGCATGAGGGAGCGCTGTATCTGGCGGCTCATCTTGAGCTGAAAATCCAGTACGGCGTTCCGCTCCTCCAGTTCGTCGTATTTCTGATGCAGTTGGTTCATCAGGCCCCTGATCCTCAAGAGTGAGCGTATCTTTAGTATCAGTTCCGCGTTGTCGAAGGCCTTTTCAATATAATCGTCCGCGCCGGCGCGCACCGCCTTCATCCCGGAAAAACGCGTCTCGTCGGAGATCAGCATCAGGACGAGGCTGAACTCCGTCCGCGGGTTGCCCTTTATCTTTTTGCAGACGTCAAAACCGGAGATATCCGGCAGATCGGTGTCAAGTATGACTATATCGGGCTTGAACAGCTCCGCCTGGGCCAGCGCGTTGCCACCGCTCTCCGCCGTGATGATCTCGTATTCGGAAAAATCCAGGCACTGGCTTATCAGCCCGGCGTTATACGCGGAAGAATCCGCGACCAGTATCTTAAACATCGCGGTCTCTTTTCAGAACAATATTCGGATCTGCCTTGGGGTCGGGCGCTATGCGCTTGCGGAACACGGCCCGCCTGACCGGCGTCTCATAATCAAAATAGTCCGTCAGCGCGCAGACGAGCATCAGCCCGCGCCCTCCCCTGCCCTTGTTTATCTTGTCCTTGCCGTGCGCCCGCCTTATGCCGCTGATGTCAAACCCGTCCCCCTCGTCGCGCACGGAACCGCATACACAGCCGTCCTCAAGCCGTATCTCCACCCAGATGTTCTTATGTAGATTGTTGTGGTTGCCGTGTATCGCCGCGTTGCAGAGCAGCTCGCTGAAAACAAGGCGCAGCTCCGCCGCGGTATCGCCGGAGACGGCGGCGTCATCCTGTAAAAACAGCAAGATACGTGAAATCCCGTCCTTTACGTCGGACAGTTCGCTGCCAACCGTCAGCTTCAGCTCAACCGCCATAAAACCCTCCGATATTCAATCCAGATTCAAGCCCAGGTGCTTTTTATACAGGGTGATGATCAGCTCGGAATCCTCCTTGCGGATTTCAAAACTCTCCACGAGCCCGCGTATCAGCGTCAGGCACATGTCGTCCTCGGTCAGCTCCAGGTCCTTGTCGTACTGCGAGCATATGCATATCTCCATGGTATCGGCCTCCAGGAGCAGCGATATCCTGAACTCGTTCCTGCTGTCGGAGTGCGCCTTTTTTATTATAAAGGTGCACGCCTCCGAGACCGCGGTCTTTATGTCCTCGATCTCATCGATGGAAAAACCCATGCGGTTGGCCACGGATGAGACGGTGAGCCTGGCCGCGGACACATACGCCGCGTTGACCGGCAGCGAAAGATGTATCTTCTCCCCTCTCATATTCCCCTCGGCGTTCATTTCGCCTCACCTTCTATTCCAATTTTTGTATTTCCAGTTTTTTTAGTTCCGGTTTTCGCAACTCCGGCTTTCGCGTTTCCGATATTTGCGTTTTCGGTTTCCGCATCCGCTTTTTCCAGCCCGTAAACGACCATAAACACTTTATCCAGATTGGTGATCTTCAGCAGTTTGGCGACGCTGCGCCCGACGTTTTTCAGGATCATCCTGCCGCCGTAAAGCCCCGTCCTCTGTGAGATCTCAACCAGAACGCCCAGCGCGGTGGAATCGATGTATTGGAGTTTTTTGCAGTCCAATACCACATCCGCGTTCTTTTCGGTGATCAGCGCGCTCAGCCTCTTCCTCAGCTCATCGGATGTAAATATGTCGATCTCGCCCGCCACGGAAACCTCCCAACACTGCTCGTCGTCGTTATATCCTGAGTACAGCTCCAGATTCATTAGTCCGCCTCCTAGCTTATGATAACAGTATTTACAGAATTACAGAAAAAAATTAACTAAGTCATTCTTCAAACAATTATACATAGTTCAAATAAAAAACACAACCGATTTGTAAAAATATGTGATTTACAAGCGCGCTTATGTCACGCCGTATCTTTGCGCGGGCGCGCAATAATATTTTTAAAAAAATTATTAATTTTTTCCAAATCACCCTAAAAAAAATTTCCCGTCCGCGAATACTATTAATGCAGGCCGAAAAAGGCCGATAAAAAAGAAAATCGCAAACTCATATAATGGAACTCCTCCTCCCCTACGCGCCTGCCGATGCCCTAAAATCAGCGCAAAACCGGCGCGAAAAAAACCCGTTCGGCACGGGTTTTTTTGTTTGTTCACATGTTTCCCGGTAAAGGCGGCGTAAAAGAGCTATATCAGCCGCCGGAATTATAGACCGCGTTGGGCTTATACGGGTTATACGCCGCCGGCTGTTCGGGCTGTTCCGGCTCCGGCGGCTCCGCGGATTGGGGCTGGGGCGGCGCCTGCTGGTCCGGCGCTTGATCCGGCTGCTGACCCGTCGGGAGGCCCGTCAGAGGGTCCAGGGATTGATCGGGCTGAGCGGGCTGAGCGGGCTGATCCTCAAGCGAGCTGGGCGTCTCATACGGCGGGGCGGGGTTGGCCGGAGCGGAATCGTCGTAGGGATAAAAGCCCACCTTGGAATCTATCACGTAATACCCCTTGCCGGAGAGCTCGCGCGAGAGCTCATACGGCTGATCGCGCACGGCCTCCGGCCCGGTGTACGGCACGGGCCGCACTATGCCCACAATGCGCAGGGTGTCGCCGCCGTACGGGTCGGAGGTGACCTCCTCGGACCGGTGCACATTGCAGTAGTCCTTGGGCTGTGTGCCCGCCGCGAAATATTCGCTGTGTACGCGGCTGCCCCGGGGGTCGCTTGAGCATTCCCCGGCCGAGGGCAGCTTACCGGAATCGCGGCAGACCTGCGCCGTGACGATGCCCTCCGGCTTGTCAAAGTCCTTCGCCGGCAGATCCTTGTGTATCGCCGACATGACCGCGCTCCATATGTTCATCTGATAGCCGCTGTTGTCGGAGATCTCCTTGGGATGGTCATAGCCCATCCAGATCGTGGCCGCGTAATACGGCGTGTACCCCGCGAACATGACGTCCCTGGTGGCCGTGGTGGTGCCGGTCTTGCCCGCGACGGGCAGCTTCACGCCCTTGAGCGCGGCCTTGCCGCCGGTGCCGTTGGGGCTGGTGATGACGTCCTCCATCATGTTGGTCAAGAGCCACGCGGAGGTCTTTTTAAGCACCTGCCGGCTCTGGGGCTTGGTGTTGTCCAATATGATGCGGTTGTCGTGATCCAATACCTTGGTGTAAAACACGGGCTTGTTGTATACGCCGCCGTTTGCCATGGCCCCGTAGGCCGCGACGAGATCCAGTTGTGTGACGCCGTCGGTGAGCCCGCCGAGGGCGGTCGCCGGGCCTACGTCCGTGACCACCTTGCCGTCGCGGACGTCGCGGTCCACCAGCGTTGTAAAGCCGAAGTTCTTTAAGTACTGATAGCATGCGTCCAAGCCGCAATTGACCATATTGTGCACCGTTATCACGTTCATGCTGGCGGTGATGCCGTCCCGCACGGTGGACAGGCCCCGCCACGGCGGATTGAAGTACCAGTTGTGGGGCGAATAGTTTAAGGGCTCGTAGGTATACGGCACGTCGTCGATGACCGTGGCCGGGGTGATCTTGCCCATGTCAATGCCGGGGGCGTATGAGGCCAGCACCTTGAACACCGAGCCGGGCTGGCGCGCGGAATCCGTCGCGCGGTTCAGCGCCAGATTGGTGAGCTTCTGGCCCCTGCCGCCCTCCACGGCCAGGATATGCCCGTCGGCATGGTCCATGATGATCATGGCGGCCTGGGGCTGGGGTATGGGTATGACCTGTTCGGCCACAACGTCGTCGTCCGTGGTCAGAATGTCCTTCTTGACCTGCTTTACGTACCCGTCCACCTCCGCGGAGGTCTTTACCGTGCCCTCCCGCCGGGCGCTTGACACCCTGCCCGTCACGCGGTTCTTATACGTAATATTATACTGGACGTCGATCTCAAATTCCTTCTTGGAAAAATAGGAATCGTCCGAAAAGACCTTATCCATGACGGACTGAATCGAGGGATCCTCCGTGGAGAAGATCTGGAGCCCGTAGCTGTATATCCAGTTATAGGCCTCCTGCAACGACGACACCTTCCCCTGCGCCACCAGGTCATTGGCCACGTCCGTGGCCAGCTTATCGGTGAAGTAGCTGTGATACGACGTCTGCTGGGCGGCGACCGGCTCGTTCTTGCTGATGCGGTCATAGACCTTGTCGGCCGTGGCGGCGTCATACTCCTTCTCGGTGATGAAGCCCAGCTCCTGCATCTTGCTCAGGCAGGACGCGCGGCGGTTCTGGTTCTGATTGATGGCGGCCAGCGGGTTATATTTGGTGGGGTTTTGCGTGATGGCCGCGATGACCGCCGATTCCGAAATATTGAGCTCCGAGGCGTCCTTATTGAAATAATACTGCGACGCCGTCTCCACGCCCCACTGCCCGTTAGACAGATTGATGGTGTTGAGGTATACCTCCAGTATGTGCTGCTTGGCGGCCTGTTTGCTGCCGAGCTGCGCCGTGAGCTGCTTTTCATACTGCACGGCCAGGTATTGCTCCTGCAGCTTGGTGATGATGGTGTTGCGGGAGAGCTTCATAATGTCGTTTTTGATGACCTGCTGCGTTATAGTGGACGCGCCCTGAGTGCCGCCGCCGGAGAACGTCGATATGGCGGAGCGCAGTATGCCCCTTGGGTCGATGCCGTTATGGCTGTAAAAACGCTCGTCCTCGATGGCGATAAAGGCTTCCTGCAGGCATTTGGGTATTTTATCAATCGTGACGTAAACGCGGTTCTCCGCCCCGGTGAAGCGGTCCAGCTCCACGCCGTTCTTATCGTAAACGATGGAGGGATACACGTCCGGCTTGACGCTGATCATATCGAGCTTCGGCGCGTTGTCTATGATGCCCAGGTACACCCCCGCGCCGCCGCCCAGCGCGGCGAAAAACCCTATTATCACGGCGCAGAGCGCCACGCGCAGAAAAATAGTGGAGAAGCGGTGTTTGAGCTTTTGCCCCGTGCGCTTGCTCCGCTTCCTGCGCTTATCGTTATTGCTTTTTGAGTAGTTCATATAGAATGCCGATCCTCCCGCGGGGACCGCGCCCTTGCGGATATTCCCGCGGCCCCGCAGCGCCCGCGCGCCGCCTTTATTTTTGCGTACAATTCATATCATTTTATCACACATCATAAAAATAATAAAGAGTTTTTTAGCGCGATGCCAAACCGCGATGCCAAACCGGCAGCATGTTAAGGGATTGATAGCGAATGACCACACGCCGCTTTTTCAGATGGCTTGAGAGGTTTCTGCGCGGCCGGGCGGGCGGGCTGATCCTTTTGGGACCCAGGTTTAAAGAGCCTGTTCCCGCGGGGCGCGGGCGGCTTGACGCGCTCGGCGCCGGCAGGCGCGCGCACAAAACCGGCGGCGCGGGGCATCGGGGGTATTCGCGCCGCAAAGCGGCGCGGGGGCGGGCTTCACATGCCTGGCCCCTCTTTGCGTTGAGCCCGCCCGTGGCGGCTGCCGGGCGGGATAAAACAAGGCGCCGGACATACTGGGACAAATGGGCGCCCGACCGGAGGGATATATCAAAACAGGCGCGGCGCGGCGCGAAGGCCGGCACAAAAAAGGCCGGAATAAAACCGGAAAACCCGTTTGAGGCGGGGAAAAGGAGGCCACCGCGCGGAGCCCTGAAAATGGCGTTTCCTTTTATACTTATATTAATAGCCTTAGTTCTCTTCGCGCTGGTCAAGCAGGCGGAGGCGCGCATGCTGCCGGCGGCGCTGCTTATCGCCGATACGGCCGCCACGAACAAACTGAACAAGGCCGTGAGCAACGCGGTGTCAAAAGCCATGAGCGGCATAGACACGGCGGAATTCTGCACAAAGATGACCGACGACGCCGGCAAGATGCAATCGCTGGCGGCGAACACGGCCCTCATCAATCAGGTCTGCGCGGACGTGGCCGACGAAGTCAGCGGCGAGCTTATAAATATAGGCAGCGGCAGCGTGAGGGTGCCCGTCGGCAGCCTGATAGGCTTTGACATATTGGCCAACATAGGGCCGTCATACCCCGTCTCGCTGAGGCCCCTGGGAAACGCCACGGCGGACTACGACACAAAGTTTATCTCGGCGGGCATAAACCAGGTCGAATACCAGGTGTGGATCACGGTGGCCGCCACGATCCGCATCGTCAACCCCATACAGGACAAGGACATAACGGTGACGCGCAAATTGGCCATAGTCGATACGGTGATTACGGGGGACGTGCCGCAATTGTACGTAAATTGATTGTGCTGGGCGGCTAGAGGTTAGAGGTTAGAGGTTAGATAAAATATAGACGGGCAATGCACGGGCAATATTTTCCGGATATGGGGTCAAACGGGAAATGCGTATCTAATAATGGTATTTCGTGACGCTATAGCTGGCGGCATGTGTCGAAAAACATCGCAATATACGCGATATGGTCATAAAATGTGGCAATTTGTCATTATTATTATTGCTTAAAAATTGCAATATGTATTGATTTTTCGCTTCAGGTATGCTATAGTAACGTAGCGATATATCCCGCTCATTTCCCGGCCCGCAGCGCTCAGGGCGCGCGCGTTACGGGCGGGTATATCGACAGCCCCGCCAATATAGAAAGGAGCCCGCAATGGCACAAACATCCACGGCATTCACCGCCCCCGGCAAAGTCGTCTCCATTATCAGCCTCAAAAACTACGCCGACAGATTGGACCTCAACGAGCTGGATATGCTCATAGAGCACAAGCGCGCCGCGCTGAACGCCCTCGCTGAGAGCGTGAGCTTTGAACTCATTCATCCCGCGGTCATAAAGGCGAACCGGGAACTGAACGACCTCTTCAATACACGCCACTCAAAAGACCCCGGGAAATATTGATATCCCCGCCTCGACGCCCCTTAACCAGGGGTGTCGTTTTTTATCGGGTTTTCAGATAGATCGCCCATACTCAAATCAATATACCCGGCCCCGCTGACGCTCCCGACTATGATGGACGCCGCCAGGTTTATCCAGCTTGCGCAAGCGTCGAGGACGATGGAGTCCGACGTGACCACATGCGCCCTGCCTTTCAGCAGGGCGTCGGCGTTTTTCACCAGCTCTACGGATATGTCATAGTCATAGGCGCCCAGCAGTTCGTATATCCTGGTCTTGAGCCTGCCCGTGTTGGATACGGGGGCGTCCAGGTAAAAGACGGCGCCGGATATACCCATGGATTGAAGCTTCTGGCCTATCAGCGGGATCGCCGCGTCGGTCTTGTCTATCAGGCGGTACGTCCCCCTCAACCCCGCCAAGTCCCTCACCGTCCCGTCCATGCACTTGATGAGCAGTGAGCCGGACAGCGCCACTTCCAGCGTTATGATGAGGTTGAATCCGTCTATGCTGACTATCTGACCGCGGCATGAGGAAACCTCCTTGCGCTTGCGCGCCGCCGCGGAAACCGTCGGGGAGGTGGCCCTGGTCAGCGCCAGCCGCTGGCGGTTGGAGAGCATGTAATGATTGCCGACAAAGGTCGCGGCGTTCTTTATGGGGTAGCCCCTGTCTATCAGCCAGAGCATCTCGCCCTGCGCCCTCCTGAGGATCCCGAGGCTTTCTCCCGAGAACTCCCTTTCGTCCGTATCCGCGTGGCCTCTGCGCGTCGCTTTTTCATTTGGCATAACCCTGATCCCTTACCCCTACATTTATGCGTTTTATGTATTTTTATGCGGCGAATAACGAAAAAAGCATTGACAAATGGCTAAAAATAGGGTATAAATATGTACAATGCATTAAAGACCCGAAAACGCATCGAAAGCTGCACAAAAAGTATACCAAAGGAGGAATTATCAATGAACAAGAATGACCTTATCACCGCTATGGCGTCCAAGGCCGATATGAGCAAAAAGGATGCCGAAAAGGTACTTAAAGCGTTTGAGGAAGCGGTTACGGAGGAATTGGCAAATGGTGGCAGGGTTCAGCTTGTCGGTTTTGGCACATTTGACGTATCGGAGAGAGCCGAAAGGGAAGGCAGAAATCCTCAGACCAATAAGCCTTTGCATATACCGGCCTCGAAGTCCCCGCGTTTTAAGGTCGGCAAGACCCTCAGAGATGCCGTTAATAAATAATCGGGCATTATCTCCGCGCCAATTCCTTTTATAACCTGGACAACGCGCGGGGGAGGGAATGAAATTGGGCGTGTCCACGCTTAACTGTGTCCACGCTTGACTGTGTCCACGCTTGATTGTGTCCACGCTTGAAATTGAAGATATCGATAAAACCAAGCTGCCGCTGGCTGGCGGCAAGGGCGCTAATCTCGGGGAATTGTCCCGGATTGAAGGCGTATGTGTTCCGGAAGGGTTTTGCGTCTCGGCAGAGGCGTACCGGGCCACAGTCGCGGACAATCCGGGTTTTTGCGTGCTGCTCCAACCAGCAGATGATGACCGGCGCGATGAAGCCGCTGGGCCTCTCCGTCTTCCGGCACAGCAACGGCGGCGGGGCGCTGATATCAGAGGATATTCGGGCTGACGCCCATGTACACATCCACAACCATCCGATCGGCCTCGGACTGGGTTTGCGCCTCCTGTACGGTCACGTTATAAACCGGGGTTATGGCCTGCAAGTTATGTTCCTGTATATACGCCGAGAGCTTGTTGTGGGCTTCCGCTAGATTTGCCGGGTTTCCGACGTGCCTGACAGATACCGCGTTCACCAACCGGAAAACGGGCTTGCAGACCCAGCCTTCCAGCGGCACAAACGGCTTGTCCAGCGGGATGAGCAGCTCAAAATCCACCATCCGCCCATTGCCCGTCTGTTCGACCGAATATGTCACCGTCGCGGTGTGCCCGGTCTTTATAAAATTGCCGTCTCTGATAAACCGCTGAATCCGTTCCATCTCCCCCTGCAAATCGGCGGGCGATGCGGTCTTGCGAAAAGCTAATACGTTTGTCATATGTAATTCCTGGTTTGTAAGAATGCTCCCATGCTCGCGCACGATATCGCCTCCAAAAAATAAAGAACATCCCAAACGGGTTTGGCCTAGTGTTACATCCGGCAAGATTTTATAGAACGCTGTAAGGGCAGACCTCGTGTCTGCCCGCGGGCCGGGCGGAGACAAGCTCCGCCCCTACTACATTTTATCGCCGGATAATACACTGGTTTGCAATTTTTGTTTGTTTGATTATACAGTTTTATGGCGAAATTGTCAAGAACGGCGATTTTGTCGCGCGCGTCAAACGCATTGTGAATAAATTGTCAACGTATTGACGATATGAGAAACCCGGGCGGCTGCCGCCGGTCATCCGGCGCGCGGAAGCAAAACCATCCGCGCGCTATTAATTTTTCCTCGGAAAATTACGATATAGATTATATAGTTGTATGTATGCCGCAAAACGTTTTGTATTATCGTGCGCGGCGGCATCAATCGGAGCGACAAACAGACAAGGAGTGATCACATGGGTCTTTACACCAGCACGATGCGTTTCACCGGTTTATCCGGCATAGATGTGGAATCGTTAGTCACCCAGCTCATGAAGGCGGAGGGCCAGAAGCTCGCCCCCCTGCAGGCCAAGCAGACCCTTACGCTTTGGAAGCAGGCGGCGTTCCAGTCCGTGGGCGACGCGCTCAAGAATTTTCAGGACACGTTTTTATCGTTCGCGTCCGGCACAACGACCAATATACGCTCCGGGTCGTTCTTCAATTCCATGGCGTTTTCGGCCAAGGTCAACAACGTCGATTCCGGCGCGATAACCGTCACCGCAAACAGCGACGCGAAGCCCGGCAGCCACAGCATCCAGGTTTTGCAATTGGCCACGCAGGATACCTATACGGGCGCCGCGCAAAAGAACCGGCTTGTAGGGGACGGCGGCGCTTTCGCCGGCATAGACGCGTCGGATTCCTTTAACGTAAAGCTGGACAACGGCACCACGAAGACCATAGACTTCAAAGACTTTGCAGGCGACCCGGATTCCTTGCAGGACGTGGCGGATTATATCAACACCAAGCTCTATGATATATACGGCTCAAACGCCAACGGCCAGGTGGCCTCGGCCTCCGTGGTGACCAAGGACGGCGTCCCAGGCATCGCCATTGAGACGCAGATCGGCCGCGCGATGACCGTATATTCGTCCTCAAACCCGGACAGCACGCCCAATGACGGCCTGACCAAGCTCGGCTTCAAATCCGGCGGCGATACGCGTTATACTATGGCCTCCCAGAAGCTGTCCGCCCTGGGGATGGACGCCCTGGCGAACGACAACGGCCCCGTCACGGTAAACGGAACGGACTACGGGCATTCATTCACCTTGAACGGGGTGACGATAGGCTTTAATTCCGACGAGACGCTCTCCGACCTCGCGAACAGGATCAACTCCTCCGGCGCGGGCGTCACGCTCTCATACGACGGCGTGACGCAGACGGTCCAAATGCGGTCCAACGGCACGGGGGTGGAGAGCGCCATACGGGCGGACGCCGCCGGCAAGGAGGTCCTGAGCGCCATCTTCGGCGATCTGGGCAGCCCCGATACGTACAAAGCCGGCAAGGATTCCATCGTCGTCTGCGACGGGCAGACCTTCTTCAATTCCCAAAACAAGATATCCGTCGGCGATCTGAATATAACGCTCAACTCCACCACCCTCAAAAACGGCGCGGCCGCGGACCCGTCAAACCCCGCCAATTACGACGCGGTTAACGTCACTGCAACGGCCAAAACCGATGATGTCGTAAAAGGTATACAGGCGTTTGTGGATGCCTACAACAAGGTATATCAGATCCTGCGCGACCAATATACGACGCCGCGCCCCATAAACCCCAACACGCAGGCCTACTATAAGCCCCTCACCCCGGACCAGCAATCGGGCATGTCCACGGACTCCATCAACGCGTACAACGACAAGGCCATGACCGGCATGCTGTTCGGCGAGCCGGCGCTGAATCAGATCATGAACGACCTGAATAAATATATCACGCAGGGCGTCACCCTCTCCGACGGCTCAAGGATGAGCCTGTTTGACATAGGCATCTCGACCGTCAGCCTCACCGGCGGCGACCTGAGCAAGGCCGGGCAGCTCGCCATAACCGACCCTGACAAGCTGGCCAAGGCGCTTCAGAACAATCCGGACGGCGTCATGCAGCTCTTTACGGCCTCATCCGGCCTGTCGTCAAGCGCCGATTCGAATTACATCGGCCGCCTTGAATCCGGGGGCATAGCCGAACGCCTCAACGACATCATGAACAGGGCCTTAAGCCCCAACGTGGACAAGGGCCTCATCACCCAGCAGGCGGGCATCAAGGGATCCTCCTCAACTCAGGACAGCGTCCTGGGCAAGATGCTGAGCGATATCTCCGGCAAAATCGCGAGTATGAACACGTACCTGACGAACAAGGAGAATTTTTATTATCAGCAGTTCAGCGCGATGGAGCAGGCCATAACCCAGAGCAACAGCCAGATGACATATCTAATGAATTATTTCAAAACAGGCAGCAATTAATAATAAATATCGGGAGGTGATAATTTGTCTCAAATCCCACAAGGCCTCAATTCCGTTTTAACGGCGGAATCTCTGATAGAATCCCTCATGCAAGAGAAACTCAGCCTGCTGCGGGCCGTTTATGACCTCGTGGACGCCACGTCCATCGACGGCTGCGAATACGAAGAGGCAGCGAGGCGTTTCAGCGCGATGGTCGAAAAGCGCGGCGAACTCCTGGACCGCGTCCGCGCCGCGGATGAAGCGCTTATGAGAGAATTGGGCCTGAGCCATCCCGGCCAGATCGGCAACTGCGCCGATGATCGCAATGAGCGCGGCGAACGCGGGATCGCCTGGCGCGCCGCGCAGATCAAGGCCCTGGCCGCCCAGATCATCAAGCTGAATAAAAAATTTGACAACAGCCTGAATGAGATAATGGCCAACACCGCCGGCGAGATACGCAAGGCGAACGTGACCCGGAACATAGGAATGGCATACGGCGCGGGCGCCGCCTACGCCGCCTATGAGGGCGGCAAAACCTACGAGGCCCGCTGATACCGGGTACAAGGCAATGAAACTGCCAATGGTATATGGAAGGAAGGAGGAACGACAATATGGATGTTAAAGGCAAGTACGCCCAATTGTGCGCCAACGCTTATATAGGCATAACCGCGCCGCAAAACTATTACACCGGCGGCTTGAGCGCCGCGTCCCGCGCCCGGATACAGCCCGCGCGGGCGCGGCAGATACAGCCGGGTTACCCGGGCCCGTCCCCCGTTCAAATGAGCGGCGGCGCTCAAAGCGCGCGCGGCAAGGCCGGCCCGGATGTCAGCCCCGAGCTCGAGAAAAAGCTTGAAAGGGTCAAAAAGGAGCTCTCCGGCGACCGCCGGGAGATACATTGCTCGTTTGACAAGGAGGCCAACGGCGTCGTGATCGAGGTCGTAAACCCGGATACGGACGAAGTCATCAGGCAGATACCGTCCGAGGAAGCCGTCAGGAACATCGCCAGGATCAGGGAGCTCTCGGCGTCTGTCATAGACAAAGCGCTGTAAAGTAAGTATGAGGAATCGCTTATATAATACAACAAAAACGGGACGCCATAAATAAACGGCGTTCCGTTTTTGTATGCCCGGATAGTATTAAAATCCCGTCTCTTTAAAATGCATCTTTATGGCCTTTTTTGTCTGGCCGGAATCCACAAATTTTTTCTGCACCAGCGTCTTGTCGCTGTTTTTTATCGTGTCGACAAACAGCCTGGCGCTGTTTCCGTCGCCGAAATACGACGATTTTACGCGGCAGCGCTCGACGCTGTAGATGCAGCGCAAGATCTCCCCCGTATCCTCCGTTACGGCCTGTATGTTGCGCAGGACCTCCGGGCGGTACCGCCCCTGCTGCCTCGTGCCGATATCGATGACGGGGACGCCGTATACGCAGGCCTCGCGTATGCCGGCGCTGGAATTGCCCATGATGAACGAGGCGCTCCGCAGCAGCGACAGGAAGTGCTCAAATTTCAGGGATTTAAAAACCTTATATCTGGGGTTGCCCGCGAGCTTGTCTATCTCGTCGATGATGTAATTGCTGCCCAGGTCGTTATTGGGGTATATGACGATATAGTTCCGGCCGCTGTATTCAGCCGCCTCGAACACCTTTTCCGCCTTTTCCTTTGTGCGCTCGTATTCGGTGGTGACCGGGTGGTACATGATGATGCCGTAACGGTCAAACTGTATGCCGTTGGCGAGCTTGACCTCGTCGACGGGCGGCACTTCGCCGGAGAGCATGATGTCTATATCGGGCGAGCCGATGACGAACACGTGGCCGGGGTTTTCGCCGAGCTGGATTATTCTCAGGCGCGATTCGTAATTCGCCACAAAGTGCAGATGCGCCATCTTGGTTATGGCGTGGCGAATGGCCTCGTCCACGGTGCCGGTCACTTCCCCGCCCTCGACATGGGCGATGAGGACGTTGTTCAGCAGGCCGGATATGGCCCCGGCCAGCGCGTCCACCCTGTCGCCGTGTATGACGATCAAATCCGGGGAGATGCGCTTTAAATACCCGTTAAGGCTTATAACGGTGTGCGAGAGATCGAGATCCATCTCCCCCAGATAACCCAGGTCCTGCGCGATATGGACATTCTCGTAGCCGTCCCTTATGACCTCGTTGTATGTCTCGCCGTACTCCTTCAGCAGATGCATGCCGCATACAAATAAGTGCGTCTCAAAATGAGCCTCGCACAGCCTGATCAGCGGCTTGAGTTTCCCGTAATCCGCCCTTGTGCCGGTAAGAAACAGTATCTTTTTTATATCCGTGTCCTTTTCCCCGGCTCTTGTTCCATTTAATTCCAATCCGTTTAATTCTAATCCGTTTATTTCCAATTCAAGTACTCTGGATTCCAGCAAATCGCTTCACCATTTCCAATCAGCTTATTCTTAATACGAATCTCAATTTGGACCATTTCATTGGAGGGATGAACCCTTTTATTGGAGGGGAGGGAGGCGCAAAAGCGAGAAAGCTTTTGCGCGTTTCGACCGAACAATGAAAGGTGTGAAAATGAGATTCGTATAAGTTCCCAATTGCCAAACCGCCGCCGCAACCGGCTCCGCAGCCACGCGCCCGGCCCCTTAAGCCGGCCGCTTAAAGCCTCCCGTCTCTTCGCGGCTTTCAGCCGCCGTGGGGCAGTAGGCTTAAGCCTACTTTGCCCCGCCGACTAAAAGTCGGGACAGCCGCCACGCCAACGCCTTCTATCCTCTATCTTTTATCTATCCTCTATCCTCTATCTTTTATCTATCCTCTATCCTCTATCTTTTATCTATCCTCTATCCTCTATCTTTTATCTATCC
>JGI20166J26741_10718892_pt1 | contig 15274 bp, 10 predicted proteins | sample TergutCu122P5_FD_26741 | JGI IMG/M metagenome (IMG submission 26741)
CACTCGACTGAAGGTGGAGCGCTGTACTGCAAATGGCAAAACTCTTCAACAGACATTGTCAATACTGCGCAATGCGCCAGCTCCTCTCTGTCCCGGTTACTGCGTAATTTAAAAATTGCCTTTACTTTTTGAATCACCTACGTAATATATGCCCAATAAAGGCAAAAATACAGAGAAGTTTAGAAGAAAAAAACCGTGTAATTAACAGACATCTGGGGAATTAGTATGGAAGGATGCAGTGAAAAATATGAACAACAGCTGCTGATGTGAGCACAATTTGCAAACTGTAACCTGCTACTAAAGATTTATTCACTTTTCTCTTTGGTGTGTATGCCACTAGGCCACTAGTATTGTTGCATACATCCTATACCCTTCTGTAATTGACACATCCTTATCACTGCAAGTGGAAAATGCACGGAAGAATTTGTCTCCTGCACCCAAATTTTACTATTCGCAGAATTTGGCATATCACAGAGAAATCTGCATTAATTATTGTTTACTTCTGTAACAGTTTTACAGTCAAAAAATATTTAATTTTGCTGAAAGCTACACAAGACTCCTGTAACAACAACAACAACACCTTACATGCAGTTGCATATGTGCAAAGGTCAAGCAATGCCTGGTTGCATAGTTCACCACTTTCACTGCTTTATGGCACTAGTATTAACATTTTAAAGCTTGCATTAATGGTTTATAGTTCAAACCTCTGGCACCTAACATCAGGTATACCCATCATGCAATGTGACAGCCAACATGTCAAAAGATCACGCATAGACAACAGCCATTTAATGGCCTTCCTTACGCTGCAGCTCTCATTCAAATTCTGGTCTTCTATACATCACACAGAGAATTTAATTCTAGTGCAAGAGAGTTAAGAAGTACACACCTAACAATAAAAACAACCATTTTACAAACATCTAAATGACTTGAGTAACATGTTAAATACTTAATAAAATGTATACATTTTTTAAAAAAGACCGAGAAATGCACTTGGACATATGAATGTAATTGTATTACACAGCATTTGCTGACATATATTTGTATTCTTGTTCTCACAACCCTGAGAATGGCCACATGAGTGGCCAAAAAATGTTGGTGATTACTGCATAATAAAATTACATTCATACATCCAAGTGCATTTGTTGGTCTTCTAAAAAATTTTATACTTCTGCTTAATGCACAGAACACGGAATACATGAAACTTAATGAAAGTTAACACTTAGTTTACTACATACTATGCAAATGTGATTAGCAAGTTACTGAAAGGTCAAATTCACTTCCAGATATGCAAAATAATATGTTTTCAACACAGGTAACATAAGAAATCACATGCAGTTTTACACAAGTCTGTGCTGTTTGAAATACTTGTATTTCCTTCAAACCACGAACACAAAAGCACTATTGGTGACTAGTACACATTGTTACTTTCAAGTACCAATTGCCTGAAAGAACTGTAAATAAAAAGTTCACGCTTCATGTAAACAAACTGTAATCAACCACAAGAAATGCATTAATGATGCTCCAATGAGCCCAACTTCACAGTAGCAGTCTTTCCTTCACATGATGCCACCTGAAGATACACTACAAACTGTCGATACAGTCACGGCATAACATGAATTGCCATCGAAGCAGTACAGAGCAGCACATAGAACTTGTCAATCATGCATAACATAGGACCCTGCCCATACAGCATGCCAATCCTAATAACAGTTTCCCCCCTTAAGAACTTCTTAAATTACAGTTCATCTGCATGTGGAAAACTACATTCCTTACTTTAAAGTCACAGTGCCTGGAATTTCACTACTCAGTACATTTTTCCTAATGAGCTACACTGTTTTCAGTATGAGAGACTGTACTTACTTTTGGTGTGGACTGCTTGGGTGGCGATTCCTTGACGGTTGCAGCACTGCGGTTATTGCTTATCAGTGTCTGCTTCAGTCTCTGCAATAAATGAGATTTTTGTAAGTGTGCTCTGTATACACAACACTTCTACTGCGCACAGCAATATATCACACAATTATTTTATGGCAGAACAATAAATGACACCTCACATGGCATGAGTTCTGTTCGTTCATTATAAATGCATTGCAATCTCCATGTTTCTAACTTCCTTACTTACAGGTTAACTGTTCTAAAGCCAAGCTTGATTAAGACTGCCATTAAAAAACTGTATCAGAGTTAAGAGTGGACTCATTCTCCATATCTGACATTCTGAATTTGTACAGGCAACAACCCTTGTTGGTTGTGTGTGATAAGATATCAATGTTTCATAGCTAGAGATAAAATTAAAAATTCAACAGATTTTGTAATATTCCACATGCATATACTGATTCATTTAACTGGACAGATTTTACACATTATGTTTGGCAAACCAAAGACTAGCAAACTTGAGACTAAGACAGGCAAAATGTTCATTCAATAGTTTCTAGTTTTTGTACACTTAAGCAATACTGGTGAAAAAATTCATTCTATGTCGCATCAAAATTTTTAGGTACTGAAAAAGAATTCTCAGTCATGTCATGCTTCCAATCCAGATGAATGTTACAACCTCTTCATCCTCCAATATCACAATCTTGCTGTTTCTGTATGTACAGCAATACTACCAGTTCAAACAGACCCTGCAGTTCCATTTCCACACTATTTGGCATTCTGTCTTCTTCCTTTGCGATGATAAACAAAATATCTGTTGGAACACTAACAGAGTCCATTCCTTCAATGTGTTTTCACCATTTTTTTCTACAGCACTTTACAAAATCTGTTAGTGCTCATACCTGGACTATACTTAGAGAGATTGTAACTGGCCATATGAAACTAACATTTCATTTTTTCTGCCACGTCTTGCAGAAGTAACCAATGCCAACGTGGCATAGGCCATAACAATGACAGGCTACACAGTTACTGTTCCTATTATTTTTATTCTTCCTACCATTTGTGAACACCCACAGCACTCTACAAGCACGTTCTTTTGTTTCTTGCATAGGATGATTATGTTGTCTTTAGACTGTAAAGTGATTCTCTAGCCTCCCTGCCTCTGCCTTACTTCTTGCACTTACCTCATGAACAGTGAGATATTGCACTGCTTGTACTTATGTCATGGACAGTGAGACATATCTTTTGTACATCTCTCATATATGGGGAGATATCATGTTACCTGTACTTTTCTCATGACAGGAAATTGTTTCTTGGGCCTCAGTAACTCACAGTGAACACACACTCTGTTTCCATTACAAAGACTAATCGCATAAATGTACATAGATCTTATGGAGAGTAGGGGTGCACAAATTTTTCACAAATTTGGGAGCCACCTCAAAATTCTAGGTGCCAGAAGGGTGACATGAAGTAAGTTTCAGACTGAGGAACCACAAATATTAGGTGCACCCACGCAAAATTTGGTCACCACAGAAACCTAGCACAAAGGATTTGTTCACCCCTGACGTGAAGTGTCTGTAATTTTTGCCTTATTTTAACCAAACTGAAATAAGTGAATGAATTTTAGTAAAAATGAAAAATATGATATTTGTTCCATGCAGACAAATGGATGGAGAGACATTGCTCAAGAAACAGCAATTTGTTGTAATCTACCAATATACACTTTTACAGGATACATAAAAAACTTCACTAACCCTCAAAAGACCAACACTTAAGCATGTGAAGTTTTTGAAAAATTATAAGAACAGGCAATTTTTTTTTTGACACAACATTTTGACAGAAAGTGTATTTGTAACCCAAATGTCCAGCAATGCAAGAATCTCAGTTCACTGAATTGTGTGGGTTATGTCAAACTGCCATTTCATGAGTGATATGACATGCCTGGCAGTCACTATTTGCTTCGCAAACTTCCCTAAAAAAAGGTCAATTAATAGCAACCCTCAGCATTCAGCATCCTACACAGGAACACTTACAAGCTTGGCAAGTGAAAGACCTGGAGGTTGTTTGAGAGATGCCGATGACGTTTTTGCAGCAGAAATTGGTTTCTTGTTTTTTCCTACTGTAGCCAATGGCACTGCTGCCACAGCTGCAGCAGGGCGTGTGGTTGTCAGTAATACTGTTGCACTCTGCGCTGGCACTGGTTGTGAGTCCACCTACAGAAAAAGATACACTGAAATTTCAGGAAAAAAGAGGAAGTTTATGACTGACTAGCTGACTGACTGGGTGACTGACTAACTAACTAACTAACTAACTAACTAACTAACTAACCAACTTACTTACTAACCAACCAACCAAATAACTAACAACTAACACCATGCAGCAGAGTCCCTCTTCAGAAGTTCAGAGCTCCTCGGCTACTCAAGAAATTCCAAGCACTTGATGAATCCTGGAAGTTTTTTACCATGTTCATAAGAGCCCAATACTAATTCGTATCATTATGCAGGTGATCCAGTAAAGACGAACTCATTTTTCTTTGTGACCCATTTTAATATTATCCTCCAATCTACATGTGCAATTTCCAAGTGGTCTTTTTTTGTTTATGTTGTCCTACAAAACTCTGTGCGCATCTCTCCTTTGCATGTCACATACATACCCTTCTCATTCTCCTTGATTTGATCAGCCAACTAATATTTGGCCAAGGAAACATACATGCACCTACAAAAAACACGAAAATATTCCAAAACTGTATGAAATACATGTACACAGTAATTTCAAACACAGAAGTGTGAAAAGGGGCATTGCTGTCTGTTTCAAAAGTACTCAGTGTGATACAGTCTGGATAAGCACTTATTTTGGAGACAAATAGTGAACATGGCTCTTCCACACGTCTTGTTAAATATCTTCTCCTTCTTAAGGTGCTACAACTTCAGAGAAGTTTTGGTCTATTGTTAAATATACCATTAAGAAAAATTTCAAACAACCATCAGGAAGATACAAATTTGATTTCATGTGACATTTTTCTGTACAACAGATTCTGAAAAATATGGCATGTACACTTACAAAGCACAATACTGCCTTCATGTAAAGTACAAGTTCATAAACTATAATGATATTTATTCCATAATTTTTGCAGTGAATTTCATCAAAATCCATTAAAAACATGATGAGATAAGAAAATGTGGATAAGCTAATCTATCTCTCCTTGCACTTAGTGCAAATAATGCACAAATATGAAGTAAAGCAGATGATACAACACTGTGCTGTTACAAGGGTCGGGCTCAACAGACACAAGTACACAGACAATCTATAAGTTTTCATTCTTACAGCATTTCCAAGCAACTATTACTATTCAGCTACAACTATTACTATTCAGCTACAGAGTGACACCGTAATGCAGATCAATGGCCAGTGTTGAAAAATATAAGCATGGGAAATTTCTCAGTGTTGTTTTCATAGTATCAGTTTTCTTTTGCTCACTGCAAATTGTAACTTCATTACATCCGAAAATGCACACCAAAGGAATTTGTATCTCCTCACAAAAAAATGGAACAAATTATATCACTACGTATAAAACTTGATGCAAAATAATGAATATTTAATACACCTCAATCCAATGGCTGTAACAACACACCTGTGACGGCTGTAAAAGATTATTTGTTCCTGAAGGGGTAACATGTTCCACTGGTAGGGCAGACAACTGCAAGAGTTTCCCATCAGGCATTCGCAGTAGCAACTGTACGGTGTTGCTACCTGCACTACATGATGGTGGTGGAGTCACTTCTGAAGGTTGTGCACTCAAAGTGCCATCTCCCAGACCATTTTTAATGCCAGCGTTGGCAGTTCTGAAACAAATGTGGACTATACAAAATTATTCACAGTTAGTGATTTCTGTCCACAGCTTTTATATTTGCCAGCTTTGCTGCTATAAAACTCCCTTTGTCCACTCCAGTTCAGTGTACTTAAATTACTATGATACCATACCTTAATAACTGTAGACACAATGCAAATAAGTTGCCATGTGAAATTACTTTAATGGACATTATTTAATATTTCACATCTTATATCCAACTCAGGCTGACATTTGCAATATCAAGTTCAGCGCAATCTGGGACTGAGTCCCCCAGATTTAAATTATAATCTGAAAAATTACAAAATAAACTGAGTTTAAAAATTTTAATGATGGCATAGTGACTGAGACCTTTCTTTTTCTTCAGCAACATGAGTGAGAGATCCTTGAATCGTGCACATCTTCTGTTTCCTAACACAGACCTAACAGAAATCACTAAAAAGTAAACAATTCATGCTGTCGACTTTTTCAAATTACCAACTTAATGCACAATTCTTTTATTTTCAACAATATGAGTCCGCTCTCCACCTGCGTACTGTACGGCTGCTTACAGTGGATGACGATACCAGAGGCTGTGGTGATACAATTGGTCCTCCTGAGGATGAGCTGCGTGCTGCTCAAAACATGTTGAGGAGCTTAGTGTAACATACATATTATTGAAAATAAAAGAATTGTGCATTACGTTGGTAATTTGAAAAAGTCTATACTATGATGCACGGTCAGAAAAACATCAAATTCATGCTGTTTTTGTGTCAATATATATAGTATGCCAAAGCTGTTGAACAGACATGCAAGGACCGAAGTTTTGGGATGTGATTTGAATCCTCAACCCATCTTTCTTATTTATTATGTATTTATTTTTTATTTAATTAAATGAATGTATTTTAATTCCTTAATTCAGGTGCTATGCCCTCCCCCCTCAAATTTTTTAATATTATGCACTGTGATACTGACAAGAACAGCAGCCATATCAAGGCTGAAAAGTGGGTACTTCTGGTTCTAAATATGAAGCAGAACAGTAATAACTGCAACAGGAAATATAGTGAAAATGAAAAGTCATACATTTGCCAATTTAAGGACTTCAGGCCATTAAAATCACTCATGTAAATATTTCACGCTAGATTTTCATTTAACTTACGTAATTTGACCAGAAGTCTCCTGGTGCTGTGATGTGTCTGCCTCCTGCCGCACAACCTTGGTACTGCTACCAAGCTGCACCAGAACTCTCCTATCCTCAGATATATCTCCTGTAATTATCTCTCCATGGCACTCAGAATCTCGTGTTGTGGATGTGGGATGTAACAAATGATCCAGCTCCTGACGTGGACTTGAGGATGTGCTACCATCACTACACAAACTGAAAAATTAAGGTACAGTCACAGTAGTGATTTAATGCATCACAAGGGCTCAATAAACCTGTCACAATTTTTACTGTATGCTTCCAGTCACTATCTCTGTATAGCCATCCTGTTCAATGACCCTCAAAAGGGCAAGATTTGATATTTGAGTTAAGGGAAATCCAGAGACTGAACCTCCACACCAACAATTTCTCCAGCCAGTTGACGGTAAAGGTAACACTGTCATGGTGCACACCATGAAGGTACACAAGACAAGCAAAGGTACAGATCCACTCAGTCTTACACACAGCACTTGATACAGGTGAGTGGTCAGCTTCATGCCCAGGTAACTTTACCTCCAGGGAAAAACCCACACTAACCATTCAAAATATCTCCAGGTTTTAGAACCAACAAACAAAACTGTCTCTCACACTCTTTTTTAAGACATCATTAAGAACACAAAGTTTAGGTACATAAACGCTTCTTACAAATTTCAAAGAAAGTAATAAACACAGTTAGCCACTTTGTTCACATTTCATAGTACGATTCACAGGGATAACACTCATTGATGGCGTCTGTCTAATTTAAAAACATTTTACAACCGTAATTAATGAGCCCTTTTATTGTCTCTGTCCAGAGGAGCTGCTAAGCTTCACAGTCCCATCCCATTAAAAAAAACAGATATCATGGACTATTTGGACATAATTTTATATTATGTACATTATTTCAATACAGTAAAGCATTACTGAGACAGAACACCTCTGAGGCACAATACCACACTTATTTCAACTCTCGTCTTATAGGTTGCCAAAATTAGTTAGGTGATTAGTTTTAACATCACACCAATCTAAATATACTGTACCTGGACTTCTTCCTTCCATTTTCATTTATGATTGCCGTAGATGAAATGAACGAGGTAGCCACAGACTTATACGCCGAACTGCCGTTTGATGTTGAATCTTCTATAATATGTGGGAATACATGAGGTGTGTGTAGTGTGTCATCAGTGCCTGTTGGCTCACTCAGGGCATCCACCTGTAAATGATTATAAGCTTATTTACATTTATTATATATGCCTGAAGTAGCTCACAAGCACACTTCTGACAGTGCACTTATAGACAATAGATAATCCACTGAAAACATACTAAATATGGACTGTACAGATCCAAAAGTCAAGAAAAGTTATGTATCTGTATGCCAGGCAAACACTCCCATCTACTCATTAGGGACTAAGATCTGCTGCAAGGCGACAGTTTCTTGATTCATAGCATGGTGCAGTTTCAATTGCAGCAGTACACAATAAGAAATTACAGGATGATTATGAATGGATTGAGATGATGTGAATGGACAAGGTAGTGGTCTATAAGATGCATTATCTTCAAAATTACAAAAGACATGTCCCAATAGTTGTTCTCCTTATCAAGACACAGGATGAGCATTTCATGATGCAAAACAGGAGTGATAATACTGCAGTGTGAGAGATACTGAAAATATTAAATCACAAATGGGGAATATTTTTACTTATTTTATTTAAAATACTATATCAAGTACAAAACTTACTTACAATTGAAAGAAAGAATAATTATTAGAATTAGGAGTGACAAGACAGAGAGTGACTGTGGCCTCTAGAAGCAAAGAGAATGGGAGAGATTATAACAACTCACAATATATACAGTCAGCCATGTAGCTGACATTCAGTCACATATATACAGACAAATTTCATTGTGCCTTCGATAATAAAAAAACTGGGTAAAATAGAGCAACAGATCATCACAGCTTTATGCAGGGCACAGTTCAATAATATGCAAACAGAAGCTGAGAAAAACTGTAATACATAAATGCTATCCAGGAATTTAATCCATGAATATGGTGAAAGTATTTCACTATCATTACTCAATAGGCTTATCTGCTCAGTGTATTCAGTAGTAACTATACCTCATGCAGGGGCCCCACTCCAGTCTTCACAGCTTCAACAGCCTTACGAAAAGTTTCCTCGAAAGGGTTGACATTTTGCAGATCTTGAAACAAACCAACTTCTTCACAGTTACGGATGAAACGAGTTGGAGTGGGAGTTTGGTCAGCTACAAAGAAAAAATAAATAAAATAACCTCATTACAGTTACTTCCTATATTACAGTGACATAAAACCTGAAATTCCAACAATTTGATTAGTCTAAGTACATAAATTCAAATCCCTTACAACCAGTATTCTCAAAAACATCAAACAAACTGGTCTCACTGAAATATGAGGTATTTTGAGTTCCTAAGAACCATGAAGTTCAATATGTTAAATTTATTCATATTTACCATGTACAAGCTTACACTGATAATTAATAAAGCATTGTCTCTCTTCACTAGAGGAGTGTATCAGACTTTCCTTCATCTGTTTACAATGTTATTTCTGACATATTTTGGTATATGCTCAGCCACTATCAGGGAAATCATTCATATACTACATGATACAAATGTAAAGACAGCAGCAATTCCCAGTGTTGTATACAAATGATTTCCTTGATAATGACCAAGCACAGGCCAAAAACATATCAGAAATAGCACTGGCAATGAACAAAGGAAGGTTTAATACAGCCCTATAGGGTACAGACATGTTGTTTTATTAATTATCCTGGGCAGTTAACCTTTTGGCATCTAATGTCAGGTATACCTGTCACACATTTATGTGTAGAATGCTGAAAGTCACAGTTACAGACAACCATTCAGTGGCCTCTTCATGCAGCTTTCATTTCAATTCTGGTCTCCTGCACATCACACCCTGCATTTAATTCTGGCATCAATGGATTAAAATAGTTTCATCTTATTTTGTTCTAGCTTCAGGTTTCAGTCCAAAACTATAAAATCATATTCATATTAAGCAGAGCTGTAATGAATGACAGGAGGAACCAATCACAACAACCAACAGGATTAATTTAACCTTCAGTACTTGCCCTTTTAAATCTCAGCCCTCTACTGCTGCCAGACTACTGTTCAATTTAAATGCCCATTGTGGGACAATGTTTTCCTTTTGGACAAAGTGGGGCAGTGTTATCCCATTTGTCCATTCAAGGTTAATGGACAAACTCATTATTTCTATGGCTGCCACAGAAGCATGAACTATGACAACAACCCTCATTAAACACAAATCAATATGAACTCACCTACAAACACATTAGTCTTCTGACCATTTCCCAGGTTCAAAACCATGTCATGTTTCTTCTTATGTACCGTAAGGTGGTCTTCATTTGTAAACCGCTAGACAAAAGAATAATTACAAAAAAATTAGTACCACAAAACTTGTAACATTGAAACAGGATTAATTTGTGAATAAAATGAATGTATACATACTTCTATTCCAATATTTCTGTGATAATGAGTAATAAGTTAAAATGGTCTTCTACAGTAAATCTAATACTGAAATTAAAAAAAAAAACAAATCTGTAGGAGTGTATGTGGGTTCTTGTAAGTCCATGTCCATCTTACTGTTAAGTTACAGTGATCGTTTCTAGGTTAGTTTTAAGTTTATTCAACAATTAAAAATTTTCAGACATAAGAACTTGCCATTTATTATTTCTACCGATTTAGCATACAAATTACTATAGTTGCACATTATATACCAGCACCATTTTTCTTGGGCGACAAGATTAAAACACTGGAAACCAATGCACAAACAAAAGTCTCTGATAGAGATTAAGGTGTCAGATGGATGCACGGCAATTTAAAGCATTTTTCTTCCTCTAAACTGCTATTCTAACTGATTGTAAAATACATAATAATAATTAAGAGAAGAGTAAAATTTTAAAGGCAGTTTATGGAAGACCAACTACATCTATGGGTACACGACATAGAAGTGCCTTGAACATCGCCTGGAACCATGTTTCCCCGCAGACCACTTGTTATGTAGGTGGTCCACACAGATTTTACATAATGTGTTTGTTTGGCTTGTATCTTACTCTCTATTCTTCAAGCTTTCAAAGAACGTAAGTTCTAAATAAATTTCAAGAGCACAGGTTCTTTAAAAAAAAAAACAAGACGTAGGTAATCAAACATTTACAGAAAAACCAAATGAATGAAGAGTGTCAGAATTATAACTACTATGTATAACACAATTATCCAGATTGCTAATCTGGCTGCAATCCAGTCAATTAATAACAGTGTAAATAAAATCAGTGCACTGTTGCACTATGATTTCAGATATTGGTGTGCTTCATGCAACAGAAATGTGGTTTGCAGCATGTCACACCAATTAAATGGTTGGTACTGTTTCATATGTGGGAGGTCCTGGGATAAAATAATGGTCTGCTATCCTTACTGAGATTTTGTGGTTTTTCTCAGTCCTTCCATGCTAGAGCTTGGAGAATACCTTAAAATACGAATACTGGCTTCTTGGATATGAAGCGGTGAAGTATGTTAAAAATTCAAGATGTTTCAGAGAAACCTGCTGCTTCCTGCCCTAAAACCATGGCAAATTTCTATCACATTATATGAGGGCACATTCCAGAAGAAGGTTTTCTTCTTAGTCATTGTCACGAGAACCTTATCTTACATATCTTAAAACAAGCCACGACCGATTCCTCTCACATCCCTACCACTCCACCGTTCATAACTCATCCAAACACTAGACATTACACAACCTTGGCAATTGAAAAAGCACAAAGCAATCATCGCATGTGCGAGAAGTGTTTACTATACATATTACGGGCTTGCTACAATAGCGGATGTATTGGTAATAAGCAGTGCACATACAGAACGTAATTCATGACAACGAATCGCTCACCATGTTGCACCCAGCAAAGGAACATGCAAATGGCTTATCATCTGCTTCCATGGCCGTCAACTGTCCTATGAAAGCCCTTCTTTCAATTCACCAAACTAGCTGAAACAAACTTAAATTTGTGAAATTAAATTCGGTCAGTCAAGGCCGCTGATTAATCTTGCGCTGCTACTGTCTAGTTCAATGACAGCAAACATGTTCTATTGGTTATGTCAAACCAACAGCTTACCAGTGCACAATATACTTCAGATACGAAATATTTCGTTAAACAAGTACCAACCGCGGACATAATATACAATAATGCACTCTCGTTTAAATTAAAATAAATATCCATTTGCGGTACACGCCAAGCACATGCACTTGTTACAAAATATTACCGACAACCTGCTCCCTGGAGACAAAACGATGAATTATCACAGCCTCCGCCATTTTCTAACCGCCTTTTTCAAAATCCCTGCAAACGTATGATAGTCAAACACCCACGTGTTCCTTAGGAATTGAGGCAGTAGCTTCCTCTTCACCGTCCGCTAATTAATACCAGACTACATGACGTTACATGCCAGAAGGCAGCAAATTTTAAGGACAGTCTACAACCTTGAAGCGTGTCATCCCCGTTGTGCGTATAAACTAAATGAATGGGTTGGTAGTTAGAAACACAACTATGTAAGATCTAAAAAAGAAAGAATGTATATTCTTAAAATATCAGAAAAACAACAAGTTTACAATAACTTCTGCACATTTGAAGACTATGAGCAAACTCAACGGCCTTTAGTAACAACTCAGTGAAATATATTTCATACACAAACTTCATAAAATAAAGGAGTAAGTCAGAGGTCTATGTGTTCTTCCACATTTTCAATTTTAAAGTGTCCTTTCATATTTCGATGGAATTAAAACTGTTTAGTAAATTTTAACGGCTACATATTTAGCGATATAAAACTGCTGATGTCTTAGAAAATGCAGAGTAGTTCTGCATTTAACTGAATACAATTTAAGGCATTTATTTGTTTATATTTATGCTCTTCAAAAAATCAGTAACTCGAATTGGGTTTATAGGGCATTCATATAATAACAGTTAACGGGTCTAAGGTATTTTGTCCTATTCTTTCCTAAAGAGTGAAGGTTTTGAAAACAGCTGATTCTGTAAATAATTATGTGGCAGAACAAGCCAAGGTGTCTTATCCACAAAAACAGAATAATTGAACATTTCAGAAGCGTGGTCTGTTAGTTATATGTAAAGGAATGATACAAACATACCGATGCGTATCACAAATTTTTCCGTGTCCACCAGTACAGATGTACTGTTCCAGATTTCAACCAAACCCGACAAAATATTTGGAACATGCATAAAAGTAGTAACACACGTGACCTGCTTACTTCATAGGAAGCACATAAACAAAAGTCATGACTTCGCAAAAACCTTCTGCATTAATTTCAATTGTGATAAAGAATTTGCAAATTTTTCTTTTCAAAACTTTGTTCCAATTTGCACAATGTAGTCCTGTTTTTAAATTCTAATGATGCACAAATACATTATTCCTGTTGATCCTCCCACAGAGATCCCGCACACTTCCTGAACAGCAGTCCGGAATCTGCATTGTGTTAAATTTTACAGCTTCAATGCTTGTTAATTTTATGGGATCTTTAAACTGGCCTGTTAGTGCACTCAGCATTTGCGTGATTTCGGGTTTCCGCCACGGTGTAAATGAGATCTGCGCTCTTCTGGGATTGTACGCAGTGTAGATTGGTAGTTTTTTACCGACGTTTCGAGACAACCTATCAGTCTCATCTTCAAGGGTCAAGCAGTCCAAGGAGAATTTCTTCTAGGACTGCGTACAATTCCAGAACAGCCAAGATCTCGTACCCAGCATAGCCACTCGCTACGGGCTGGAACATCTGGGGGTCGAATCCCGATGGGGGCGAGGTTTTCCGCACCCTTTCTGACCGGCCCTGAATCCCACACATCCTCATGCATAGTGGGTATCAGAGTTCTTACAGGAGGATACACGGCCAGAGAGCGGCGTTGACCACCCACCCACTTCTACTGTCGAGGTTAAAGAAAGAATAGAGATATATCTGTAGTCCCCGCCTGTGCCTTCATGGCAGGTTACAGGGAGAAAGAACCTTCAAACGCACAATTTGTATCTCACAATTATACTACACTAAAACATTAAAAATTGAAAACTCCTACTTGTCTTGATTCCTGTAGTATCATCATAAGGGAGAATGCATATCAAGTAGTTACGTACAAAACAGAATATAAGCTATTTACAAGAGTTAGAGCTTGACATGTTGTAAGTCGCGTAGTAGATGCGGAAGTAAAGTGTAGATTGTTCTGTATAAAACAGATGTAAACGTATACAGTGCTATGGAACTTGTTCTGAAAAATTAACACAAGAAATGGTTAAATATATAAAGCGTATACATAAAATGTAGAACGATAATTATAAGTACATACCAAGGTCTCTGAGGCGCCTCGTGTATATCACAAAAATAAACACGGTACTCACAGTGCGGTCTTTAGGGCGTAAATAATCGTGTCAAAACAAGGCTTCGTGTGCTGTGAATTCCTAGCGAAGAAAATGAAAAGGAAGAGTCGATAAAGAATTTAATAAACGGTTTTAAATAAACAAAGGAAAAAAACTACAGGGCTAAAAATATAAATTTAGGTAAATTTTTGCCAGCTTAAGCCACAAGATCCTTGTGGAGGATTTTGGGTACAGCTCCACTCATTCTTGGCCTTCGCACGACGTGGAAGCGGTTGGTCAGCTTCACGCCTCGGCCGCGTTACCACTAAGGAAAGCACTTCCTATGCCTATCGAGTAGGAAGCTGGGTAGACTCCAGAGTGGTTCTGGAAGCTTTGGAGAAGACAAAAATCCCTTGCTTCTGCCGAGAATCGAAACACTATTCCTCGGTTGTCCAGCCCACAACGTAGACACTAGAGAAGAAATTAAGGCACGAAATAATATAAAACTATGAAGCAAAGAAAGACACGGTGTTAAACAAAGACAGGCAGTGTACGTATAACTTAACATTGAGGCGCGTTCGTGCAAACAATTTTGCAGCGGAAAAGCCATAAATATTACAAATTGTGAGTTTGTGTTTGTAGACTTAGGTATACAGCAAGCAGTGCGCATGCGCCATATTGTCATCTGTGGTCTGTCCGGAGCTACAATATTTTTCCACATTATCTCATAAAAGATCAGATTTAAAAAATAATAGTTATTGAACATAAGGTGCGTGTTGTGATTTTCTCTACAACTATTGTCTGAAACACTTCTAACTCTAGGAAGAACTGAGCGAGATATGATAAAAAAATGTATACTTTATGTTCGAGTGACCGTGCATCTTTGATAAGTAAATAAGTGTAAGACCAACTAGATGCAACAAATGGTGATTTATTGTTAATCAATATTATCTCAACATGTTTCGGGCATCTTTATGCCCATCGTCAGG
>JGI20166J26741_10720003_pt1 | contig 15270 bp, 12 predicted proteins | sample TergutCu122P5_FD_26741 | JGI IMG/M metagenome (IMG submission 26741)
CGACGAAACTCTCGCTGCACGGATACGATCGACTTGCTTAACACGAACTGTTCCACACAAAATATGCGCTGCTGCACGGACCAACGTTCCATTGTTCACTAAATCCAAGTCCACACGGAACCCAACCACCGTTGTCAGCGACCCCTCCCACAATCCACACAAACACTATTGCCAAATAAAAATGGGTAACGTTAAATGCCGCACCCTATATTATGCACTATACATAGAGTACGTAACCGTAAATGGGAGGTTAATATTATAATGCATAAAGGAATACACATTATGGACATATGACACAGGTTTATTTAGTTTGGGATATGATTCCATTGTGGTCTTGATAGAAATGATGAGGAAGGTTTGGGTTCCAACAAGAGATTTTCTTGAAAAACTGAAGAATTAGTGGGTTTTATTGTCAAGGTACTTGGTGAAAGAGGCCTGGAGGGTCTGGGATATGTACCTGGAACCGACAATAAAATTTCTCGTCACTCAGGCTTCCAGAGCAACACTGGAGCCCACACAGATTCCTGTCTAACCGCCCATGAAGCTGACCGCTTACCTCAGACTAATTATAGGGTGGATTTATACCTTCATTTTCCCTTGTGTCTTCATGACCTTCAGCTCAATAAAACATTGGGACAGATTAACCTTTAGGTTTTGCTTAGTCAGACAACTCGAATATATTCATTGTTAGGGAGGGATGTGTTTTGCTGTTTTTTTTAAAGAAATTTCCTGTAAATTAATACATGCCACGTGAAATTTCAAAACTTGTAGAACGGTTTCGATCACAGTATTTCAGAAACGCAAAATGAGGAACTTAATGATCTGTTCTCCTCACCCAATATTGTTAGGGTGATCAAATAGAGAAGAATGAGGTGGCTGGTCATGTAGCACTTATTGGCGAGAGGAGAGGTGTATACAAGGTTTTGGTGGGGAAATCTGAAGGAAAAAGACCACTTGGAAGACCCAGGCGTAGATGGGAGGATAATGTTAAGATGGATCTTCAGGAAGTGGGATTTTGGGGTATGGATTGCACTGAGCTGGCTCAGGATAGGAACAGGCGGCGGGCACTTGTGAAAGCGGTAATGTACCTTGGGGTTCCGTGAAATGCGAGGAATTTCTAGTTAAGAACCGGTTCGCTAATCAAAATGGACTCTGCTCCGTGGATTAAGTACGTAATTTAGGAAAGACAAACTCTTCTGAAAAGTTTTTACAATACCATTTCCTCATTTCTTCATCCCCCCAAGTACACATCTCACAACATAAATGAATACGTTTTAAGCCTACGTAAGCCGATGAGTAAATCGAGTAACACACACCGGGGTCTAACAAATAACATGACCTTTGTCTGTATAAAACGGAGTTAAAAGATGTTCTCAGATCTTATTAAGTTCTTCTCGCGAAAGGAATATTTGTGTCTAAACAAGCAGGGTAGTCCTGGATGGCAACGTTAAGGAAGGTGGTCCCACGAGAGGCTTCACGAACGTAGCCAGGCAGAAGGCTGTACTTTTGCCTAAATCGCTTATTGACCTTCAGGGTCACAAGCACCTGGGTTTATGGGATAGAGCTTGTATAATACTGGGGGTAGAGTCCAGTTGAAATATGATGGCACACGGTGACGCACGGGAAGGGAAGTGAAGGAGAAACTGGCGAAGGGAGTGGGTAGTTAGCACTCTTCGCACTACCTCGGAACGTCGTGTATCCAGCATTACTACCGCTGATGCGCACACCTTGGCTGCCAGTAGTCGAGTGAACTGACGCCCCCGCCGATTTAAATGAACTCGCCCGTTTCGCCGAAAGACGAAATCTGATTTCTGTGCGTGTGCCATCACATTTCAAACGCAGTCTACGAAAACAGATACCATGTTCACTACTAGGGTTTGACAAGGCAATATTCTCGAGCCGTCTTAAGATAAGAGATTTAAAATTCCAAATGTCCTCTCTGCCCACGCATGTTTCGTTTATTTCACAATGCACCACCTCGCGCCAAATTTTAAAAATGAAGGTAACCTACTTTCAAATAACACAACTAAAACTTCTTAAAATAAACACAACGTTTATTTATCGAAAGTTACAACATTATTGGGAATAGTCAAATCAGTGTGATCACAGACAAAAATAATTATAATATTTTCCCAAATAAATGTTATCAAAATAACATCAAATTATAAAAATTTGAATTGGTATGGCTGTTTAGAATAAAGCACGTGAGACTATAAGCGAAGGTGCTCAAGTAGAATAGCTGGCACCAAGTTAAAACGGCCAGAATGTGCCTGAAGAAACCCTCCTTCTATGAAGAGGTCTGTGGCCGTATATCCAGCGCTGTATTACGCTTACATGCATAAGCTACCCTGCAACAAGTCTATTGTTGTGCGCGAGATGGTAGGGCGGCAGGCTTAAATAAATGTGGGCCGCTTTTCACAATCGTTTTGCAAATGTCTGAAGCAGACGATTTCCGCTTTACTACGTAGAATTTAATAGGTGAGAAGTATTATTTAATTTTCCTACTTTGTTTATGCGTCAAAAGCCGGGTAAGAAGCGCGCTTTCCCAGAATAAGGATATCAACACTCTGCGCGTGCGCACAAGGGGGATGGAAACGCTGTATTTTCACCCACAAGGACAAGCAAGTCTTCGCGCAAGTTGTCGGTTAAAATGGTGCGAAGTAAAGAGAAATTTAATGACTCCACAATCTATTGTAAAAAGTCGTAGAGTCGAATTCGAGGAAGATTCCTGTAGCGGTTCTTCAGTTGATATCTGCCTACAAGCGGACGGAAGGACGGGCGGGCGGGCGGACAGTAGTTTTAGTTCGAGCTGTAGAAGGGTGGGAAGAGTGGACACAGGGATGCTTCACTGAAGCATCATAATCGTCAGCTATGGTTGGTCAAGTCAATCAGGCCTATTATTATTATTATTATTATTATTATTATTATTATGTTGTCTCTTGTCACAGGCTTTTTGTTTCTGGTCATTTTCCTCTTAAACCAACGGCTGTCCTCACCAATCACGCTTCAAGTTTCAGACTGCAGTTCTGTCTGTTGTATGTGTGGCGTTCATAGTGTAAATGTCTTTTGTAGTGAATCTATTGAATGTTTTCCTGGTATGTGTTATTATTATTATCCTTGTTATCACCTTTATGCAGGTTACTTACAATTATATACTTGAAACAAACCATGTTTCTAGAGTATATAGAGTTGTAGCTGCCCTGAATTTAAATTTGTCCTACAAGCAATACTATTTCGCCCATGAAATAGGTTTTGTACTTTCCGTATTACGTGTGCAGTGCCCAATATGGCTGCTGTTATTCGTTCCGTAATTTCGCGTTTCCTGGAATGTTGCTCAGGTACTATCTGAATGATTGTGAGATGGTTCCAGTCGCTCTTATTATTACCGGTATCACTTTTGCTTTCACATTCCACATGCGCTGAATTTCTTTTATGAGGTCTTTATATTTTAACATCTTCTCAGCTTCTTTATTGAACATATTTCTGTCTCCAGGAATTGCAACATCTATTTCCATGCATGTCCCTTGTTTATTATCACGGATTATTATGTCCAGTTTATTGTTGGAAATAATTCTGTCGGTTCGTACTTGATTGTTCCATAATATGGTAACCTTAGCTTCACGGCTCTTTTCACCTGAATTTGGTACATTGTCATACCAGTGTTTGTTTTCTAATTTTACCCGAATTTCCTTGCATATGTTAAAGTGTAGTTGAGCACAAACTCTATCATGTCTCTTTATGTATTGTTCTTTTGCTAATATTGGGCATGCTGCTATGATGTGTTCCACTGTCTCATCAAATTGTTTTCTGAGTCAGCACTTGTACCTGTTTTTGTTTGTAATAGTTTTGTCGCATGGTATTTGGCTTGTAATACCTGATCTTGTGCTGCTATTATTTCATTTTCAGTTTGTCCTTTCAAATCTCCACTCGACAACCATCGGAAGGTGTCTTCTTCACTAATAATAATCTGTCTATCCATACTTTCAATATAATGGCCATGTTTTGCTTTGTTGTCCAATTTTTTCTTTAAGGACTCTCTTAACTTTGCTTTTATGTGTTGAATGTCTTCCTTTTTGTGTCACTGTTCTCATTTGATTGGTTTAATTATTCTGCAACCGTTGCTGCTGCTTTAGGTGTTTAATTCATATTTTGTTGCTCTCTTTCGCAACTTTTAACAATATTTACAAACTGGTATTCTACATATTTTGTTTTCAAATATTCTGCAATATTGATTATCTGTGCTTTATGTATCACTTCAATTTGTAACTGGCCTCTTCCTCCTCTTTCCCTCGTTACATACTTGTATAATCTATGTATATCAGACTTTTGGTGATGCATTATATACATTGTTAGTGCCTTTCTAATTTTCTTGTCAATTTTTCTTACGAGTATTTCTTCTAATCTCCAATTATTAATACCTAACTTTATCTTAAAACTGGAACAGTGATTGCTCCAAATTCTGTAATTTTATTCTTGGCATTCATCTCGGATTTACGTATCATTCGTAATTTCCTGGTGTATTCCTTCTTTAATCATTCTGTCATTTGTTGAAGCTGTGTGCACTCACTTTCTTCAGTCCTTAGGTAAATGTATGCTTTTCCCTGTTCAAGCTCTTGTATTTCTCTACTGAAGAGTATTAAATTGTGTGAGTGAACTAATTTTCCTGTCTTGAGTTCAGTTTTTCACACTTGTCAAGTCCAAATTCCATATGGATATCATCACTGAAGATTCTAACTACTTTAATCTGTTTTTGGAGTTCTTCCTATTATTTTATTATTATTATTATTATTATTATTATTATTATTATTATTATAATATTTACTGCTACTATTTCGGATGCTTCTAAGCTGGAGTACATTCAACGGAATTGTATATCTCTTTGTCGTTATCTCTTTTCCAGTCACTTGGATCACAGCTATAGTAATGTTTTAAATAACTTGAAATTACACACTTTCAGTGCTCGGAGACCTTACCTGAATGTCCTTTTTTAATTGATGTTTTTAGTGTTTTAAAATATTATCTTGCCCTTTTAGTAAATGTTGGCCAACGCTTACCAAACCTAAATTTTAGAGGCTTCAACTTGTTTAATGTTGACTTTGAACGTCGAAAGTGCCCTTCTGCTCGATGCGCTTCGACGGCAAATGCCATCTACCGTGTTGCTGATATATTCAATGAACGTTTGTTTTCGGTTAAATATGATTAAATGGAATCTTACACTTTTAGGTCACAATTTCATAAACGGTCTATACCTCTGATCTTGTAGTAAATCTAACCTGTGTGTTACATATATTAGATTCTGATAATTTTATATATTTTGTGCTAGTTCTAAATTGGAAAATCATTACTGACTATCAACGTTTGTAGGCAGTTATATAGCTATGTTTAGTCACTGAACTATATTCTCAGCCATATTTTAAGGCAGAAGAATGTTTCACATGAATTACGATTTTAATTATTTAGCTAACATGGTTTTTTTAGTTTAAGCTATCGGTCTATTTTTGTCAGTCTCTAGTGAACAGATATCTTTAGAGGCAAATTATCACACTCTGTCTATTTTGATTGTTAGTTTAATATTAGAAGGTATGTTAATTAATTATTTAATGTCATTTGTGTTGCATGTGTACGTTTCATATGTGCCCTGTTTATTGTCCTTTATTATTTACGTATGTATGATGTGCCTTTGCTGCAATTGGCCTTCCGGCTGTTGACTCGGCACGTTAATAAACATGAATTGAAGTGAACTGAATTGGATTTTAAATTTATTTTCGCGTATTGTTATTAGGTGGCGGTCATCTGGTAAGTCCAGATCCCAACAATAGATCAAAGAAATTTACTGCAGCACTTTACGAATGATGTGTGCACTGCTAATTAGTGTGATCTTCTGTAGCTCCATGGCCGACGGGTGGCCTGGGAGCAACTAAGGTTTTGATTTAATCCCTTTTTAATTATTCCTAATGCTCCAATTATAACTGGCACAATTTTTGTCCTCACTTACTACATAACAATAATAATAATAGCTATTATCATCATTGTCTCCTTTATGCAGGGTAGCCATACACATATTCCCGAGACAAACCATTTCACTAGGGGCTATATTGTTGCAGCTGTTCTCTCTTTGTTGTTTATGGTGTCTCTATTTCTAGTTACTGCCTTGGCTCTTTTGTTCTTTTACGTTAGCACTTTCCGAAGCATGTGTGCAGTGCCCAATACGGCTGTTTCCTGAGCAGCTCCTTAACGTCATGTTTTCCTGGTATGTCGCTCACGTATTTTCTGAATGATTTGGAAATGGTCCCTGTCGCTCCAATTATTACTGGTATCACCCTTGTTTTTACATTCCACATGTGCTGTATGTCTATTGTGAGGTCTTTATATTTTAGAATCTTTATTATTATTATTATTATTATTATTATTATTATTCCCAAGGAGATCATCACATTTATGACGTCGCTTCGGTCCTCTAGAATTCCGGAGTTCTCTCGGTAACGGGTGCCAGGTTCGACGTGTCTCACTGAAACATTAACGTGTCTGTGTGTGTGGTGATATTGCGGAAGATCAATGATGTCTTCGCAGTCACGCTTAAAGCGTTTAGGTGCTGTAGTACGTAGTGTGCCTCTCAACTCGGTTGGCACTGAGGAATACATGCATGAGTCTCGCCACTGAACCTCTCTGCGCAGTATCGCCTTATCGACAATAAATAATGCGCAAATCTGGGGATATGCTGGTGCAGTGACGCATCTGGACGCATCCAGAGGCGTTCTTTCATCTAAATGTCAGTCAAGTGAGCTTACAAGGACATTATACATCAGAACAGCGTAAAATGGTGGATCAAAAGTTTGTGAAATTTTTCGCGGGTTTCCGAATTTCTTCGGTTTTTCTCTGCTAATCAGCATTCAACCATTGCTCTATTACCGTACCGCAACCCTGTACGGGCAGCATATTTTCAGCTTCCCTGTCTTTAATTGATAACTTCGTCCTCGACTGGCACCTGGCTGGTTATAGCGCGAGGAAAATGTATTTAACTGTATGTAATTTTGTTTACAGGAAGAAAGCTAGAGGATCAGATACAGTGCCTGTTTTAGTGACCAGCTAGAGGATAAGATACAGTGCCTGTTTTAGTGACCAGCTAGAGGATCAGATACAGTGCCTGTTTTAGTGACCAGCTAGAATAACGACCTCTACGCGCCTGCAGGTGAGTCGATCTCTCAAACTATGCTTCATCTTGTACAAAATTTATAAGATTATTACTGATTCTGATAAACATTTCAGGCACTAGACATAACAAAGTTTATATTAGGTACTGAATTTCCGCAATTTGAGTTCCAGTTTGAATTTTATAGCAGTTTGTTAGCCCTAGTATGAACCGTAATGATTTAAGACAATCAGCCAATCATTATATAAAATTAGGAGTCTGTTTTTGCGTCAGTCTCAATATTTGTTAACAGAGAATAGATGGAAACATGAGCGAATACAAGTACTATAACCCACAATATATTTGGACCTAATCATATTATCAGTTGATCATCTGTATGCACCGTACGTCGCAGATCGGCGGTGAGTCACGGTGATGTATTGTATACTGCCTTTTATTTTTTAGTTTTATTCGTGGTATTTAGATAAGTTTGAAAAGAGCAAGTCTATTATAGATATGCACCTTTATGAGTAAGAATTAAAAAATTCAGGTACTTTTTATGAGTACCTTTTTATCTGTTAATTATCTTTATTGCCACCAGAGAACACTACCGCGTGATGTTGGCTACACGTTTCGATATCAATCACCCTTCTTCTCATGCAGTTTAATTTGACGTATGCTGTAGTATTAACTTTGTTTGATGTTGTGTGTCTGACTGTCCTAATATATGTATACAAATTATTACCACTTGTTAATAGCCCGTCCTGCCTATTGTTTATGTTGTGCTTTATGTCAGTTTGAATCTGTAAATCCCTTAATGTGTCATGCCTGTTCGCTGTTTGTCCAACACCAACCAGTGTTGTCCCAACTGTATTTATTTGCCAGGTAACAAATACAAAATATAACCTACGCATATATCAAATTCCGCGGCATGGAGTCAGTCTTGAGAAACTAGCAGGTAACTGGATAAGCCAAGAGATTTTACCTATTTTAAGCAACACAAAGTTCGGTATTTGACATCTTGTTTGGATCAATTCTGCCGGGATTTGATCAATAGTGTGTGATTTATACGTTTTTAACTTTTCAGTAGCTGTCTTAAATTAAAGTACACTAAGCACGGGTACTATTAGCTCTGCCTAACATTTTTAACCCGATGTAACTTTAGCAGCTGAAGGAACGGTCCTTCCGCCTGTTCAAAATCTTGAGAGAATCTGCAAACAGATCACCTTTCTCGTATTTTACCATGTTTGTTTGGGTTGGTAACCCTTCTGCAATTGATGTCTTTCTCAATACAAATCCTTACTATTCTCGTTGTTCCCTTTTGGTGGAGGTAATTAATTGTACCTTCCACGTATTCCCTCTTTCCTTTCACGAGACGTTTTTTTACTTCACATCTTACATCCTGCAGCTTGCTTACGTTAAGTTTGGTTTAGATCCTGCAGCTTTTACATTTGAGCTACTGCCGTTGATTTAAAAGCGCTGAGAATGTTGTTAATATTATTAATATTATCCAGACTAGTCGCCCTTTTGATTTCCACAATCACGTGGCTTCTTGTTAATTTTTGGGCTTTATTGAACGATATTTAAAATAGTTCAAAATACAACAGGGTGGGCAATGTACTGTAAAGAAATATTGAGGCGCGTTCGCGTACCCATTGTTGCCATGAAAAAGCAATAATAAATACATGTTCTGAGGGTGTATCTGTAGCTTTAATTATCCAGCATGCAAAGCGCATGCGCCGTATTATACTGTCAGCTATGGCCTCTCTCTCTGTACCACATTTTTCTACATAGTTCCACAAACAGCTCGATTTTTGGAAATTTTATTGAACATAAAGGTTTTTTGATTTTCTCTACAAATCTTTTCTGCAATATTTCTCATTCCAAGACGAACTGAGCGAGATATTACCATACGTTTACACAGGTATTCAAGTAAATTACCCGTTATTCTTGATAGATTTTAATGGAACTTGAATTTTCTCGACAGATTTTTCGAAAATGTTCAAAAGAATTGTATGAAAAGCCGTCCAGTGGGAGACCAGGTGCTCTTTGCGGACGGATGGGATAGCAGACAGATATGACGAAGCTAATACTAGTCACTTTCCGCAGTTTTGAGAACGCGCCTAAAAACTGTCGGTCTTGATTTGGGGTCTGGTAACCGCATTAAGTTTCGACGTGCTCTGCCCGAAATGAGATACAGGCGGGGGGAATCTTGTTTCAGTTCTGTCTCGGTTCACTCTTTCGGATGTCGTACGGCAATGCTTTTCAAAATTCTTTCCTGCATACTACTTTCACAATACAAAACATGTACACCTACAACTATCACAATACAAAACATATACACCTACAACTATCACAATACAAAACATGTACACCTACAAGTATCACAATACAAAACATGTACACCTACAACTATCACAATACAAAACATACACACCTACAACTATCACAATACAAAAAATGTACACCTACAACCATCACAATACAATACATGTACACCTAAAACTATCACAATACAAAACATGTACACCTACAATCATCACAATACAAAACATGTACACCTACAGCTATCACAATACAAAACATGTACACTTACAACAATCACAATACAGAACATGTACACCTACAACTATCACAATTCAAAACATGTACACCTACAACTATCACAATACAAAACATGTACACTTACAACTATCACAATACAGAACATGTACACCTACAACTATCACAATACAAAACATGTACACCTACAATTATCACAATACAAAACATGTACACCTACAACTATCACAGTACATACATGTACACCTACAACTATCACAGTACATACATGTACACCTACAACTATCACCATACAAAACATGTACTCCTTCAACTTTCACAATACAAAACATGTAGGCGCACCACTCTCGCAATAGAAAAGATGTACACATAGTACGACAGGGAAGAGCGTGTATTTATATTTCAACAATCATATTGTATGTTGTTATAAACTGTAATGTTTTCCATATATTTGGACACATTTACTATAATTTCAATAATGCAAGCAACGTTTCTAATATTTCCTTATTAAGAAAATAATTCCTAAATTTCTTTACACACCTCCAGCGACCGTCCCCCAACCACCTGTGTTACCCGCACCACCGCTTGGAAAACATTGTTGTATGGACAAACGAAGGTGGATGTAAAATAATTGTCACTACTTTTCGATTCCTGGCGTCTGTGTTGGCGCTGGCATCATTACATGTCTGGAAGACATTGCCAGCTCAAAGGCCTCTTCTTTCAGCTTTTTACAGCTCTCAGAATTGCTGTATTACATACAAAGCAGAAATATTGTACCTTAATTCGTCTTTTCGGCTTACGGCGCCGTCAACACTCATGTATTATGAACATACAGTTCACTGTTATTTAATACCCAAAGTTTTCCTCGCCTCCAGCCCACCTTTACAAGAACGACGATTGGACGTTTTACGGTGCTCACCGCGGCGCGTTCCAAATTCAGGGCGCTCGACGGGACTTTCCCCGAGGACGACGTTTTCAGTGTGACTGGAGTTGTGACACTTTAACTTGTTTCGTTTCGCTGGGTGTTACTAATATACAGGGTAACCTGAATTCGCTCTTTGTTTTAAGACGATTTATTTTGAAAATTTACAGGTAAACCCAAAATATGTAGTCAGCTGTACATATCTCATTTAGAAGACTTTTTAAAATAAATTGACTCTGTTAAAAGAAACACAAAATCGAGTTTATTACGTATTTCAATTTTTTTTTAGTAGTGCTGGGCTGACATTTTATGTCTTTATATGCAGCTCCTCTTACGATATCACACGTATTTTACCGCTTTAATTTGCAGGTATTTTTATTCTCATGACTAGCGCAAAGATGGGACCTCCCTTTACGTACCTTTAAAGCAGTGTTTCCCAACCACGGTTCTGCAGAACATCGTTATGGGCTCCGCGAGAAAAGGCGGATTAAATAAATAGAAAATTTTAAATAATGGAAAAAATCCAAAATATCCCTCGCAGTAGAGCAAAATTTTTGTCTGGTAAATAGGAATATTGGAAAATTCTCCTTGTGCTAAAACTGTTTCTTTTTCTTATTTTGACTAGTTCCTGGCAGTAATTTGAAATAACTCTATGGACTGTCCTTTTACCAAATTTCTTTTTATGTAGACTTTGTCATAGATAGATCCTCGGGAAAGAATAATTCTATTTGGAGTTTCGTCATGGAACATATTTGAGGAAGACTGTTTTAGTGTCTTATCTTAGAACTGAAACTTTTATATTAAGTTGGTTATGTTTTATTTTTACCTTTAATTTGAAGAGGGACAGGCTGTCGTAGAGTTTTACCATGAGTGTGCTGTTTAAAGCTTACGACTTGGATGACCCTTTGCTGCTACCTATTTATTCTACATTTAATATCTCAGATGTGCACAAATAACCAAAGACGCTTGCCAGCCTGTATGGACACTCGTTCGTATTTTGGATGTGTGTAGAACGCTGCGCGCTGGAGGTCTATCTTATTCACTGTCAGTTCTGGAGAATGTAAAGTGGTCGGTTTTGCTCAATTATCTTTACTTTCAAGTTTGAGCTCTCACGACTTCAGGATGCAGCAGGCACCTTCTGTCAGCTTGTAGCAATGAAAACTGATCGATAGCCCTTAAACGTGATATATATGCACAAGAGCTGAGTGTCAAAATGTCAAAAGTTCTACGCACGGAAATTAACTTAAGGGATAAATTTAGATTACGTAAGAAATTACTCTCCTGCAAACTTCTTATCCGTCTCTGGCTTTACGCATTAGGCCCTTCTGCCTGGTCTAATTTAGAATTAACTTAGAAAATTATGAATCGCTTAGAAGATTTGGAGGAATCTTGGGAGCAAATTGAAATACCGGAAGTCCAGTAACTGCACAGGACAACACGAGGACAAGAGGCATGCATGCAAACATGTAGAGAGTGGGATTTTAACACATAATTCAAGTGCTTGAAAGGTCGCAGACAGTGCGCTCTTAGACCTCTTGGTGATTGTGAACAGCAGCATGATAATTTGCAGTTGGAAAGTTATTCGTAAAATTAATTTACCTTATTCTGTTACGAGCATGGGTAGAAGAGTAAATACAGTATATTTTCGTGGTGTGTCCTTAAAGAAAATTTGAGTACATTCACTCACTAGCTTCTTCATATTTCTGTCCGTCTGTTCTCACACAACAAATGGAAAACCGCTAAAGAAATAATTACAGCGTTTGATGTTGTGGTCGTTCCTAACGTGTGTTGATGCATTTAGGCTTTGGTTAAAATCGGACAGAAGTTAAAGGTTTTTGAAAGAATGTTTCCATTTGTTTGTGCATTTCTCGAGCATGACTTGCTAAATATTGACTGGGGAGAAAAATACCGGGTACAAATTTAGAAGAATTAAATATATTTTACCTTGTACACACCTTTCTCCTGCTTCTGGTTTTCGAGGTAAATGGATGTGAGGGAGCGCACCAAATTTTTTACAATATGCGTATATTTCATAACTTGTTACGTTACTTGTTTTGGTGGAGCTTCGAAGAAGATGACAGAAATTACACAATGAAGAGATTAATAGTGTTTACCCTTAAGTTCATAGTACACACAGCCGGCATAGTGTAGTCAGAACAGAAAATACACAACGGGCTGGATGACCTGAGTTCGGATTCCCGGCAGGGGCAGCACCTCCGGCCCGGCTATGGAGTCCACGTGGCTTCCTGCTGAATGGTACTTGCCCTGGAGGTAAAGTAGACGGGACGTGGATTTGATTACTCACTTTTATGCAGTGCCTAGCTTGAGAAAGGATGAAACTATAGGCTTACCTCTCTTCCGCCTGTGGGTCTTCATGGCGTACGGAGGGACAGCTTCAACTTTCTAACTCATATTTTTCGGGTAATAAAATAAAATTGGAACAGACAAGATTTATATGTAGCACGTATGGCGGAGATGAACACCCACCAAAGAACTTAGTGGGAAAAAACAGAAGTTAGCATTTGGCGGAAGACATTATCATATTAACTGTAGAGTTATGGTGCGAGAGTTTGGAGTGGATTCTTCTGTTTTACGACAAGGGGCAATAGCTGTCTTTGAGCACGGTACTGGAAGTTTGAGTGCCATACAAGGCGGGGAATTTCTTGACTACCTGAGTGACTTGATAATGTAATTATTTAAGGTGCCTTTTGACAGAATACAGACAGACAGACAGAGAGAGAGAGAGAGAGAGACGGGAGTCCCAAATTTTGTAATGCAACACAGACGAACAGGAACAAGCAATCAGGAGGACATTTGAAGGTAAAATTATGTTGAAGCGCTACAGCAAATTTTGGAGAGCCTCGCATTATAGACAATGTAGAAATATCGGCGGTTTTGGAGTATATTTGACCACTTCGCCTTATAGGCAGGTGATAATGAGGTTTGTTAAAGGTACTGTCTACACGGAAACATTGTAAATAAAGTGTAGCTATCAATGGGACGAGTTACATTTCAAGCAATTACTGAATCGCTTTACGATAACTTGTCGTCATGAATACCTGACAGACTTCAGTGCTTATATCCCTGAATGTAACGTAGTAATAAGAAGACTTCCAGAACCTGTTAGCAGGGACAGACATTCAATTTCTATTCCATGTGTTACAAACTGGAAATTACAGGTTACAAGTCTGGAAAGTGGTTTCCCAGATTCAGGGAAGAACATAAGCTGAGAGTTTTCGAAAATAAGGTGCTGAGGAAGATAATTGGGCCTTAGAGGAAGGAAATGACAGCAAGGTAAGAACTGCATACTGAGAAGCTTCATGGTTTCTATTCCCCACCAAAAATTATTTGGGTTGTCAAATTGAGGAGAATGAGATGTAAGGGCAGTTTTGGTGCGGAGACATGACAGATTTTACTCGGAAGACCTAGATGTAGGTGGAAGTACCATTAAGACGAATTCGTCTGGCTCATGAAATTGACAAGTGGGAGACCGTTGTGGATAGGGCAGTGAAAATTCTCTTTCCAGTAGGTGCATGGAATTGCTTGTTTAGCCGAGGATCTTGGTCCACGGTGTAGGTGTAAATGTATGGGTTGGCTTGTATGTACTGTAAGTGCATATAACTGTGTGTGTGTGTGTGTGTATGTGTGTGATGTATGTATCTATGTGTCTATGTATTTATGTAATGTATGTATGCATGAATGTGTTTTTTGCGTACATGCATGCATGTATGTGTGTATGTACGTGTATATGTATGTATGTATGTATATGTATGTGTGTACGTACGTATGTATGTATATATGTGTGTGTACGTACGTATGTATGTAAGTGTATATGTGGGTACGTAACTCATAAATATAAGGGAATGGCTGCCTACTGGCAGGAGAGACTCTAAGCAATGCGTGTGTTTGGCTCCATATCAAACACCATGTCGTGCGGGTAGCATACTCATTGACTTTCAGGAGGCTTTGTCTAGTAAGGACCTTTGTAGGGGGTCTGGATGCAAGATAACTTAGAGGTTTAACCTTGCGTTCCAACTTTATCCTTTGCAATCTGGATTTTCACCTGAGCTTGCGGGAACATAAAGGGATTTTTATCTCACGTCACATATTGAGTGTGCGAGAAGCAAGCGAAGAACTCACTTTCTTGTGTACAGTGGGTCTATATATGTGCACGTGTTTCTCCCTACTGATGTCACGCAGAAAACTTATAGAGACTTGCAGAGACGCGATAAGTAACCTTTAACACGAATACATAAAGAGCAGTACCAGTCCTTCTTCCGGGATGTGGCTTGTAGTTCTCGATGTCAAAGTACGGAGGACTTTAATAACGAACGAGTAGCACTAAAATTTACACATTAAAATGTATTCATGCAATTAATAAGTAATGAAGGATAGTAACGTATCTCTACGAAGAAAAATGTATTTTGTCTTGGTATTAATTTCATAATTTTTAATAATTTTATGAGAGTTATGATTATTATTCAAGTAAATATAAAGATTACGGGCTTCTCAAATGTAACACCCATGTACGAGGGTTGGAACTTTAATAGTGGCAACTATTTATTTACAACTGATACAAAATAGATACATGCTTAAGCCCTTGTGACTTCGACTTGATTCCTAAGATGAAGGAACCACTTCGTGGCATTCGCTTCAG
>JGI20166J26741_10721114_pt1 | contig 15268 bp, 7 predicted proteins | sample TergutCu122P5_FD_26741 | JGI IMG/M metagenome (IMG submission 26741)
TCCAGCGGCGCGGGCGGCCAGCACGTCAACAAAACGTCCTCGGCCATACGCATAACGCATATCCCCACCGGCATTGTCGTCCAGTGCCAGAACGAGCGCTCCCAGTTCCAGAACAAAGATACCGCGATGAAGATGCTGCGCTCCAAGCTCATGGAGGTCATGCGCGCCGAGCAGGCGGATAAACTGTCCGACATCCGCGGCGAGGTCAAGGACATCGCCTGGGGCAGCCAGATACGGTCGTATGTGTTCCACCCGTACAGCATGGCCAAAGACCACCGCACCAACGCCGAGATGGGCAATATCCAGGCCGTCATGGACGGCGACATAGACCTGTTCATCAACGCGTATCTGTCCCAGAGCGCGGCGAGCAGCTCCACCCTCTAATGTTACGTTATTATTAAAACGAATTTGAACATGAATAATTAAGATATCGATAGAAAAAAATACTTATCAGGTAAAGTTATGTCTTGTCTTAGGAGGACGTTATGAACATATCCAAGCTGATAAGTATCTTTTTTGCGTTCGTAATAGGCGCGTCCCCGGCGGCGGTCGTCCGGGCGGAGCCGATCAGGGAGTCCCAGCAGCCGATCCATGTGGACGCGAAGGCCGCTCTGATTATGGAGCCTACGACGGGCAAGATCATCCTCTCGCAGAACGCGCATGAAAAGCTGCCGCCCGCCAGCGTTACCAAGGTTATGACGACGCTCCTGATCTACGAGGCCGTGCGCGACGGCAAGATCAAATGGGACGATACCGTGACCGTCAGCCGGCACGCGGCGTCCATGGGCGGTTCCCAGGTTTTTCTGTCCGAAGGGGAAAAACAGAGCGTGCGGGAACTGCTCAAATCAATCGTTGTAGCATCGGGCAATGACGCGGCCGTCGCCATGGCGGAATTTATCGGCGGCAGCGAAGAGGCGTTCGTCGGGCTGATGAACAGGCGGGCGGAGGAACTGGGCATGAAAGACACCCGTTTTGTCAACTCCTGCGGCCTGGACGCGAACGGCCACCTCACCAGCGCCTACGACGTAGCCCTGATGACGCGCGAGCTGATGAACAACTTCCCCGAGGTTTTCGACGTCTCGACGATCTGGATGGACAAGATTGTCCATCAGACCCCCAAGGGCGAGGAAGAAACCGGCCTCACCAACACCAACAAGCTGATCAAGCAGTACCACGGGGCCACCGGGCTTAAGACCGGCTCCACCTCGCTGGCCCAGTTCTGCATCTCTGCCACGGCAAAGCGCGACGAAATGAACCTGATAGCCGTTATAATGGCCGCGCCCTCGCCCGAAGCGCGCATCGCGGCCGCCAAGCAGATGTTTGATTTCGGCTTCGCCAACTACACCCTGGCGCAGGGCGACCCCCCCGGCGCGGTTATGGGCAAGATAAACGTGATCAAGGGCCAAACGCTCAAGACCGATTATACCGTGAAAAACCAGATCAATTGCCTTGTAAGCAAAGGCTCCAAGAGCAAGCTTACCGCGGAGGCGCATGTCCTGGACGGCCTACAGGCGCCGATAACCAAAGGCGCGAAAATCGGCGAGATAGTGTACTTCTATGAAGGCGAAGAGGTTGGCAAGACGGACGCCGTGGTTATGGAGGACGTAAAAAAAGCCGGCCTCGGGCTGATCATCCGCCGCGTGCTGGAAGGCGGGCTTGCTGTTAAAGATTAGAAAGGAAGAGGCGCGGATTTTACCCTGAAACGGACGGCGTATGCTGTCCGTTTTTGTTGCCTGTTCAATAACTCATGCAGGCGCGTCAATGAAAATCATTTCATGCTTGCGATAATTTGCACCCCTTTAGCGGCTCTTTGTGCTTACGCTAAGAGTCACCCATCTGCGTTTTGGTTTTCGCTTTCTATGTGTCGCGCTACTTGGGTTCTTCACTTATCATCTTAAGTATTGTTCCTATCGCTTTGAGAAGATCCGTATGAAACTTTTTGTATCCTTCCTTGTATTCATTATCTTTATCACGACTAAAAGCCATTACTTCTAATCCGGTTTGAGATTTTTCAAATTCCAAAGCACTGTCGCGTATCGTAGTAATGGCTTTATCCCATTCGCCACGTTTTTTATTGCTTTTTCCGGCTGGTACGATGTTATCCTTACTTGAGAAATAGTCTAATATTCTTGTCGCGTGGTCAGTAACCGGGTTTTTAACAGTATCGTCAACTCTGGCGTCTCCGTAATCTGAGTCGTTGCTCATTGTGAGATATAGCTCCTTGTACGGTTCTTCGTCCTGAACACAGATCGCCTCACGCAACCTTTTCAACATTGTCTCCAGGTTTATGAAGTAACCGTATCGGGCATCACGCCTGCGCTTTTGAAATTCAAAAGACACAATGATTCCTCCTAGCAGGACGCAAAATGAAAGCACCCATGTCGCCGTCGAGACGATATGGCTATACACATCGCCCGCAAGAAATATTTTTTTAATTTCGCAACCGTATACATGCAAAAGTATTCCCAATATTGCAATTAATATAACCAGTGCCAGCAACAGCGCTTTGTATCCACGTGATCTGTGCATAATATCATTATGCCCCCTTCGCTAGTTCTATGTGCGTTATTTTAACTTGGCTTCAAAAAAACAAGGGTGATTCTTTTTTAGGTTAGCCAGCATAAGCGTATATTTAACAACGGTATTATTAATCTCTTCAAGCAACAAAGCGCGGTCGCAGTATAAATCATCCTCTAAGAATGCGGCGTCCGTAATATATGGCTTGACATACCGGGTAAGGTATTCTTTATGGGCTCTCACTATTCTTTCCGGATGAGTTTCACGATAATAATAATAAGTATAGCCGTTTCTTATCCTCTTAATGTCTATTGCTCTATCATCAGGATCTGTCGTCTTCCAAAAATCTTCTTCCGAAAGTACTACTATCTGGCAGCAGCTATCCGCTTTTTTGTAAACTTTATCAAGCGCTTTCAAAAAATTGCAGGTCGGTTTACCGTCAATAATCCTTTTTCTGTAACTTGCGGGTGAAAACAACGGAGTGCAAAAGCAATCCGATGCCGAATAGGACTTCATTTGTTTTGAATAAAGACGGCACGCGAAGTATTCATATTGCGCCATGTAGCCCGCTAAAAAACTGCCCGGCCTTGTGATTCTTACGGCGTACTTGGCATCGCATATTCCACTGTCCAATCGCCCCAGATCTCTCCCGCCTTCGTACCAATCTTTATATTCGGATTCGAGCGCTTCGCGAATACTGTTTTCCCCATATTCTTCATCAGCCGGCCACCGAATGCAGATTAAATTAGTCCAGTTCGCGTAAGATTCCCGCGTTTCGTTCATTGAATACAAAATCTCTGCCAGTTTGCGGTAATTGTCGGGACCGAGATTCTTTTCATTACGATGAGGCTTTTTTAGCAATTGATATACCAGCCGCCGGAAGGTGATGTACCTATTTTTTTCATTACCCAACACTTCATAACCCCAGAAATGCAATAATGTCAGGATTTTTAGCGCGTCCGCGCTTGGCGGGTCAGAACCGACTTCGAGCATGATTTTAGTTATGAAATCTGTTTTTTGGATATGATCGAATAGCAGGCGGATAATGTATTGCCGTAATAAATGCTTTTCTTGGTAAAAATAGAAGTTGATCTTAGCGCGATCGCTCTCGCCTTCTTCATGAGTTGCCACCCACCGCTCATTAAAATGTTCCAGCTCGCTTAAATCCCCTGAATAATTAATGATTGCGCCTATCAAAGCCTCCGCGAGGTTTATGTAAGTACGGTCAAGACTGTTGTCAAAGAAGCGCTGCAAAAGCGGATATAGACTCCATGCGGTGTCAAAGCTATCGCTCATGATATATTTAAAAGCCGTTGAAAGAGCGCTTTCCGGTAAGCGTATATCCATGTCCGCAAATTTTGTTATCTTTGTGTTAAAGACTTTTTCGGGTGGAAACCAGCCATTAATGCTAACGCAAACAACAACGTTTTGACCGGCTCTTAAAAACCCTCTCTGTAAAGGACGGACAACCTCGTTGTGCTCATTTGTGGCTGAACGTGTGACAAGCAATACCCCGAAACTTGATTGATAATTTTTTATTCTGGAAATAATTGTATTTACAGAAGGTCTTATCTCATCCTGCACATCCTTTACAATTTGGAAAATCGCTTTTAATTGGCCATACTGAATTGGATGAATTGCATCGCATAACACAAATTGCTCAATGTTATCAATAACAAATAGATGCTTTTTGCCATCAATTCTAGAAAGGCAAAAAAGCAATCGTTCCAAAATGTTCAGCGCTTTTTTAGCAGCATGCATATCTTGATTTTTATCATGGTGCGGCAAAATTTTCTCGACTGCAAACGCAAGTTCATACGGCTTGTTCTTGGGCATTTTGTCGAGTTTCGAGAAAAACGGCATAATTTCCCCTAGTTCATTACTTAGACTTCCAAAGCTATCGCCATATTCTTTTGTTACCTTGGCGAGATATTCTTCCTGTGATTCCCCAAGCTGCACGTGATACTCGAACAGTATATGGATCAACTGCTCCAAAATTACGCAGTAAAATTTCCACAAATTATTGACAAACAAAGGTTCGCTGATTTCGGTACGTACATTTCCGTTTTCTTCGTTCCAAGCCCCTACCCTATAAATGTCAAACGTGCGCTCAGTCTTTTCAAAATCAGAGACATGAAAAACATGCGAAGCTGAAAGTTCATATTTTAGATGATACATGTATGTTGTTTTGCCGGAACGCGCCGATCCCATAATTGTAAAGAAAGAGGAGTTCATCTCGCGGATAGCGGCCTCAAAGCCCTTTTTATCGGCTTCCTTCATCGTTTTTTCTCCATGTGACCAAAGAGAGCCTATTTCCGGAGAAGACGCCTCGTCATCGGCAGAAAAATCAGCATCGACAAACCAGTTTTTGCAGAATTCTTCCTCGGTCAAAACGCCTTTTTTGTTTGGATATTCGATAATGGTTCCAACTTGCAACGCGGTCAAGCGATCTTTTCCTTCTTCAGTCAACGGAGAAGCAAGCGTAATATTATAGATGGCATTGCGAAAGGCTACAATTTGGTCTCCTATATTTTGCTTTGTAACATTCTCACGCATTGTTCTTCCCCCATTTTGCATTTGTCAATTATATAATACAAAATTTGCCATAATTTGTCAAGCACTTTTGTACAATTATGAAAGAATTATAGAATAAAAGAAAATGCAGTAATTAATTATAGGGGGCAAAATCGAAAACTACACCGTATTGCCCACATCGCGCCGCGATCCGAATGCGGAACGGTCAAGACCGTTCCCTACGGTTGCGGTTTTATCCGGCCTCTGGCTTCTGGTCTCTGGCCTCTGGCAAGCCCGCCCCCTTCAGAATCCGGCGGCTGAATCACGTTTAACTCTTGCAACACAATTGTAATAATCTATGAAATTATCGTATCATTTTCTGCATCTTTTTCGCGGTTTTTCTTGCAATTTTCCCACGGTTGTTGTATTATTAGTAATAAAGAGGCCTCCGGCTTCGCTTTATCGGCGTGAATTAACGGGCTTGAATAATTATTTCAGGCTTTTTTTGCTTTAAAAATTCAATAATTATTTGAAAGGGGCTTATGCACAATGAAGAGCGTAAAGAAATTCCCGGCGCTGCCGGCGGGGCTGGCCGCCGCCCTCTTCGCGGCCGTGCTTGCGGCATCCGGGGCGGGCGTATCGGCGGCGCAGCCGGCCCCGGTGCAAAAAACGGCGGCGCTGAACAACGCGTCCGTCTCCTTTAACGGCGCGAAAACCGTTGCCGTTCAATGCTACAATATCGAAGGCTACAATTATTTCAGGATTCGCGATTTGTGCAAGCCGATGAACTACAGCGTATCGGAAGGCGCGAAAATAAACGTCGAGGGCGTTATCAAGGACGACCCGACCGCCGTTGTTATCTACGCCGCCAGGCCGTATACCAAGCACGACGCCCTGCCCCGCCTGACAAAGACGGCCGCGCAGGTCAATCTGGGCACGTCCGTCCTGGTGTATAACGATGTGTACATGTATGTGCAAAGTTTTAAGCTGGGCGGCTACAATTATTACAAAGTCGCCGATTTCGCCTCTGCCTCGGATTACTCCCTGAATCTGGCCAAACCGTCCTCGCGCGAAGGCGCTCCGCCCAACCCGCCCAGCTTCATCGGCACAAAAGTGACGTGGGACGCCGCCGCGAGAGTGATTCATATCGACAAAGTGACCACGGATCTGCTGGCCATATACAATTCCATACCCGAAGGTACGGTTGCCGGGCGGCAGCCGCTTCCAACCGCGCCGCCGGCCGTCGGCACGGAGCCGGCGATTATCCTGAAAGACCCGGGCAAAGGCGCTTACGGCGCGGACGGCCTGCCGCTCTGGAGCAATTTCACCGATATCTATAGATACACCGTGCCGCAGGATAATCTGGGGCAATGCACCTGGTACGCCTATTCCCGCTTTAAGCAGATGACGGGGATAAACGTCGCGCTGAAACCCAACCAGATTTTCGGCACGCCCAGAACGGCAAGCCTGATACAAAACGCCGCGAACGGCACGTACCCGGCGCTGACGGCCGCCGGCGCCCGCGCCGCCGCGCCGTTCAGCATCGCCGTCTGGAACACCCACGTCGCGTTCGTCGAATACGTCGATAAGGACAGCGCCGGCAACGTTACCGATGTGTATTTCACGGAATGCAACACCGCGAACGACGGCGTCTACCACCCCGACAAGGACGCCTTCGTTCAGAAAAAGCCGATTGCGGACTTCATCGCCTCGAACGGCGGCCTGCTCGGCTATATAATGGCGAAATAGAAATACCAAATTTATATTGCGGAATTAGTAATAATATGTTAATATTATACACATGAAGCAGCGCGAATACCATTTTACGGAGGAAATTCAATGAAATCACCAATGAACTCGGCGCGAAAGAGGGCAATCAGCCTGCTGCTGTCCGCCTGTATGTCGGTTACGCTGTTCGCCGGGCTGAGCGCGCCGGCCGTAAGCGCGGCCCAAACCAATGTGCTGGGCGTGGCCGGGTTTGCCGTGACCACAAGCACCAGCAGCTTTGGCGGGGCGAACACCATAGGGTGCAGCCAGGGCAACTCCAACTGGAGGCTGGTCACCGACGGCGTGGTCGGCACAACGTCGAGTTCGGCCTATCTGGGGTACACGGTGGGGACAAACACAACCCCCGGCATCGACTGGTACACCATAGGCAACAACAATTCGTATTATCTGCGGATAAATCTGGGAACGGCGAAAACCGTAAATAAAATGGTGATAACCTGCGGGGTCCTGTATAACCTGGCGGGCTGCGAGTTAAGATACTGCACGGACCCGAACGCGAGCCTGACGACGCAGGTCAACTTTGCCGCCGGCGGCTGCGATACCTCTCTCGGCTCCGTATCGGGCAATACGAATAACGTGATAACGCTGGATTTTCCCGCCGTTACGGCCAAGTATCTTGAACTGAGGATCGACCGCAAAACCGGGGAATTCCATACCATTCATCAGCTTCAATTATTCGAGCAGGAAGCCGTGCCGCCGCATACGGTGACTTATAACTTAAACGGCGGCTCCGGCCAGGCCCCGGCCCAGGCCCCCGTCGCGGAGGGCGGCGTGTTCACGGCGGCCCCGGCCGCTTCGCTGGCCGCGGTGACGCCGCCGGACGGCATGGTCTTCGCGGGCGGCTGGAATACCGCGGCGGACGGAACGGGAACTACATACGCCGCGGGAGACGCGGTCACGATGGGAACGGGCGATATGACGCTTTACGCCATGTGGCGGGACGCCGCGTCCGTTCTGTCGCATCATGTTGCATATGACGCCAACGGCGGCGGCGGGACGCCGCCCGCCCCGGCGGAAGCCCCCGAGGGCGGCGTGTTTGCGGCCGCCGGCGCGGATACGTTCACCCCGCCGGCGGGCATGGTTTTCAAAACATGGAATACCGCGGCGGACGGAACGGGCGTGATGTACGCCCCCGGAGCGCCAGTCACAATGGGAACGGCCGATATGACGCTTTACGCCGTGTGGCGGTCCGCCGTGTCTGACGCCAGCCCCGCCATCACAAATCTTATATGCTACGACGTCGCCAACAACGGCTGCTGCACGATTCAGACGAACCTACAGCTGGGCCAGCAGGCCTACGGGGACAGAAACGCCTCGTTCGTGAACCTGCCGTCCTCGCTGCTGGGCGACGACTGGATTCGCACGCCGGAAGCCTCGTCCACCTGGAACGGCGCGGGCGGCAACAACAACATCCTGAGCTTTGACGTCACGGCGGGCGGCACGCTGTACCTCGCGTGGGACAAGACCGCCACGCCGCTGGATTCATGGCTGGCCACGGATTACACCCCGGCGGCGTCCTCGGCGATAAGCGTGAACCAGACGGACGGCACCAGCGGGGCACTGAATTACACCGATTATGACCTGTATTCCAAGCCGGTCAAGGCCGGCGACCATATCGACCTGCCCAAGTTCCATCACGGCAGCGCGGGCGTAAACGCCATGTACATAGTCATTCTGGATCACAAAACGGCTCCGGCTCCGGCGGATATCCCGACGATCACAAACGGGGCCGGCCCGCTCGCCATAGATTCCGCGCCGGATATCCCGACCATCAGCTATTTCAAGGCCCCCACAAAGACCTCAAACTGGTATCTGATGCGGAACAATCTGGGCGCAGGCTCGCTCCTGCACACGGACAACGCGGACTATGTCTCGGCCCTGCCCGATGATTTCAAAGGCTGCGACTATATCCAGACCTACAACGGGCATAATAAATTTGACAAAAACAATTCACCGTCGGGCAATGTCGGCGAGAGGCTGACGCTGTTCTTCCGAACCGAAAAGGATATCGAGGCGGCAATCACCGTAGACGCGCGCAAGACGACGGGGCTCCCGGCCTGGCTGAAATTCTGGACGGATACCGGCGAGACCCTGTCCGCCGCGGTTGACGACGGGACCACGCATGTGTATGAGATATACACGCAGAAATTCGCCGCGGGCAGCATGGTATTTATCCCCAACCTTAAAGGCTTTGAGAGAACCGGCGACCAAAGGGACGCCTCCGGCGGGTATGATAATTATATAATCATCCTGAGAAACGCCGACGGCACAAAAGAGATAACGACGAACAACCCCATCGTGCCCATGGGCCCGGCAGGCTCGACCGTTTCCCAATACAAATATTACGCCAACGACACGTTCAACGACGCGTCCGGCGGCGTGGCCCCCGCCGGTTATAGTTTAACGGGCGGAACGCTCGCGGCCGTCGCGGACGGCGACCCCGCCCCCGCCGACCTGGCGTATCACCGCCTTGTGACCAGCAGCGGCGATAACGGCGCGCAGTACGGCAAGATTTCCGTCGTGGACGGCCTAAACACCAGCTACTGGCAGGCCCCCACCGGCAGCGCCTGGCTGGACGTGAGCCTGGGGCAGCGGCCCAAGGCGGTCAATAAGATAGTGCTCTCCGGCGACCCCGGGCACCTCGTGCCGGCCAGCTCCGGCACCGGGCAGGCCCAGATGTCGGCCGCGTGGGCCGCGATTACGCAGAATATCAGGGTTTCGGGCAGCGCCGACGGAATCACGTACACCGATATAGTCCCGGCCGCCGATTACGTCTTTAACCCGGCGGTGGACAGCGACCGGGTGACGATCACATTCCCGTCCTTGAATCTCAAAGACGTGCGCCTGACCTTCGCCAACGCCGGCTCCCAGAAAGCTCAGCTGACGCAATTCAGAATCTACGGCGACGAGATGACCAAAACCGGCAAGCATATTGAACTGACCGGAAAAACGCCGGCAAGCCTTGAAAAATCGTTCGCGCCCGGCATCACAGGCAAGGCCGTGTTTGAATTCTCCGTAAAATCCTCCGAGTTCGGCCGCCCGATGAGCGCCGCCCTCACCGGCTCCGGCGGGACGTTCGCCGCGCTGCAGTTCAACTCCGACGGCTATATCAGAACGGGCGCGGCCGGAACCGCCGTTGCGCCCTATCAGCCGGACACATGGTATTCGGTTAAGCTGATAGCGGATATAGCCGGCGGCAAGTACGACGTCTGGGTAAACGGCCTGCTAAAGGCGCAGGGCCTGGCCGCCGCGGGCGCGGCTTCGGTGGACAAGCTGGCGTTCGCCATCCTGGGCGGCGGCAGCGGCGCGCTCGCCGTCGATAACGTGCGCGTTTATGATTATACCGAGAATTACCTGTTCCGGGAAAATCCTCAGCAAAACTACAATTCCGGCGCTATCCCGGCCGGCTGGACGTTCAGCGATACATCCGCGGCCTCCATCGCAGACGTGCCCTTCGCCTCCAGCAGAAGCGTGTGCCTCGCCAACGACGGCGCGCGAGTCGTGACCGCGGCAAGACAGCTTCCGGCCACATCGGGCCTGGCCACCTTTGAGGCGCGCGTAAAGCCGGTCAATTCCGGGTTTGTCACCCTGCCGCTTTTGACGGATCAGAGCGGCAAAGTCGCGGCGGCCGTCGCCTTCTATCATAACAATCTCTACGCCGCCAACGGCGACAACTGGGTCAAGGTGCTGGACGACAAAAAGGACGGCGCCAACCCCTGGGATTATTTCCCGTGCAACAACTGGTACAACGTCCGCATCACCTTCAACACCGGCACGAAGCGCTACAGCCTGTTCGTGGACGGCGCGCTGAGGATGAAAGACCTGTCCTTCGCGCAGGACGTCAGCAGCGTCAGCCGGGCGGCGTTCACGCTTTCCTCGGCGAACACGTGCTATATCAACAGTATGGATTTGTATCCGGGTGGCAGCCTGCAGGGCGGTTTGATCGACAGCGCCAGCGTCATCGACGTCACGCGCGCGCCGTATAACGCCAAGGGCGACGGCGTGACCAACGACACCGAGGCAATCCAGGCCGCGCTGGACGACGCCGACTGCACCGGCAAAACCGTGCTGCTGCGCGGCGGCGTATTCTTCACATCCATGCTGACCCTGCACAGCGACACAACGCTGTATATAGACCCATCCGCGAAGATTCTGGCCTCCGACGACAGAAATTCCTACCCGATAATCGAGGACTGCGAAAGCAGGAATAACCACTACCAGATAGGCCGCGCGATACTGTACGCCAACCGGGCCTCCAACGTGAGGATCGAAGGCGGCGGCACGGTCGACGGCAACGGTTTCTGGGGCTTCCGGCAGGACGACGCCTCCCAGGGCTCCAGGCAGGCCGACGAGCGCCCGGATATCTTCCTCGCCACCCAGTCAAACGACATCTCGCTCCAGAACCTGCGCCTGATCAACAGCCCGTACTGGACAATCGTCCCGATGGAATCGCGGAATATCATAATCCGCAATACCGACCTGGAGTGCCGCAACCAGCCCAACAGAGACGGCATCGACCCCGTGGATTCCTCCAACGTCACGATTGAAAACTGCAACATGATTACCGGGGACGACTCGCTCTGCCTGAAATCCTCGAACTACGCGGGGTGCGCCAATATCGACGTGCGGAACGTGTCCATGCAGGCGGTGGCCAACGGCATCAAATTCGGCACGGACTCGTTCGGGCCCCTCACTAACCTGAGCATCAAGGACGCGTTCGTCAAAAACGTCGAACTCTCCGGCATAGCGATGGAATCTTCCGACGGGGCGCAGATAAACATGCTGGATTTCGAGCGTATCGACATCGGCGACGTCGAAAACCCGTTCATGTTCGTCGTCGGCAACAGAAAGCGCCAGCCGTTCATAACAAGCGCCGTGCCGCGTTTCGGGAGCATAAAGAACGTCGTCCTCAAGGATATCAACTTCTACGATATCAAGCGCGCCCCGCTCACCAGGGACTACGACATCGGCGAGGCCGCGTTCATCGGCTTAAACCCCACCGGCGCGAACAACGAAAACACCCACCGCGTGCAGAACGTCCTGCTGGACAACGTCAGCTTAATCATGCCCGGCCTGTATTCCCAAGTCCCCGCGGCCTTCCCCAACGGCGTGCTGACGAGCTACCCCGAGATCAACGCCATCGGCGGCAAATCCACCGGCTGGGCCTATGTCATACGCTTCGCCGATAACATCGTGTTCAACAACTGCCATAATATACGTCTGAACCCGGACGTCCGGCCCGAGATCGCTTACGCGCCCAGCCCGGAATACACGTCCGCGCCCGCCGCGTCCGATGTAGCGGTGGCCCCTTCGGCCGCGACGGTCAGAGCGGGCGGAACCGCCGCGTTCACCGCGGCCGTCAGCGGCTTCGGCTATCCGGACCAGACGGTGGTCTGGAGCGTCGAGGGCGGCGCCAGCGCCGGCACAACAATCAGCGGCGGGCTGCTGAAAATCGGCGCGGATGAAACGGCGTCAACCCTGACCGTGCGCGCGGCTTCCGCCGGAGACCCCGGCGCGTCCGGCACGGCGGCGGTTACGGTAACCGCTCCTCTGCCAACCCATGCCGTCACGTTCAGCTATAACGACGGCGGCGTCACGCCGGATTCAACCGTCACGGTGAATGACGGCGACACGGTCACCCGGCCGGCCGACCCGACAATGACCGGCTATACCTTCACAGGCTGGTACCTGGGCGGCGCGCCTTATGATTTCAACGCCGCAGTTGCCGGCGATATCGTTCTGACCGCCAACTGGGTTGCGGCGCTTGTGCCCCCCACCAGCATCACCATGTCCGCCGCGCAGACCTCGCTTAACATGAAGGTTGGCACTAAGCTGTCGCTGAAAATCACCGTCAGCCCCGCCAATGCCGACCCCAGCGTCACCTGGTCATCCAGCAACCCGGCCGTGGCCACGGTTGACCCCGTAACCGGGCAGGTGACCGCCCTCAAGACCGGCAGCGTGCGTATTACCGTCAAGTCAAATGTCAATCCAGCGGTGAGCTATATGTTCCTGGTGATGATAAACGCGTAGACTTGAATGGGGCAGAGGAAAAATTATGAGCGAAAAAGCGGCCTCTCCAAAAAGCAGGTTTCGCATAATCGTTATCATTGTTATTTTTCTTTTACTCGCCTGTTTCTGCCTGGCGCTGTTAGGGGCGGGCCGGAACAAAACCGTTGCCGACAGAGCGTATAGTTGGAAAACGGGAAGCTGGATACCGGGCTACTTGGAAAGATGGACAGTAAAAAGCTGGGTAGATGATAACTGCACCGTGTATATTGCAGAGAACGGTGAATTCCAGCCTTATTTGGTGCTTACATCAAATTACGGAGGGAATGTGTTGCTCCTTAGAAAATATTTATTGCCTGAGCTGATGCCATTCAACAAAAATGAAAGACATTTATGGTCATGGTCTCAATACGGCGGATATTATGAAGACAGCACCATTGATAAATATCTGAATACTGATTTTATTAATACTTTGAGCCAAACAACACAAGACGCCATAGTGAACAGCGATATAGTTATCACTGATAAGAGCAGCATGGGAAGTTCCGTCGGAGCTACAAAAAATATTTCAAGGAAAGTGTTTATTCTATCACTACAAGAAATGCAGGATGGAAAAAACTACGCAAGCGTTCATGAAGGTAAGACTGTGAGCTACTTTTCGGATGACTATACCCGGCGAGTTGCTTGTCTACCAAACGGGGAAAAGCATCCTTGCTGGACGCGAACCCCATCAACATGGCAAACGTATATTGTGAATGTTATTGGCAGTAACGGGGAGTTGTCACTAGGGGGAGCGGATGCCGACATTGGGGTTCGCCCAGCGTTCTGTTTAAAAAATACAACGACAATTAAACAACGTACTGACATAATAAATGGACAAACGGTATACGCCATTGAGTAAACGCGTAAAATCATACTAAGCAAAGGGGTTTTGCATTGAACATTTTAGTTGCCGGTATCGGCTACGTCGGCCTGGCGAACGCGGTTTTGCTGGCGCAGCGCAACAGGGTGGTCGCGTATGACATAAACGCCGGCGTTATTGACAAGCTGAACCGAAGGCAGTCGCATATTATGGACGCGGAAATATCGCGGTACCTCGCGGAGGCGGAGCTGGACATCACGGGGACGAGCGATAAAGACGCGGCCTTCGGGTGCGGCGCGGATTTCATCATCATTTCGACGCCGACCAACTACGACCCCGAGCGCAACTACTTCGACACGTCGTCGATTGAGAATGTGCTGGAGGAGATCAGGGCCAGGGGCCTGAACGCCGCCGTGGTGATCAAATCGACCATACCGATAGGGTATACCGAGAAGATAAAAGAGCGGTTCGGCCTGGATATCATCTTTTCGCCGGAGTTTCTGCGGGAGGGCAAGGCGCTCTACGACAATCTGTACCCCTCGCGCATCGTCATGGGTTCCGCGAGCGAAAAGGCCCATGTTTTCGCCGGGCTGCTGACCGAGGCGGCGATAAAAAAGGACATCCCCGTTTTGTTTATGAACTCGACGGAGGCGGAGTCCATCAAGCTGTTCTCGAACACGTATCTGGCGCTGCGCGTCGCGTATTTCAACGAGCTGGACACGTTCGCGGAGATGAACGGCCTGGACGCCGAATCAATAATAAAGGGCATCTGCCTGGACCCGCGCGTCGGGGACTATTACAACAACCCCTCGTTCGGGTACGGCGGCTACTGCCTGCCGAAGGACACCAAGCAGCTGCTGGAAAATTACCGCGGCATCCCCAACGACATAATCAGCGCGGTGGTAAAAGCCAACCGGACGCGGAAAGAGTATATAGCCGGCGCGATTATGAGCGGCGGCCCGTCCGTGGTCGGGGTGTACCGGCTGGTCATGAAATCGGACTCCGACAACCTCCGGGAATCGTCCATACAGGACATCATCATTGACTTGATAAGCCGGGGCGTGCGGGTCATCGTCTACGAGCCCATCGTCAAAACGGACGGCTTCCTCGGCGCGGAGGTGACGCGGGATTTGGAGGCGTTTAAAAAACAGTCGGATATCATCGTGGCCAACCGCTGGTATGAGGAGCTGGGGGACGTAAAATACAAGGTCTATACGCGGGATATCTTCGGCAATAATTGAACTGACGGGGCGGGGCTTTGCGAATGGGCGAATCGGGGAAGACCGCGCTTTCGGCGGCATTGCTTACCGTCGCGGCGCTAATATGGGGCAGCAGCTTCGTCGTTGTGAAGGACACGCTGAACAGCGTTCAGCCGTTTACGCTGTGCGCGCTAAGGTTTATGCCCTCGGCCGTCTTGCTGGCGCTGGCTTACGCTGGCAAACTGAGGCGCGTTAAGCCCGCGGAGATCAAAAACGGCTGCGTCATCGGCGTTTTCCTGTTTCTTTGCTATCTGGCCGACATATTGGCGTTCAGATATACCACCGCCTCGAAAATGGCCTTTATCACCGGGCTGAATGTGGT
>JGI20166J26741_10723337_pt1 | contig 15263 bp, 12 predicted proteins | sample TergutCu122P5_FD_26741 | JGI IMG/M metagenome (IMG submission 26741)
TTCGATGCACACCTGGTACTCGGCCCGCAATCAGCCGTACCAGTATTACGATTACGTGTTGTTCGTCGCCGAAGTGGCCAGCACGTTCAACGAACAATTGTTGACGCAACATCTGCTGAAAATCGCCGACAACGACCGGCAGCGTGCCTGGTTGATCAACCGCGAAATCGATTCAATCCGCGGCACGATCTTCCGCCAAACGATGTTCGCCGAGTTCGAAAAACAGGCGCACGACACCGTTCTTGCCGGCGAACCGCTCACCGTCGACCGGTTCCGGAGCATTTACGGTGACTTGTTGAAACTGTATTTCGGCCCGAATTTTGCGATCGACGACGTGCTGAGTCTCGAATGCTTCCGCATCCCGCATTTTTATCGCGGTTTTTACGTTTACAAATATGCGACGGGACTTTCGGCGGCGATCGCCCTTTCGCAACGTGTTCTCAACGGCGGCGAAAAGGAGCGGAACGACTATTTTTCGTTCCTCAAGGGCGGTTGCAGCAAAGAACCGGTTGATTTGTTGCGCGGTGCCGGTGTCGACATGACCAACCCGGAGTCGATTCGCGCCCCGATGCAAAGATTCGCATCACTGGTCGACGAACTGGAGCGTTTGCTGGAAAACAAGTAACGGTTTACGTTTTTTTTCCCCCACGGAGCGACACGAAGCATAAGCGAGTGCCCCGGAATTGTGTTTTATACCGCCGCAGCCGGCATGGGCGGCAGCCTTCGGCCTTGCGCAAACGTCCTGCGTTGCAGGACTTGCCGTATCCAGCTTCCGGAATTTTCAACCGGCTTGGGTATACCATTGTTTTGGCACTCGCTGACGCTTCGTGTTCTGATTTTTTGAACAACTTATTTTTGCGCGATTTCTTAGGGACAAAATATTGGTAGAAAAAGTTCCCCACACAGAATTATCGTCCCCTAACGGAACAATTTATGATGAATAACAATAACAGAAACAGAATAACCCATGACAGACCAAAACACTTCCCCGAATTGTGAAAAACGACCTTGTCACTGTCCCGTGTGGATCGGGTGGCTGTTTTTATTGATTGTCGCCGGTGGCGTTTTCGGACTCGGTTTGCTTGTCGCTTCGGTAATGGAGCACCGGGCGGAGGCACTCAAACGTTCGGCGTTATTTGAGATCGCGCCGAAGGAAATGGACGCCGAACAATGGGGACGCAACTATCCCCGGCAATACGACAGTTGGCACGCGACGCAAGAGATGTCGTTTACCTCGAAATACGGCGGAAACACCCGTCGCGATTATCTGGAGGAGACGCCGGCGAACGCGATTCTCTTTGCCGGCTACGGATTCAGCAAGGAATACCTCCAGGCACGCGGTCACTGGTACACGTTGGAAGATGTGACGCACACAAAACGGGTCAACGAGAAAACGCCCGCATCGTGTTGGTATTGCAAGAGTCCCGACGTGCCGCGATTGATCGGCGAATGGGGCGTCGAAAAATTCGCCTCGCACACATTCGACGAACTCAAGGGGCAAATCACCCATGCGATTTCATGTTATGACTGCCATGAAGAAAACACGATGAAACTTCGCGTTCTGCGACCGGCGATCATCGAAGGGTTTGCGAAACAGGGAAAAAGCATCAATTCGTTCACCCACCAGGAAATGCGGAGTATTGCCTGTGCCCAGTGCCATTCGACGTACTATTTCGAGAACGACACCAACATTGTGACGTTCCCCTGGGCAAAGGGGCTGTCGGTGGAAAACATTGAACAATACTATAAAGAGGACGGTTTTTCGGACTGGACGCATCCGATCAGCAAAACCCGCATGATCAAAGTCCGGCATCCCGATTACGAATTGTTTTCAACCGGCGTTCATGCGTTCCAGGGACTTTCGTGCGCGGATTGTCACATGCCGTACCGGACGGAAGGTGCAGAAAAGTTCTCGGACCATCACCTGCAAAGTCCGCTTGCCAACATCTCGCGGAGTTGCGCCGTTTGTCATCGCTGGAGCGAAGAGGAAGTGCGCGAACGTGTCACGTCGATTCAGGACAAGGTGCGTGAAGGCCGGAATCGTGCGGAATTTGCCATTGCTCATGCGCATTTTGACATAGCCGCCGCTGCGGAAGCCGGGGCGACGGATGAAGAACTCGCCGAAGCGCGTGATTTGCTCCGTTACGCCCAAATGCATTGGGATTTCATTGCCGCCGCCAACGCGATGGGCTTCCACTCCCCGCAGGAAGCACAACGGATACTGGCCACGGCACTTGACAAGGCAAGCCAGGTCCGGTTGATGTGCAGTCGCATCCTTGCCAGGCACGGCTATACCGATGAAGTCGTTTATCCCGATTTCTCGACGAAGGAAAAAGCCCAGGAATTGAGTCGTCAGTTCACCGCAGGGACTCCGCCGTCACTTTTGAAAAAACAGGAACCCGGCGACAAATAAGGAGTCGCGCAAAAACAAGTTGTTCAAAAAAACCGGAGCACGAAACGTAAGCGAGTGCCATATTTGGGCACTCGCTTACGTTTCGTGCTCTGAATCATTTCAGCGGAACGAAATCCTCCGACGTGCCGGACGCTTTCACGTCGATGACCTGATTGCCGTTGATGAGCAACTGATACGCAATGCCGGCCGGCGCGCCGGTAATCACGATCCCTTTACGGGTCAGCCTGGTCGCAAACGGTGAGGCGATTCGAAAATCCCCGTCGACCAAAACCATGTAACTGTCCGGAGGTGTTTCGAGAGCCCATCGCAGGCTGACCAGTGTTGCCGGATTCACATGCCAGGAAATGGATTCCTGCCTGTTCAACGAGTAAGCGTCGGGAATGCAGCCGATGAACGGACCGCTTTCGAATTGCATCGCTTCGGCCGTATGAAGAATGCCTCGGGCGATTTTTCGCCAGTCCAGCGTATCGTCATGTTTTGCAAGCATGATCAGTGCATAAGCATAAACCGCGCCGCACCAGGGCTGGGCCGTTCCGAACCAGACCGGGGATTCACGATCCGACGCCCCAAACATCGGAACGGTCGCGTACAGCATTTTGGGGCGGTCCTGCCAAAGGTAGATGAACGGCAGTCCCATGATCGCCCAATATCTTGCACGCTCCAGATATTCCGGCTTGGGATCGAATTCATAAGCCCAAACATGCAACATCACCAAATGTGCCGCCGCGAGAAGATCGGGGGTGTGTAACGGGGTTTCCCAGTAGTGACCGCCGCGCGGTATTCGGAATTGTCTGATAAAATCAATCGTTTTTGTGACGCTTGCGAAGACGTTTTTGTTTCCGGTCAGCCTCACAAACGCCATGAGTTCCAGAGCACGTCGTGCACCGTATCCCGACACCAATGAACTCGGCTCGTATTCGGGAAACAATGAATGGCGTATAAAAGAGCCGTCTTTTCGCATTTCACTCAGGATTTGTTCGACGCGGGAACGTCTGAAATCAAGCCATTCGTAAATGTTGCCGCGAAGAAAATGGATGGTGTCGTTCGGCAGAGCCGACCCTCCCGGAACGCTGTCATCGGAAGCCGACGGCATTTTTTCCGAAAGCCGCCAGATGGTCGACGCAAAGTCGTCATAAGCCTTGCGCGGCCAGTCCGGCTCGGCACTGGAACCCCAATGTGCGCCGTCGTTGCCGGCCAGCGGCCCGCGAAAGGCGCCGAGCGTCAGCTCAATCTGTTCGTAGGGGGTTCTCGGCGGCGACAACGGTTCCGGTAATCCCCGCCTTTTGACCGCCCAAAGAATCGCTTCGGAAATGGGACCGTTCATGACGCGAATCACGGCTTCCATCTTTCCTTCCCCGCGAAATGACATCCGGCAGTCGTTGGTTGCGTCAATCCGGTTCGGAATCAAAAACGTCGGCTGCTGTCTCATGTTACCCCACGTCATGGCAACCGTCACGGAATTGTCTTCGTCATACCCACGTTCTTCTTCATCCCGAACGTTAAACGCCATCAGCGGCATGGTGATCCAGATCGGCGGCGGCTCGAAACGTCCTGCAAGCGGGGCGACGACATCAATGTCCGACGAACTGAGTTCGCCTTCCTTCAAAAATTCGCAACCGGCCATGACTGCGTTTTGCATGATCCCCAAAACCCGGACCACCGGCCCTTCAAACGGTTCCTCCGATTCGAGGCGGACTTCAATGCGATCGTCCTTCGTTTGCAACGACATGGTCGCACTTTGGGAATGAAATCGAAGCGTTTGATCGCCGGGTGTTGTCCGGCGATACGCTTCATCGGTTGATTTGTATTGTTTCAACTGATCTGTGGTGAATGCCGGCCAATCGTTTTCGGCAGTGAAATCGGGAATGATTCCCTGATGATGCATCAGCGGTGCGATAATCGCCAGCGTTTTTTTGTTGCCGGGATATTGAATGCGCGCCATTGTTCCGTCTTCGGTCACCTGCAACTGGTACTTTCCGAGCGGCATGACATACCATTTGCTGTTTTCATCGGGGCGATACTGGAACGCGGCGTAACTGACTTCGGGAAAACCTTCCGGTTCGAGCGTCAGACGATACACGGCAAGAGAACCCCGGATGGTCGGTTCGACGCTCAGGATGACCGACTGGTCTCTGTCGAGTGTGTAATGCTTTCCCCTGTAATTGAAATTGACGACCGAACTGCTGAGATTGACGACGTTGTATCGCAAAACCCCGCCTGCCGGAATGATCTGCATAATGGCAAGCGGATGCATGAATTTGACCCAAATGGCGAAATCATCCAATTCCCATGTTCCGTGGATTGCAGTCAATCGACAGGCAAGACTTGTCAGGGTGTCATGAATCGGGAGTATCACTTCGTAATCGTGCCATCCATTGTCGTTGATCAATTTGATCCGGACTGTTTTGTCGTCGCTTCGCCGGGGCGACATCGTCGTCAACCATTGCAAAACAGCTTCGGATTCCGTTTCGGTTTTCATCCGAAAACGAATTCTGACTTCGCCTTCCGGAACTTTGAAGTTTTGATAAATCAGCGGTTCGTCGCCGTCCGCCTCAATGTGTAACGCATTGTTTTCGATGCTCGTGCGAAAGCTGCGTCCGCTGACCCAATTTTCGGCATCTTTATCAAACGTTTGCATGATCACCTGACGTTCGAAAACCGGACGTGTCAATTCCGGAATCGCGCGCACGGATTCCGAAAGCGTTTTGACTTCCCTCTGCCCGGATATCAAACCGGCTTGTTTGGCGCGATCCGTTTGCGGGGTATCGGGAATCACTTTACCGGACGTCATGATTTTAGGCATGGTGACGTCTTCAACGTTTTTTGTAAGAGTGTTTTCCGCGGGCGTCGAAGGAACCGGCTTTTTTGTTTCCGGGGAACCGGATTTGACCTGACTCTGTGCAAACGTCAACGTCTGACCGGTGATTTCCACCGACAACATCATATTTGCCATCAAGCATAACGGAATCAGCCATCGTTTTACGAGAAACTTTGAACAACCGGTTGTCATCTTCAATTTTCCCCATTTTGATATGATGGCGTCAATCTTTTTCACACAGATTGCCATTTTTATACCGTAGCCGGTATGGGCGGCAGCTTTCGGCTTCGCGCAACCGCCCTGCGTTACAGGGCTTCTATATTCAGCTTCAGGAATTTCTCACCGTTTGGGGTATAAAAAATTCCCATATTTTTCTATGACAATGTACCATATTTTGTCTGGAGATGGTCTGTTGCAGAGTAAAAAACAATTTTGTTTTTTGAAAAAAGATTGAAGATTTTGATTTTTTATGTCGCAAAGCGGGACCGCTTTACCATGAGAGGAATAGAGAGCGATGATTCCGTCGCCCGTTAATATACTCAAGCCGGTTGAAAATTCCGGAAGCTGAACACAGAAGCCCTGCAACGCAGGGCGGTTGCGCGAAGCCGAAAGCTGCCGCCCATACCGGATGATGTATACAAATGATCATTTGTCATATAATGAAGTGAGGTGATTTATGAGCAGAAAATTTTTCCTCTCCCTGACACTTGTTGCCGTGTTCCTTCCGGCGTTTGTTTTCGCCCAACCCCCAAGACGTGACGACGGTCACCGGTTTTCCCCGCCCCAACATGCGTCTCGCGACCGATATGCCATTCCACCCCAATCCCTGAAATCGGCTCCGCAGGTGCATGTCCCGCAAAGAAGCTACGACCGCTTCTATCATCACGATCGTTACCGAAGCGACTATGGTTACACCTACTATCGCCCGCTTCCTCCATATCCTCCTGTTTATCCGGTGCGACCGGGTGTTGTGGTGATTCCTGCCGCTGTGGATTATTATAATTACGGATATTACGATAGTTATGGCAATTGGATAAATCCCTATCGAGCAAATGGCTTTTCGATCACCGTCGGAGGTCGTAACGGGAGCATCAGCGTCACCGGAATACAATAGAGGAAAAGGGCTTATGCAGAAATAACATGGCCATTTCAAACAACAACCCGGAACGTAAGTGACGGGTTAAAAAGCCCCGCGCTGACGTTTGGAGCTGCTGTTTTTGAACCACTTGTTTTTGAGCGAATTCTTATCCTTTCCAGAGTCCGTGCAAATTGCAGTAGGCCCGTATCGTGTAGGCACCGCCTGAAGTGCAAAATTCCGCTTTCGGAGCCTGACCCGGCTTCAGTTCGGCGCGACGCAATTTGCCGTCCTGCCACATTTCAATCCATTCGATGTAATGGCTTGCTTCCATCGGATGCGGCACGCTTCCCACTTCGACGGTCATTTTGTCGCCTTCCATTTTGACGACCGGGATATGTTTTTCTTTCGACGCATCGACGGTATTTTCCTTTTGCAGGGTCATTTCCTGTCCGCAACAGACCAGATCGCCCGGACCTCCAGCCAGAACTTCGACGATATTTCCGCAAATCTCACACACATAAATCTCACGCACATTCGCCATTTTTTCTCTCCCTGATTGCTTAATGAACGCGCTGATCCGCGATCAGCGTTTAGAACCACAATATACCTAATGACATTATAGAAGAAATTGTCGAAAAATCAACTCAAGAAAATCGTACAAATATAGTTATTCCAAATTAACTCGAAAAAGACCGTTTGTAACATCCTCACCATTTTTGTCAGTTTTCCAGAATTCCCCATTGTCAATATTAAATGCCGTTAAACTTCCGCTGCCGTAGCAGTAAGTGTCAAGACAAAGCAGGTATCCGTGATAAAGGATTTCCCCGTTTTTTTGCGCCGTGTGGCCCATGACAGCCGTTTTTCCGGAAATATGGGGACCCGGCATCCGGTCGTTCAACGATTCCCAACGAAGAACTTCCGGCGGCATTTTGTCCAAAGGCTTTGTTTCCTGATAATTGGCGTGAACAAAAAAATGGCTTTCCGACTCGCAGTAAGTCACACAAGTTCGCAGGAAATCACTATGAGCCTTCGGAATTTTTGCGGCGGAATCGACACCATAACTTTGAAGTGTCTGTTGGCCCCCGTACATGAGCCATTTTCCAAGATTCCAGGTTTTTTCATCGATGACATCAAGCATTAATTCATCGTGATTTCCAAGAATCGGGTACAGTGCGCACTCCTCTTTCAACTGAATCAGCCGCTCAATAACACCGGCGGAATCCGGGCCGCGATCGACATAATCACCGAGTAATATCAGCGTATCCTCTTTTTGAACGTCGAGTTCCGTCAGCAATGTTTTGAGTGCCAGGAGGCAACCGTGAATGTCGCCTATGACAAGAGTTCGTCCGGCCATATTGTTGATGCGAATCCGGAAAAAGAAAAACGATACAATAGTCAATAATTCATTTCTGATCAAAAAATATTATGACAACAGTTACGAATTTGTCCAGAATGTTTTTTGAAAAAATGATCGATTTATGAAAGATACAATTCACCCAGCCAGCCGGATTGATACAAAAATCATTCTTTAACGTAATTTTCCCAGGCGGAAACAAGCAATTCCACCGACCGCGTCATTTGTTCCTCGGTATTGAACCGTCCGACGCTCAAACGGATGGTCCCCTGAATTTGAGAAGGGGTCAAACCGAGAGCAGTCAGCATCATTGAAACAGGGGTTTTGCGGCCAAGAGAAGCCGCACTCGTTGAGAAACAGAGTTCCGAGAGATTTCTTTGCATTTTGTCGGCATAGACGTTGGGAAACGTCAACGAACTTGTATTCGGCAGCCGTTCCGCGTTCCGACCGTTAATGATCAATCCCGGAACAAGTGAAGTTAAACCATCTTCGAGCCGGTCGCGAAAACTGCTCATCCGTTCCATGGCGGCCCCCAGATATTTTTCTGAAATGGCGGCCATTTTTCCAAGAGCGACGATCCCGGTGACATTTTCGGTTCCCGACCGCAAACCGTCTTCGTTTCCTTCCCCGTGCAGAATCGGAACGATCGGCGTGCCATGTTTGACATACAATGCCCCGATTCCTTTGGGGGCGTGGATTTTATGGCCGCTCAGCGAAAGCAGATCGACTTTCAGTCGCGGCAGATGGACGGGGATTTTTCCAACCGCTTGCGAAGCGTCCGTATGCATTAAAACCCCGGCCAAACGGCAACGCTCGGCAATTTCCGCAATCGGCTGGATGATTCCCGTTTCATGTTGCGCGAGCGTGATGCTTGCCAGAAACGTGTCTTCCCGAATCGCTTCGACGACGTCCTGTGGTTCGACGATTCCGTCCCGATTCGGCGACACCAGCGTCAACCCATAACCAAGCGACTCCAGAAAGCGTGCCGTTTGCGTCACGGCCGGATGCTCAATTGTCGAGATCACGAGATGGCCCGTCCCGCGGGGGGCCGTCTGAAACGCCGTTCCGATCAAAGCGTGGTTGCAACTTTCGGTCCCTCCGGAAGTGAAAATGATCTCGTTCCGTTCGCATCGCAACAGGCTGGCGACAAGAAAACGCCCTTCTTCAATCACTTCAAAGGCAGCTCGTCCCAAGGCATGTTGACTCGACGGATGGCCGTAATGTTCGGACAAAAACGGAAGCAGTGCTTCCTGTGCCTCCGGAGCCATGGGAGTGGTCGAATTGTAATCCAAATAAATCAATCGCATGACTTGAGGCTTTCGTCAATAAATCAAATGTCGGATTCAAAAAGCGAAATTCAGAGCCGCGACAGTCATGGAGCGATCGAACTCCGTTTACCGCTCCATGACTGTCGCGGCTCTGATTCTTGCGGAAAATTTTCTGTCATAAACCCTACATCAGATGTTGGATCAAGCGGTTGCTGACTTCCAGTTCGGCGGTTTGTCCGGTGAACGGGGCATAACGGTACTGCATCACATAAGCGTCTTCCTGCATCTGTTCGTAATAATTTTTAAGAATCTGCGTCGCCAGAAATCCCGTGGAACGGAAAAAGAGCTGTGCCGGCAGGTTGGTCTCGCGAATCTCAAGTGAAATCCTGTTCCGTCGCTGTGGCGACAACTTGCCGATCAGCTTTGCGATCATCTGCGTTCCGACACCGAGCCTCCGGTACTGCCCGGCGGTCGCCAGATTGATTAATTGGATTTTGTTTTTCGCCAGTTCATAGATCATGAAACCGGCCACTTTTTCCTGGTATTCCGCGACCATTCCTATGCAGTTTCGCTGCCTGAGCGAACGCAGAAAATCTTCTTCCGTCCAGGGGAATTCAAAACTTGTCCGTTCGATCTCCAGCACTTCCTCAATGTCGCGTCTGACCATCCATCGAATGTGGACCCTGATTTCATCGGAGACGTGAATATTCATCCTGATCTGTTCCTTACTCATTATTCAGTAAAAAGCTTGCGGAGAGTGTCCCTTGCGGCAGCTTTTTCAACGAAGTGCGGTATCATACCAAAAATCGTTTTTTGATCCAAGACGAATTTCTTGTGTTTATTGCACAAAAAAAGGCAACCATAATCGGTTGCCTTGCAGGGCTTGAGTACATATACTCATTTTTAATTTTTCACTTTTCGTTTTTCACTTTAAAAAAGGCTTTCTATTTTTCCCGTTGCGGTCCGTATGAGTCTTCCATGTGGTCAATATAATTGCGAAGCCGTACCAATTCGTCGGAAACGGTTTGCAATTTCAGCAGATTTTCCACTCTTTTGAGGAGTTCCGCCTTGTTGACCGGCTTGCTGAGGTAATCGTCGCAACCGGCGGCGACGGCCCGTTCGATGTCCCCCAGTTCCGTGAGAGCCGTGACCATCAGGATCATGATCCCCTTGCTTTTCGGGTTCCCTTTCAGAATCTCGCACACTTCGAAACCGCTCAGTTTCGGCATCATGATATCGAGCAGAATCAGGTGCGGCACGAACGATTCCGCCATTTTCAGCGTTTCCATCCCGTCGACCGCCGTTGCCGTTTCAAAATCACACCCGCTCAGATATGCTTCCAGCAGCTCGACGTTTGCGGCATTGTCGTCGGCAATCAAAACACGATATTTGGCCATAATTCCTTGTCCTCGTTGATCGGATTTCGCAAACATTTATACTACAAACGGAGACAAATTGTATTTTTCACACGGAGGCACAAAGCCTCTCTTGAAAATCTCTCCGTGCCTCTGTGTGAAAATCTTTGTAGGAAATAACCGGTAATTTATCACCGTTTACAGTATACTTAACGAAATTTTATGGTGTTTTTATTTGACTTCCGGGAAGAGTTTTTCCAGCATGGTATCGAGTTCCGGTGGGCGGGCTTCCTTGCTGATCACTTTACCATCCCTTCCGATAAGAATCATCGTGGGATAACCGGGAATTCCGTAATGGGTTGCAAAATCGACCAGTCCCTTTTCCGTCGTCATCACGGCGGAAGCCACGTACCAGGGATGCGGATCATTCGCTTCAAAATTTTTCAAAGCGTCCAGGTCTTCATCGACACTGTACCCGATGATTTCAAAGCCGTAGTTGTGATATTTGGCGTAGAGTTTCTTCAAGATCGGCAATTCCTCGCGACAAGGCGGGCACCACGTCGCCCACACGTCAATCAAAACCACTTTATCTTTCAAATCCTTGAGATTAAGCGTTTTGCCGTCAAGCAATACGGATTCAAGTTCCAAAACGGAGCCTTCCCCCATATTCTTGAAACGGACCGTTCCCTCCATGTAGGCCAGCATTTCCCTGATTTTCGGCGAATCGATTTTTTCCAGGATTGGCTTGAATTCGTTCACGACGAATTCATCCAGCTTTTCCTTCCCGTCCCGGTCAATCTCTTCGGCGGCTTGCATCAACATGAACGGAAAAATCGCGAATTCCGGAATCGGATTTTTTTCCAAAAGCGATTTGACTTCGGCCAAAACTTTTTTGAACGCCTCAATCGGTTTCTCCGAATCGCGAGCCATTCGGATTTTGGCCTGAACGATCATCGACCGGGCGATGTTTTTGGCGTCTTTTTCCTCTTCCGTCAGCTTTTCCGCATATTTTTCCAAATCGGCGACCGCTTTTTCCGCATCCCCTTTGGCATGATACAGAATGGTGCTCATCTTCATCTGGTGCGCAAGTATCCTCTGTTCCATGGTGGCGTCCGGCTTGGCGAGCATCAGTTCGGCCGCCGTGCCAACCGCCGCAATTCGTCTTTCGACGAAATTCATCATCTCTTCTTGCGAGGCGATGTTTTTCGGACGATATTGCAACATCGTTTTGATGTATTTTTCCAGATCGTTGGCGGAACCTTCCCGCGGGACGTTGAAAATGTCATCCGCCTTGTTATCAGCCTTGTCATCCTTGTTCTGCCCGGCAGCGGACGCTTTCAGGAGATTGGCGGCGGAAGGCGGAGCCAATGCCGGCGTTTCCTGAGCGAGTGCCGAAGCTCCCGCCATCCCAAAAACGAATATCACGGCAAGCAGAACACCCAAACTTTTTTTCATTATGATTCCCTTTCTTTCAATTGAAATGACGGATCGATCGACTGATCAAACGATCCGTATGACGATCTTCATTGTGCAGGTGCGTTGACGGAGTACACAACCGGAATACGAATCACGGCTGCATCCGCGAAATCGGATTCGATTTTGATTTCCGCCATGTTTTCAGGATCGGACGCCACAGAGTTGCCGAGATTTGCATCTTTCGGAATTTCAACGGTGATCGGGAGTAAACGGCTTTCACCGGCTTCCCCTTTGATTTCCCCGATCGTGACTTTCAGCCAACTCGGTTTGACTTCCGTCACCCGGAATGTCGGCATTTGCGTCCCCTGGGGGGTAAATCGGAGCATCAGCGTCTTGGTCACCGGCGTTCCGCGTGTGGTTCGCCCCATATTCAGGACGCCGGTTGCCTGGTCGTAATCGCTGCAAATAATCGATGTATTCCCGAAAATCTGCCCTTTGAGCGGTAATTCAAAAGCCGGATCAAGCTCCGAATCGGAACGAATGGTCAATTTATTCTGAAAATGACCGAGCGGAAGCCCGGGCTTCAGTGTGACGACACCGTCATACACGGATGTCGCCGAATTGAAAAGTTTATGGTCGTTTTCTTCCTTGGTCAGTTCCGATTTGGTCAATTCCGCTTCAAAATGAGGATCATCAGACTCCACCCCCAAAACGGTGACCGGCTTTTTCTCAAACGAGTACATCCGGAACTTTGTCGAAACGGTTTTGGACGAAAACGCATTGATGGAGACAGGATTCGGGATGACAATGATCGGTGCGGAATAAACCCCTTTGATCGACAAGTACAGTTGCGGCTTTTTCGGATCGTTGGTCTTGAACAGCACACCCTGACTATAGGCACCGCTTGCGATATTGGGTTTCCATTGAACGGTGACCTGGGCTTCTTTTCCCGGCAAGACATTCAAATGAAGAGGAGCAACGTCCGTACAGAAACACGCTTTATCGAGAAACGTCAATGCCAGTGCCGCGTCCCCCTCGTTTTTGACGGTAAAAGCATGTTCCCCCTTTTGCTCCTTTTCGAAAACGCCGAAATTATATGTCTCATCATCAATGACCAACTTGGGATACAATTGTCCCTTAATCAGCTCAGGTGCGGCGTTATTTTTCGTATCTTCTGCATTTTGTTTGCTTGCAGCCACCGCTTTTTGTTCCTGTTCCCAGGAATACGGGTATTCTTTCGCTTGCTGATATCCGAGGAAGAAACCAAATCCAAGCCCCACGAAAACCCCTGTCATGATGACTAAAATGACACGCATGATCAAACGACCTTAAAATAAATTTTAAACAATAAACAAAACTGTTATTATAATGATTTTTTTTGATTGTTTTCCCAATCAATGACGGCGTTGACGATTTCCTGCATCGTCGCTTTCGCAGCCTCCACCGTCGGCGGATGACCAAGTTCGGACAACGTTGCTGAAGTGATCGGGCTGATACTGACCAATTTGGCATGTCGAAGTTCTTCCTGAAACATGCGAACAAGTGATCCGGCAATCGCAGAACTGGTAACCGTGATCCAATCAATTTTACCATGCCTGAGCAAATTTGCAATTTCAAAATCGGGGGCGGATCGGTCAACACTCCGATAAACTGAAATTTGCTTCACAATTCCTCCCATTGCCTGTAACATGGTCGGGAGCAAATCACGACCACGATCCCCCCGAACCAGCAAAAAACGTTTTTTTTCTATTCCCATATTGCGGAGCAGAGCGATAATTCCTTCGGCATCAAATGACTGATGATTTTGGGCATCCGGCATGACGGTACTTGTAACACCATGAGCAGCAAGCTGTTCCGCTGTTCCAGGTCCGGTTGCAATGAATTTTTTGGATAGAAAAGCATTCGAATCAGGAACATCTTTTTTGTTGCCGCACCCACAAGAGGCTGTATCCCTCAATCGGGCAAAACGTTCAAAAAAGGAGGCGACTCCATTGCCGCTTGCAAAGATGACAAAATCAAACTGGTCAAAATTTCTGATCGCTTGATCCGCTTCACCCCAGTTTTCCGGTGGCAAAATATCGATGGTCGGTTGCAAAAAAACGAACGCACCGGCATTTTCGAACAATGTACGGAGCGTCCTGGCTTGATGTTCCGGTCGTGTGACCAAAATTTTCTTTCCGAAAAGTGACATGAGAACGATGTTATGTTTGATTGTGCATTATGAATCATTATAGGGTAGTTATATCGTCCGTACAGACCATCGCCGTTCCCGCAGGTCGCTTTATATATTTTTTCATCCTGTATTATTTTCCGCAAGAATGTACTATTTTCCTGGAAGAAATTATACTGGACAAAATAACCCTAATTCTTATTGACAAGGTCGATACTTCGCTGTTACAATTCCAACAATAAATAATGTTATGCTTGTTGATCATCATGAGTTTGAAATTTGCTTTGAGTATTTTGTCTGATTGCCTTGAATTTCAATGATTTACACCAATGACGGCAAATGTTGGGTCGCGCAAGCCCCGGCAAAAATCAACTTGTTTTTCGAAGTATTCGGCAAACGTCCCGATGGTTATCACGACGTTTGCTCCGTTTGCGCCCCAATCGAATTGTACGATACCTTGTCAATGTCATCGCGAAATGACAATGAAATTCGTTTGAATTGTCGGTTTCCTGACACGAGCGATGACGAAATGTCGGATGTTCCGCAAGATCAGGCGAACATTGTTGTTCGGGCGGTTGAACTGATTCGCAAAAAATATGGGATCAAGCAAGGCTGCGAAATCCGGTTGATCAAACGAATTCCGAGCCGTGCGGGGATGGGGGGAGGTTCCAGCAACGCAGCAACGGCGATCATGCTTGCCGGCCAATTGTGGGACTTGCATCTCACGCCGGCGGAAATGATGATTCTCGGAGCCGAACTTGGCAGCGACGTGCCGTTGTTTTTCATCGACGGAATGTCGATCGGTGATGGACGGGGGGAACAGGTCAAACCGGTGTCCGCCTGCGTGACACTCGATGTTGTTGTCGTCAAACCGGCGGAAGGGATTTCGACTGCGGAAGCGTTTCGGCTGTCCGTTTTGCCGGAAAAAGAGCAACGCAAGTCACCGGATCGGTTGTTGCAGGGGTTGGCTGCGGGAAACCTGTCGGAAATCGGCAACGGGCTGTTCAACCGGCTCGAAGCGGTCTCCGAAACGCTCTGTCCGATGATTCGGACGATCAACAATGCGTTTGTGAAACTCGATTGTGTCGCATGTCAGATGACCGGCAGCGGAACCGCCTGTTTTGCAATTTGCCGGCATTCAAAACACGCACAATACGTGTCGGAACAAATACGAACCATGTCGTTGGGCAAAGTATTTTACTTGAAAACTTTAAAAGTGAATGGTGAAAAGTGAAAAATTAAAAACGAAAGCATTTTCAACTATTCACTTTTCGCTATTCATTATTCACTGTGATCGTTGTTTCATGTAAGGAGAAGGCCGAAATGGAAATCACTGAAGTGAGAATCAAATTGATGGACGACCCGAGCGACCGATTGAAAGCCTTTTGCTC
>JGI20166J26741_10724448_pt1 | contig 15262 bp, 5 predicted proteins | sample TergutCu122P5_FD_26741 | JGI IMG/M metagenome (IMG submission 26741)
GTGTGTGTGTGTGTGTGTGTGTGTGTGTGTGTGTGTGTGTGTGTGTGTGTGTAGCATTGGTTAACCAGCGCAAGCACCGTATTATATCGTCATGTATGACCTGTGTGCCTGTATCATATTTTTCACATTATCTCATAAACGGCACGACTTCTGGAAAAAAATTTGTTACACATAAAATGTCTGTTTTGATTTTCTGTACATGTTTGGTCCGAAAAATTTCTCAGTCTAAGAAGAATTCAGTGAGATATGGTCATAAATGTGCATACTTCTTCATGTGGTTATTCTTGTCAGATTTTAACGAAACTTGAATTTTCTCGACAAATTTTCGAAAAATAATCAAATATCAAATTTCGTGAAAATCCGTCCGGTGGGAGCCCAGTTGTCCCATGCGGTCGGAAGGACGTACAGACAAAGAGACAGACATACCTGACGAGACTCATAGTCTCTTTTCTCCATTTTGCGAAGGCGTCTAAAAACTGAAAGCAATATTGTAGCTACAATTTATAATTTTGCTAATATTATCGCTAAACACAGGAAACCACGGCTAGTGAGAAAAGCAGAGGAAATTTGAAGTCCTGTGCGGATTCTTTACTTTAATATTTTGGCAATAAGTAAGGCAGTCGAAAGGCTGAAGCAACTGTCACCTAGTAGCAATGACGTCAAGAATAGAGTACAAATTCTGGCCAGTAATATCTTAAAAAAAAAAAAGACTTGACGTAAATTTAGCAAGTTGAGAGGTTCTTTCGAGGCAGACGGAGTTTTTCTCTGTTTGTTTGGATGAGAGAGCTTATGTTTCTTTCGAGACACATATTGGGGTTATACTAAGTTACTCTTTAGGAGTTACAATGAAAGAACAACTAATATACACGTATTAGTTTTGCCTCTGTGAGACAGTCTAGGTTGAACACATTTACGTGTTTTCTCTTAAAATGTTGTCGGCACTTCATGTAGACAAAAATAAAGATATGATAGTTGCAACTGAATGTGGGACAGGTATCACTGGATCAAGTGCATGTTTTGTTGCTTTAATTTCAAACGTTGTGGGCGGGGGAGGTGGGGGGGAAACGTGTGCCTTTATATTGCTTTCTACATATATAGTCTCTTTGGACAAAGTACAGAAAAAAACACTGGGACGACTCTTGGGAACAACAATTGAAATGAGTTTAACCGATCCTCTGCACTCGACATTCGGCATTTCGATATTCTTCTGTATGAAGTGAAGTCACAGTACTGCAGACTGTAGATCCTTCAGAATATCTGTTGGTTTAGTCATGACCATGTACTTCTCCTTTTAATATCTGTTGGAGACAACATATTTTATAAAAATCAAGAAGTAGAACTGACCCCGAAAGAATGAGAAGAAATGTTTGACTGACTTTATATTCATACCCGATTTCATTGCTCACATTAATGAAATCAGCACGAAGATTTCGTGCCGTGAAATGGCTATGAAGGAAATTCTCTGCATTTTAAATACCTCTGAAAATAAACGGCTTATCTTGAAATATAAACGGAAATCACACAAGCTTTATTATTTTCCCTTCATACAATGATACTCGCACAGTAGTGAATTTCGTTGAAAAGACGAAGCCCGCGAAAGTTTTATGTGTACCTGATCTCTCAGTGGGAAAATTTCATGGAAGATTTAAACAGTTTCGAAAACTAAACCCAACATTCCCCCTTCATGACAAAACTATTAAAATGTAATAAGGTTATTAAGCATCAACGATTATTAGGTAGTTATCAACGTCTCGGGACATCCTAACCGTCCCATCTTCATGTGTTAAGCAACTCAAGAATGCAATGCTTGTCCTTTGGAGATGTGACCGAGAGGTTGTCCCGAAATATCGATAACTAAATATCAATCAACTCTGAGCAACATTTCAGAAAAGCGAAGATCTGATTTACATTGCGGCGGAAGCCTGAAATCACGCATAATAAGATTAATTACAGTTGCGAACCTTTTCTTAGTTGGCTATGGTTGATTTGAACAAGCAGTCGGCTGACTTTCAAGAAAATGTCGGGCATTTAAAAGAGAGAATTTGCGTCAAGTTTTGTTTTAACAATCAGAAGCAAGTTTCTTACTCTTACAATAACTTTTAAAAAAGCCCTTCGCGATGAAGCTATTAGTAGAAAAAAAACTCTGAATGATATGCACATTTCTATACTGGCAAAACTTCGGCTGAGAACTGTAAATTCTCAGCTCGCCAGTAGTGAAGTCCGATGGGTAAAAATGTGGAAAGTGCATGAGTCATCTACGAACACAGACGGCTTAAGACTGACAACGCTTTAACTTTCTAGACCTCTCATGAGGTACATACTGACCTATTTTGACTACAGAATTTAAAACTGAGACGGACTGCAGCGAAATTTGTCCCCGTCTGTTGAAAGACAAACAGAAACAAAACAGATTTTATGCGTCCAAGGACCTGTAAGATCAAGCCAGAAGAGACAGAAATTTCCTTTCCAAGATCTTCCTGCCTTCAAGTATGAATATCTAGTTAAAAGGAATAAATTTCGAGAATATTGAAAAGACGGAACCTGAATCATAGGCGGTAACGTACAGCATCCAGCAACCGGAGGTCCAGAGATGTTTCCGCAGCAGGAGAGGCAATTGTCCCGGTGTATGAACTGCAAAGTGAACTACCCTGGAAGTAACAATACTGACCTATTAAATAAGGTAAACCTGAAGTTTTAATATTGCCTCAGTCCGACAACTTTTGGCTCCCATCCCGTATCAGCGTAAAGTTATTAGAGATAATGAGTATTAAACGCAGACCCGAGGAAAAGCCTTAGAGGTGAAACCAATGTTCATATTCTTGCTCTCCAGACAACCACGTAAAGCTGAAAACTGAACAGCACTGCGATAACACACACTAAGATCGTCATTATAAGAACTGAATGCAGGAAGAATAAATGTTAACTGGAATTAATTCCAACTTGTAAACATTTGGCACCAGGTAGAAAAAAATGTTCATCACCCCCTGCTGTTACATTACACATGGAGCGGAAGGGGAACTCGAAATCTGTGCTGTGACCACTCAAGCGTGGGCCCCAAAAAGAAGGTAAGACAGAAGACTGCGCTTGCGCACGATTGCTTCCTTCCTCAGCTACGGCTCATCCTAACAATATCAGCCCTCATTCAAATGCACATTTGGTTCACGACGCGGGTAGCCCAATGTTTTCGAAACCCGCAACAAGGCACCAACGCTCAACTCCCTCCACCCTCTCAATCCACTCTACGATGCGAGTATTCTTTGTTTCTGGAGTGTCTGAGGACTACACAGCAATCAGGAAGAATAACTGGGTTTTATGGGGTGTGGCTCGGTGTTCTGATCGGAAGCTGGAGGGTGGTCAAAAATAAGAGACGCAAATGCGTAACGTAATGATGTGTAATGCAGGGGTATACACAAGTTTCACAAACGTAGGAGCCACTTTAAATTTCTAGGAACCAGAATGATGACATTAAGGGACTATCACACTAACGACCTAGAGATATTAGGCGTCATGGTAAAACAAATGTAGCTGCCTGGCTGACTTGACGCCCAGGATTTGTGTACTACTGGCGTAATGTGTGCTTGCGTGCGTGCTCAGTCTAGAACAGGGATTCTTCACCTTCTTTGTGCCATGGACCCATTTGAGTGAAACCTACGGACCCCTTCACAGAACGTGTTTAAATGCATAAAATACAGACAGTAAGACGTATTGAAGTCAACAAATATTTTTGGAGTCTAAGGCCATAAATTGCCGGTCCCAGTTGCCGCGCGGTCAACGGTGTAGGTCTGCGCCTCTCGCCTACTGAGATAGTGGGTTCGAATCCCACCTGAGGCATGGATGTCTGTCTGTGGTGAGTGTTGTGTATTGTCAGGTAGAGGTCTCTACGACGAGATGATCACTCATTCAGAGGAGTCCTACCGACTGTGTTGCGTCGTTGAGTGTGATCTATAAACCTCGTGAATGAGGAGGCCGTTGCGTCAAATAAAATTAAGCCATAAATTACTTTGTTGCCCACATTCATTATCGAATGAAAAGCTGAATTTCAGTTAGAGGTTAGAGAAATTAATTGGAATTTTTTCCCCATCCATGTTCTCGGACTTCCTGTAATTTATTCATGGCCCCTAGGGGACCGTGGACCCCAAATTAAAAACCGATGCTAAAGAAACAGTCTAGATTTGGACAGTAACTTTTCTAGTTCGCACTTTGTTACATTTTCACAAACGAAAATAAGGTACGTAACTGCGCACAGTGTTTAATAAATCCATTCAATTATCCGTCCGTGACCTTTGCAAAATGAAGGCTGGTAAGTAGATAAAACTTTTTTTTATTCGTTAATATTTTTTTACAGTTTCTTTTTTATTTCGTTACAGATGTCTAAGAGTCAACTTGAAGTTTAGAAGGCAGGCATAGAAAATATTACACAAGAGGGTGGGCAGCATATGTGCTTTCAAGCTTCCGCCGCAATGCAAATGTGATTTTCGGTCTCCTGTTATGTTATGCAACGTTTGTTGCTAGTTATTTACCGACGTTTCGGGGCAACCTATCAGTCTCATCTTCAAAGGTCTAGCAGTTCAAGCACCCTTGAAGATGAAACTGACAAGTTGTGCTAAAACATTGGTACGTACCTATCAATCAATGCTTCGTAACATCTCAGAAGAGGGATTCTCAGGATGGACAGTTTTTTGTGTGTTGCCAAGTTAGGTAACTAGGCTATTACGGAGGGTAGGTAACGGTAAGGATCGGTGGGTTTTTTACTGTGGAGAAAATTCTTTCGAGAGGAATTTTTGTCTCACTGGTGAAGTGAGCCAACATTTGTTCATAGAACACGTGATTGTATAGAGAGAAGCAGACAGCTTATTGTAGATTAAAAAAAATCATTACATTGTAATATTGCAGAGATTCCTTAGCGTCGTAGTTTTTTGTTTCTGTCTAAATACACTAAGAAAATATGCTTTAAAACATGTGCACATGCAATTCCTTGAGTCAATGCACACAAAAGTTTCCACATTTATGTCTGTGATTAAATATAAACAGTCAAATGAACCTTAGATTTTCCGATTCCGTAGCCACTAAATGAGGAAGAAGTATACACAAACTGATTTCCAACTTACTACAAAATACACATGTTTAAACTCTTACGTGTTTCGCCCGAGAATCTCAGTCATCTTAGGAGCTACATTACTGGAGAGCGCATGCGGCGTATTATACAGTCCGTCAGCAGTAAATGGTAAATAACATACATGCGGTGTCATTCAAGAATTAGTAACAGTTATTAAAATTATTATTGTTATTATAACATGTAATATATTAAAATTTATGTAAAGCTTGTATCCAAATATTTTGTAATAACAGACTTTTTTCTGAACTTTTTAGATGCTTGGTGTGCACTTCATGAACGACGGTAAAGTTCGTACGTACCTTCATGAAGCACAAAAGAAATAACTAAAAGTTAAAAAAATCTGTTATTATTTGGATATAGCATTCACAAACCGTTAATACATTACATAATAATAATAATAATAATAATAATAGCTTTAATAAAATTTTAATAACTATTACTAACTGTGGAATGATACCACATTTATTCACAATTTACGGCTGACAAATTGTATAATACGCTGCATGTGTCCTCATGTACTGTAGCTCCCTGAAGGTGGCTGAGTTTCGTGGCCGCATCTTGAAGAGGCGTTAAAGCTATGTATTGTACCGTTAGTTGGAAATACATTTGTGTGCAACAAGACAATTGCACAGAATATGCAAAATATGATGTATACATTTGAAGAAAAACTCTTGCATAGAACATCGCAAAATTGCTCTTGGCACTGATTCATCCTGTCAGTTATGAGGGTGACGCATTTTAGTGACTTTTCGCAGGTCATATTTTGCGTACATTTTCGTTAGACATTGAGGATGCAGTATTAACATCGGTATGCATAACTTAAACTAAAAATGTTTATAAAAATTATTGTCATTTGTATGCATTAAAATTAGAAGGAGCAGGTTCGTCCGAAACGTGGATCCTTCTCTGCCAAGCTACACATCTTCATGCTCAGAAAAGCATTACCTTCAAAGCCAATTCGAGTCTCGCAATTCTCTGTACACCGATCGACCCTATGACTCCACATAGTTAACATGGAACCTGTAAGGCTGATCGTGTTTGACCGTGTCTGGTGTGTCTGCCACCACATCAAACCCTCGTCACTTCGTTTCCGAAACTTTAGAGATCCACATTGTATGTAACATGGTGGAAGGTTCGAGAAGATTTCGTCGTAATGCTGTTCTGATCTAAAGTCTCCAGTATCGTATGTGTTCAGCTTCCTGGCCTCTGAGCGCCTAGGCAAGAACGAAAAAAATTTCTGAGATCCAGACAAAAATAGGGGGAACTGTGTTACCATCCAGTGGGGACCCGCAACTTAATGTGAGTACCGAAGCAGTGGATAGGGCTGGGAATCCTCGCATTCCCAGACATTTTCGCTAAGAGAAGTCTTCCATCTGTGAACAGGAAATTTCTCACAGTTATCTGACCAAAATTCGAAATTACACTCTCTATACTAGAGTCTAGCTTCGGGTCTGGGCAGTATTACTGAAAGGGTCTATAGTTGCGTAGATCCTAAATCTTCTGGTACATCGTGCATTTTCGATCACTTTACAGACTTCTGAGGACAATGATACATTAATTGCGTATACCACAATCTACCAAGTTCACAGTTCAATGGCAAGTGTAATTTGAGATATTCGTTCTTCTTGGATGTTATGCAGCATATACATATTGGTAGCCATATACCACCGTTTCAGAACAACCTGTCGGTTACATCTCCAAGAATTAAGCAGTCCAAGAAGACCCTTGAAGATGGGGCAGAAAAGCTGTTCCACACCGTCGGAAACCAAATACCGCAATGCGCTGCGTAACATCCCGGAAGAGCGAAGATCTCATTTGCACCGCGGCCGAAGCCTGAAATCACGAAAGTCAATTTGATATATAAACTTCTGTAACTTATCTCCTACACTCCTGTTTTCCGCATTTCTCTAATATTCCATCCATTTTCTCTCCTACTGCCTGTCATTTCCCACTGTCGTCCTTTCTACTATTTTACAACAGTTTCGGTACGCATCGCGCAAGCACGTCTTTATAGACGAATGGCAATGAACCAGCAGTTCTACGTCCGGCATCATTTCAATGCGTCCTCTGTGCACGTACACAAACACACTAGCGTTTAGACGTTTAGAAGATGTGGAAGTATGTACATGTCTTATAAAATTTAACGTCGGAACTGCTGTACCCGGTTATTAGCCAACTGTCAGACACTAAGAATAACTATGTCCTGTGTGAGTGTAAAGGATAGTATACATGTAAACGCGTCGCCAAGATTGGTAGACTTATGAATGGAGTGGAAACATTTCATGCATAAAATATCAGTGAAAAATGGCCAACAGTTAAATTATACATAAAACATTACTCCCAATCTTATTTTCGGTGACAGGTGGTGCCACTGGCTGGCATTCACAGAACAAAAGAAGACCGTCATATGCTCCACCCCACAAAAGACGACTGTTGACTTAACACTGCAAGGAACAGTTGCTTGGCAAACATTGCATGAAGGGACTGTAGATTTAAAAATATCATTTACAGGCAGATATAGCTGACTTGGAAAATTGTTTCAGATAACGTAACAATAGAGCATGATGTAATAAGAAAACAAATACACAAGACCCTGACCCCAGGAAATATTATTTTTTTAATTCCCTTAATTATTAAACGTAATTAAAAATTTGGGAACTACAGTATTACGTCGAATATATTGAGATACCCAATTCCATGAAGCAGAGTCCTTCCTAATTAGCTAACACGGTCTCAGCTAATCAAGAAATTCCCCGTATTTGATGAAACCCGAAAGTTCATTACCGCATTCACAAGAGCCTGTCCCTGTCCTGATCCAGGGCAATCAAGTCCATGACTCCTCATCGCACTTCTTGAAGATCCATTTTAATATTCTCCTCCCACCTATGTGTGCGTCTTCCATTTGTGCGTCTTCCATCGGGTCTCTCCGCCAAAACCCGTATGTACCTTTCCTGTCACCCATACGTACCACGTGTCCCGCCCATCTAATCACTCTTGATTTTATCACCCGAATTATATTTATTGAGGAGTACAGATCATGAAGTTCCTTGTTACGTAGTCTTCTCCAATCCTCTGTCAACCTGTCCCCCTTAGCACAGTATTATCGAACACCCTCGGCCTACCAAACACCTACACATCACGCGATAAATGTCTTAAAGCAACATAGAATCAAACAACGAAGATATTTACCTGATGAAGTGCAACACAGTGTACTAACTACGTCAGCTCCTTGTGCTAAAGTCGCTGCAAGTATCCAGCAGGTGAACTTAAGAAATTCGTTTACACAGTCGTTTCAAAATTTGCTTAAAAGTTTGTTCTTGAAAGCTTATTTGTAACTGTTCATTTCGGCTTACAGCATTCATGTGAAACTTGGGATCCCAAAGCATGATATGAATCAGCACTGTATGTTAGCACTCTTTACATTGGTTGAAGAGACTTGCCCAAGGACAACAAATGACAGTCGCAATATAGAGCGCGAAGTGTTGGTAATAAAAGTTACAGTTGCGCTGAGAGAAATTTTATTGTGTCTGTAGTCTCTGACTGGGCAAAACAGGATGTCACAGCTAAAAGTTAAAGAGACAAGGACTGGCGTTTTTAGTCTATATAAAACTAAGGCGACTGCTTTCTAAGTGCATTTCCTTACCAACATAAGAACAGACCGAAGACCGATCACCGGTATAAACTACAAAATTTTTGTTAATTCTTATTAAAATTAGACTACTCTTTACTCACTCTTTCATTTGAATGTACCTCTCTGCCTTTTGAGAGAGCCGACAGAACTGGATTTAACAGGATACATACCTGAAAGAGAAGGAAAACGTACATTTAAAGTTAGACATATTGTGTGCAGTTGTCGTCCTCATAATTTTTTTTTCAACTACTGCACAGATATTAGTTCTTACGTACGTAAATGTTTCGTCTGCCTATAGCGACCATCATCAGGAAGCTGTACTATTATAAAGACACAAATAGCGTATGATGTGTCTGTAAATGTTAAATATATACATATCAGCATTCTGCAACAACCAATTGATACACAATATTACTAAAAAGTACTCAGATTAAAATGAAAGTGAACTACTAAAATGTAAAAAGGCTGTCTCCAAACATCTTGCAGTATGAGATATCGCTTGTTTTTGGTGGAGTGGAGACTCCAAGCTTTCGATTCCCGATTTTTACTCCATGAGTGATCATGCTGCCGAAACACGTAGGAGCGCGAAAACCAAGTTTTGTGCAGTAGCTGGAAATAAAACTACTGTGTAGAAGGAACACATGTCGTCCATTGTTACACTGCACATTGTGCCTCCATCATAGACCAATCTGGTTAAATTATTTAGAGAAAAGAAAGGGATAGTTAAAAATACAGAATAAAGATAATGTTCTGCCGGGCGAAACATTTCATGCACGTTCGCGTAACAATGTCGACCATAGTACACTGGTAACGATGGTAAGTAGACTAACGTGATTTCATTGATAAAAACATATGCCGGTGTGGAAATATTCCTCCATACTTTCTTAACTTCCGGTATGAGATGTAGTCGTACTGCTCAGTTCAGACACCGGCTGCTGTACGGCCGGTCTTTGCGCGATGGTAAGAGAACAAAAGTATCCCTCCAGCCAAAACTCGAGCCACGATTGTCCGGCCGTCCGGCTTAGCTTGCTCCTTGAAAGCAAATCGATGGGACGTACAAGTGCACGACTAACCATAAAAGAATTAATAATTTTTTCCATGCAAAGGAGTTTCAGGTTTGTTGATGACAGAAATGAAACACTGGAGTCGCTTTCCTTTTCTTAGCTTGTCCCACATTTCTGACAGATTCCGTACAGCTGTAGCGATCAATAACACGACTCAGTCCTACACATTAGCGAAGAACATCTTTGTATCTCATGCAAGTGAAAACGGCCCAACTGCTTAGCCTGCTCAAACGTTGTCGCAAGTAACGGGACAACCTGCATTCCGGCCTGTCATCTAGCACCAGCCGCCGTCACTGCATAATTAAGTGCAGAACGTATCGCTATTTCGAAAAATACGGCAAATGTGCTAGCTATGTGCACGAATGGCAGGGATTCGCTGCAAAGTATGGCACACTTATCATTCATTTTATGTCGTTACTTGTTCAGTCTTGATTTACAGCCAACCACACGGCTAAGACGCCGGTACCAGTGGCCGCAGGTTTGCGGCCGCTCGCTTGCTGAGATTGTGAGTTCGAATCTCACTGTGGGCATGGATGTCTGTCTGTTGTGAATGTTTTGTGTTTCCAGGTAGAAGTCTCTGCGACGAGCTGATCACTCGTCCAGAGGATTCCTACCGACTGTGGTGCTTTGTTGCGTGTGATCTAGAAACCTCGTGAATGAGGAAGCCCTGGCCCACTGGGGGGGGGGCTGTCACACCAAAAACAAACAAACAAAACACAGCTAAGGCAATGCCCAGACTTCCACGAGGAACAAGTTTATTTCTATTGATGCTTTCAGGCATTTCTTCACAAGACACGCACTTTTAGGCGCGTTCTCAAAATTGCAAAAAGCACCTATTAGCTTCGTCATGTCTGTCCGTCCGTCCGCATGAAACAACGAGGCTCCCATTGGAAGGAAAGTCGACACTGTACAGAAAATTCAAGTTTCATTAAAACCTGACAAGAATAACAAGTACTTTACATGAAGAAGTTTCTACATGTGCGATAATATCTCGCTGAATTCTCCTCTGAGCGAGGAATGTTTCAGAAAAATTCGTATAGAAAATAAAGACACACATTTTTTTTTTTAATAATTTATTTTTCCCCAAATATCGCGTCCTTTAAGAGATAATGTGGAAAAATATGATACAGCCACAGAACCCACAGATGACAATATAATACGGGGCCTGAGCTTTCCATGCAGGATAAATAAGGCTAGAGACAGACACTCAGATTATGTAATACTGTTTATCCATAGCAAAAATTATTACGCGAAAGTGTCCTTTGTTACATCTGTATGTACATTGCCTGTCTTGTTGGGTTGTAACACGGAATCTTACAACATACCGGTGATTGTACTTACACTAACGGACTTCCCTCCCTGACTGAGGTCCTTAACGATATCATGCTAAGGACTTCTGCTAAAAATAGCATTATGTCTCTATGGGGGAACCAGATTGCATGTATGTCTGGGGTTTCAACTTGAACTGGCTTGGTCGAGTAGACTGAAGGTCGGTCGGGGATGTGAGGCTCGTTGAAGGCGTCGCTTTGCATCAGCCAACTTGGATGTTATCCACTTACTCGGTAATTTGCAGTGTGGGGTGAAAACACACCTGCGGAGTGACTATTTCCACAGCCTAGCCAACTAGTTGCGTAGCCACAGTTTTGCTGCATGTGGCCGAGAGGTAGGAAGCATTTCCACTGAAGCTAGAAGCTCGGTATGGCTTTCTTCTCACTTTAATATGCACAACGCAGACGTGGCTTATAAAACCCATCTTCGACATGCTGCGAAGCAGCGAAATCGACACTATAAGGAGTGGCTTCAGGGGACGTTTTTTCTCGGTGTCCTGGTTCTGGGGCATCGATTGGACTTGCATGGCTTCCACGACATTACTGCCAGAGGACTGCAGGTCCTATCTGAGATAGGATACTTTCACACGTCTATCCAGGTGTACCTTCCGGTCTTCTGGCAGTGCGAAGCAATTCGCCTGAGTGGTCCTCTCTTTTATGTCTGAGGTCGATCCCACTCTACATTACTTACAAATTCACCTACAACAAACATGCCACCGAGCCAGGTAGAGAATTTTCCACGTCTTAGAGAAATTCTTTAGCAATAGTATTGTCGAAATAACACGCCGTCTCACAGAATCAGCCTCCTGTTTCTTGCCATAGAAAATTCGCCAAACGGCCAATATCGAACCGTTTATCCTCTATGTAACCGACCATGGCAGCACGTTGTAGGAGGACAGAGGGGTAAAGGCCCATGACTGATGTAAGAGAATTTCGAAGGTTAGCGTGTCAGGAAGTTGGAACTTGACAAGTTTCTCAGTGATGGCGTCGAAACTATTTTCTCTGAGCGAGAAGCGCCTTAAGTCTGACGGAGTCGGTTCGCGGATCCACAGAAGAAGAAAGAAGGCACGGCAGTGCTCAATCACATGTGCATAAATTACTATGCAGCTCTCGCTCAATTCTTCTTAGAATAAAAATATTACAAAAAAAAAATTTGCAGAGAAAATCACAACACAGATTTTGCTTTCAATAACTTTTCCGTATTTCGTGCCGTTTATGACAGGCCACAGAGGACAATATAATACAGCCAGAAAAGATGCGATTTTTATGCCAGATAACTAAAACAAGAACGCACACACAGAATATGTAGGCTAAGGTTGCCTTCGATGGACCAGGTTAAGATAATTGATAAAAACAAAGGAACATGTTACACATAGAAAGACATCAAATACTGCATTAAATACTTTACTCTGTTCTCTACTAGTCAACAAAATTTCGCTTATCTCCCTCATAGATAACTGTTCGAAAAAAATATTTTATTCAACCTTGCAACTGGTTCATTCATAGCACTACGTTTCCATGAGAGGACCACATTGTTTCCATCAATGAATTCTAAAATTAATACAGGAAGATACAGGTTTATACAAGCAGTAATGTATTGTATTTCGTAAAATTATATTCTTTGCCGACATAACTGCTCTCTGAGTTCAATGCAAAAATAAATAAATAAATAAATAAAAGAAAACCTGGCCGTGTCCCATATTTAAGTCTTCCCATGCTCTTACGGTTTTGTATATCACAATAGGTGGTGCAAAGCAACCAGCAGCGTTGACACATTCCTCTCTTCGCACTTCAAACTGGCCAAATATGCGATGCTGCATTTCTCCATTATCATTTTTCCGGTTGTTTCCCAAAATGTTACGGCATTTTCATATACGCTATGCACATGAATTCTAAAAGCATTAACTTTATGCTCAACAGTTTTTCCAAGCAAATTTAAAAGTTCAATTACTCTAACTTTACTGAAACCTGCTGCCCCGGACTTCTTTTAGCATGTGGCTGCATCAGACTTATTTGTGAATGTCGTTTCGTGAACCCGAAGTGTGACTTGAATAATGTAATGCACCAACTTTAAATGCCAAGCTTCGTAATCAGTGATGGTTTTACAGAACAGTTAGTTCTCCAGCTGTACAAGAGTTAACCAGTTCCCCTCGGCAATAACTTCAATGTTTTCCACAGCAAAATAATTTTTCCCAACTAAGTGTCTCTTCCGGTATATTTTCTAAGAGGATAGGCACCTTATGTTGTATTTAAAACAATATCGTCGTTTCTAAGGGAATCAAGATTTATCTCCATATTTTCACAGTCGCATCTCCAGTATGTAACAATTTTCGTCACCATAAAATACAAACTGAAAATGTATTCCTCAGTGGGGTTACACAGCTACAAGATTTTCGCTTGAAACTCCGTGCTAGTTGCACATAATTATAGAATAAGCCATAAACTCAAGCGTAGAATCATTAGCATTTAAACAAGAGTCCGAAGATTTTGTACAGTAGGCTACTGACAAATCTGCCATTTTTTAAAAGCTCTAAATTTGCACAAAACTAAACACTAAGAAAAATCGTTAGAGTAAATTATACAGCAGAGAACACACTTTTATCAGTCCTGTTATGATAAATAAATTCTGAGGCATAAGCCCAAAATAACAACAGAAAGGTACGAAATTTTGTAGCCAATTTTCTCAGCGGCGTTTTCACGTACCAAACTCAAAAGCCCAAGCAAGATGACACGTCACAATTTGCTACTCTCGCACTCCTGAACGCGCCTGTGTTTATCGAAATTATTTGAAATACCGCGGGTGGTCCGTCGATTCCTACGGTTCAACAATAACAACTGTACTATAACACGTATTGCTTTCCACTGCAACAGTTGTTAAACTAAAGAGCCCGAATGTTTCGTTATACTTACAGTGGCTGTCTTGTTTAATTTAACCGGATACCAATGAAGAGCTGTGTACATATGCATGCAGGAGAGCCAAACAGGGAACCATTAAATTACAAGACAGGCAATTTACGTATAACGTAACTTTGAGTAGCGTTCGTTTAACCATCGTAGTTGTGGGAAAGAAATAAGTATTACATATTCCGAAGGTGTGTGTTTGTAGCCTTAAGTACCCAACATGAAATGCTCATGCGCCATCTTGTCATCTATGGCCTGTCCGGCTGTAAAATATTTTTCCACATTATCTCATAAACGGTACGATTGTCGAGAAAAGGTTATTGAACACAAAATTTTTGTTTTGATTTCCTTTACAACTTTTGTCTGAAACATTTCTCATTCTAAGAAAAACTGAGCGAAATGTGATCAAAAATGTCTAGTGGTCTTCACGTGAACTGCCCGTTATTCTTGTCCGATTTTAATGAAACTTGAATTTTATCGACAATTTTTCGAAAAATTCTGAAATATAAAATTTCATGAAAATACATCCAGTGGGAGCCGAGTTGTTCCGTGCGACCAGACGGACGGACGGACCTAAGTCGATTTTCTCATTTTTGCGAAAGCGCCTAAAACCGTTTTTCATTCCAACAACCTCTACTTCCTAGAATATTCAGCGATAACTAAAGTAAAAACTGCACACTGTCATAAATTGAAACTGTTCAGAAAAAAAGTAAGCCCTCAGGTTTTGTTTTGAATTTGTGATTTCTGAAGATAGAAGTAAAGGTTTTTTCAACGTTTCATATTACACGCCGTTGCAGTTTATTTTATTTTATGTTTATTATGGGGCGAGTGAATATAGGGTTCCATACATTTGTGCCCACTGGATAAGACTGGGCAGGTGTCAACTCAGTTGAGCGGGGAGGACAAGAGAAGAAATATCTGCCCGTTCTGAGAATCGAAATCCAATCGTTCAGCCCACAGTCTGGTCAAGTTAGTGCATCGTAAACAACAACGTGTGTGCCAAGAGAGGTGTGGAACTGGTGTTCGTTGGTTTGAAAGTAAGTAATAAGAAATACAAATAGGAGCGTCAAATTCTACACGCCAATCAAAAACATACTCAAGAATCTTTTATGAATTTCGTAACGACTATCCTTGAATGCCTCTGTGTGTGTGTTTGTGTGTGTGTGTGTGTGTGTGTGTGTGTGTGTGTGTGTGTGTGTGTGTGTGTGTGTGTGTGTGTGTG
>JGI20166J26741_10725559_pt1 | contig 15255 bp, 7 predicted proteins | sample TergutCu122P5_FD_26741 | JGI IMG/M metagenome (IMG submission 26741)
TGTCCCAAATCATCCCTGTGTACGTACACATCGACGAACATCCCTACAAATGTGGCGCAAGTACAGGAAATCACTGTTATCATGTAGATAGCGTAAAGAGTCGACAAATTCTTCATCATAAACGGAATTCCTGCTAATCTTAAGAGGAAAATAATCGAGCCGAAACGTCTGTTTGACAGTCCCTTTACGTTTGGTACTTCGTTATCCATATATAAATAAAATACTTAAAACAGCAGTTCGAGAAGTGTAAAATATTACCTAAAATACTGTACAATCCAATATATTCTAGTATTTATTATGTTCCCACTGCTTCACTGTATGTCAGAGAGACAGAACTGCGCACACGGCACTGAGCATGTTAAAGGTTTGCAACTGAAGTTTGGAACAGAGAGCTGATCAATACTGTGTGAAATTGCCTTATTAATGAGAGATAAAAGTTTTATTTCAGAATCGTTAATTGATAATTGGGAATATGCGCAGTTCAGTGTAAGATCGAGCCATCAAATTTGAAAGCTTTGTAGAAGGAACGGAACTAGTTCACTGCTGTAACTGATTAATTCACAATGTGAAGAAGTTTCACGGAGGAAGTAGGAAATGACGCACTGTATGAATTGGAATGTAGGGGAATTATATACTGTAGTCTGATATTTTCGCTCAGAGAATTCCATATTCGTGATAATTATTTTCTATCATATGCTTTATGGTATACTAAATAAGTAGTCTCGTACAGCCCGAAAGGGTTTGAACCAGAGATTGTGTTTTGAATGCGTTACTAACAACTCTGCGCCGTACAAACAGCCTCGGACTTAAGGTGAGCCAGAGGACGGATATAAACAACACAAAACAGACATGGTCTGGCACGATGAACATCATGTGCCCATATATGTCAGGATTACTAAAGGCAGTGGCAACAGAATTAGCGAACTACAAATTAGATTTTGTGGTTGTAGAGGTGTTCTGTTTGAACAAGCTGGGCACTGCATGGGCAGTAGATTTTAGTTTTTTTCTTTTGAAAAGGGAAATGAATCCTAAATAAAGGACAGGATTTGTGGTTCACCAGAATAAAATATCAAAATTTAAGGGAGTTTAGAGAATTAATGTCAGTAGGTATTATATAGTGCTAAGTTTCGTTGGTGTCGTACTATTTTTCGAAATGTACCGGTCCAAAATGTGGGTAAAAATGATAATTCCAGGAAACGTTCAATGATTGGTTAGAGGAGATGCCCGAAACTTAACATAAATACCGTCAGAAAATTGCGATATGGTATTGTATTGCAAAACTGGAAAGAGGAAATATCTTAAATTGCGATAGGAAATTTTATTGCAAAACTGGACAGAGCAAATATTTAAAATTGATCCAGGAGATATAATTGCAAAATTGGGTAGTAAAGATATTTTAAATTGCGATAATTTTTTTCTCCAAACCTGGGGAGGGGAGATACTTGAAATTCCTCTAGGTGATTTTATTGCAATACTTAACTTAGCAGATATTTGAAATTGCTCCAGGAAGTATAATCGCAAAATTGGGTAGAAGAGATATTTTAAATTGGGATAGTTTTTTTCCCCTCCAAAACTAGGGAGAGGAGGTAACTGAAATTGCTCTAGGAGTTTCCATTGCAAAACAGAGGAGAGAATATATTTTAAATTGTGGTAGGACTTTTTTTTTGCAGAAGTAGGGGTTTCAGGTATTTCAAATTTGACAAAAGGGAATGAGAGTAATCATGAATATAGTAATTGTAATTGTGTTATTTTAGTCAAATTTGCCAAGTAAATTATCGAATTGTCAAGATCACAGTGCTTCCGCATCTAAACGTTCAGAAATACATTTTGACCACTCTTGATGTTAATGTTGAAAGCATTTTAAGAGACAGTTGATGACATTCAATTTTACGTTACGCCTGACTTTTCAGGGGAACTGTTGTCCGAAAGATCGCTGTCTGGTAGCGGCGAAAGTTAGGGAGGGTCTCTATTAATATTGAGAAAACACAAATGTGATATGGAAAAGATTCATTGCAAGAAGCTAAAAAAGTGTAAGTTAACACCTTAAATTGTGGAATAGTTTTCGAACTTCGGAAAGTTTACATATTAGTGGGGACAGAACTATTGGTAGGGAAAATGTCAGAGAGCATATCGAAATATCGGCTAGAGAGATGGTATGATATGTGAATGAAGTAATTTTAAACAATGTTTTGATGAAAATTTTTCAGAATTTGTAGATCAAAGAAAGGGCTCAATTGCAGTGCTCACATTTTATAACTAAATTCCTGCAGATGTTGTGCACAAGATAAGGCGTGCGTGTTGCAGACATTTCAGGAACATCTGAGGGTATATTGGATAGTAAAATTAGTGAACCTGAAGCAAACGGTATTAAGGGGGGGTTCATAGAACTGAATAGAGATATAAATAAATTTAAGTCAAGATTCCAGCTTAGAGGTGACTTAGAAAATTATAACGTAGTGTCCCCGCTCCACACAAGGTCTCTGTGTGATAGTTACTGTGTGTAATGTGATGAGGTTTGTGATTATTTGCCGGTAGCCAATCTGTAAACACGGAAGATAACAACAGCCTACAATGAGCAGGGTAGTCTGAAATTTTATATTCCATACATAAAAGGATGAAATACTTTTGTATTGTCGTGGAAACCACCTATTAGCCTCGTTATATCTGTTCGTCTGTCGCTTTGTCAGGGTGGTTGCCATTTCATGGATTTCATTGAAAGCGTATATTGGGGACTTTCGTGAAAATCTTTCGGGAAGACACTTTTTTTTTAAATCCGACCAAAAGTATCGCGTTGTTTACTTGAAGACCAGAGTATGCGTCAATGTATGCGGCGACATTGTATCGCCATAAAATCGCTGCGTTTCAAAGGAGCTGAATCAGATTGTTTATGTAGCCGAAGAAGTATAAATATTATGCGAACGCGTCACAATGTAACGTATAACGTACCTTACAGGCTTGTACTAAACGAACATCGGTGGAACTCGTAACATTTATGCACTGTATTTATCAACACACACGTCCTCGTGCTTGATTTGTATTTTTGTCACGAGATGGCGTGACACTAGATGGAATGCTGCATACGAGAGACTGTACCATTTGATTTGTACACATCATCACCGGATCGATGTTGTCAACCTTACGAAGTGTTTCATTGCAACGCAAATATTTGTGATGTTTATGTCAAAGCGATGTTTACCACAGCAAGCTGCGTACTGCGGCTTCGGTGGTCTGGGGTTAGCGCGCTGCCTCTGAGTACCCAAGTTTGCGGGTTCGAACTCAGTCGGAGCCGTTAGGATATTTAAGGGCGAAAAATCTTCAGCGAGCCTTCCTTCGGAGGTAAAGTAAAGCCGTCGGTCCCCTGTCGTAGATTTACGGCATGTAAAAGATCCCGAAATGTACAGTGGAAGTCGGGATTGATGCAAAAATTACCGGTGTCTATGCTCGCCCATAAGGTTCCACCCTTCGCTACGTGGATCTCTCGCGTCGCGTGGACGTAGAGTCATCTGGCGGCTAAAGTTGGAAACGTCCGAAACAAGTAGGGAAGGGGTTGCGCAATAAGCCTTAAGGCTGCAATGCATCCGGGGCGTGTGCTCCGGGCCCTGATGATGAAGAAGAAGAAGCTGCTTGTTGGTACCGAATGCTACAGCTTTACGTTCACGAAAAAAAAAAAAATTTGCCATCGCCGGTTTTGTTAAAGTATGGAACAAGGCCCTGAACAAAAGCAGACAGATGTTTGTGAGGAATATTTTCTCATGGAGCAACGGATCAAATATTGGAACTGCTCCGTCCATTTGTTTTGCTGTTACGCCGCGGCTATTGCGTCCTGAAGAACATAAAATCAATAAGAGCTCTTTTAATGTATAAAGGTAACTAATGAAACCGTAGGTCATATTTCATATCGAAAGTAGAGCACAGAAATTTATGTAAGGAACGAAACTTTTCTGTGGCGGAAGAGTGAACTAAGTTGCAACAGCACACAGTTAGTGATACAGGATTTTATTTTAATATGAGTGTTAGGTTTTGGCTTTACAGTTTGAACGTTGGTTCGAAATGGCTCAAGAATCATCTTATTCAAACTATAAAGTTTTGTAGTCTCTTTACTCACATTTTTTCAGCCGTTTTTTAATACTCATTCTATATTTCAGCGCTAGTTAGTCTGTCGTCCTGGCAGCGTCTCGAAACAAAACACAATAACTGAAATATTCTTCGCTTCGATAAACATTTAATGTGTAATGGTAAAAGTGCCAGAAGAAACACACGAAATAGTTCCTAATTGTCATCCGAAGTGAATTCAGTTCCAAATTGTTGACAGGTTTCAGTAAAACGTCGCACATGTTCTGCAGATTTTACACATGGACAGACGTGGAGAATGTAACTGGAACCATGTTATAGTGTTACATTACTAAAGCACTTCACATGTAATGTCATTCACACTGAAAGTGCTGATGTTGTATAAGAATATAAAACGTTTTTACTTACACCAATGTGATGGACCCAGGCAGGAATTGAAAAAAGTTACACAGTGAGGAACAAACATAGTTGTGTTATTTATTTAGAACGGATAATTTAGCGAGGGAGCAGTGCTTTTGAAATGTCGGTTGGAATGACGAAAAGGAGGGAAACAGAATAAATTTAAATGACTGTTGTAGCTGATGTTCCGTGCAGTTGTTTGAATATTTAACAGCTTCTATGTGCGACCCGCAGCCTTAGCCTTCGTCGGAGTGGAATTCAAGCAGAAATTGTCCTCCTTTTGTACGTCATTAAGTATCTACTAACAAAGCCTTGTTTCAAAACACGCGGTAGCCATTTACATCTTTATTTTCGTGAAGTTTTGCACAGCAAATATGGAAGGGAAGAAATGGACGGCGATGAACGTGAAGTTGCAAAGTTTTATGTTTCCTGGAAGTTATAATTTGTAATATTTAAACTTTCAAATAATCGGTGTTAAATATTTTACACTTCGGTCGGCTTCGTAAAAAGGACTGCTGACGGTGTATTGCTGACGTCAATAGACTGACCGCTCTGTAGTTAATACAGATATATACTGTTGTAAAGTTATACATCCTGTGTTGTATCGAAATTTAATAGGCGAAGAGAAGTGAATAACACAACTAAAACATTAATATTTTTCGTAACTACATGTTTCGACGTTGTATATTCATTGTCATCCTAAAGGTAGGATATTTAAAGGGACAATAAAAATTGCAAGTCCTAGGAATGAGATCCCATTTTTACAATTTGCTTGCTTACTGACTCCATGTAGCAGAGCCCTTCTTGAGAAGCTAACAGTTTTTTCCCCCGCATTTTATGGAACCCGGATGTTCATTACCGCAGTCACAAGTGCCCGCCAACTGTCCTTGCCCTGAGTCAGCTCGATTCAGTCCATACACCCACATTCCACTTCCTGAGGACCCATCTTAATATTATCCTCACATCTACATCTGGGTCTCTTAGGTGGACTCTTTCCTTCAGGTTTCCCCACCATAAACCCGTATATGCCTCTCCTCTCACCCATACGAACTACATGCCCCGCCAATCTCATTCTCGATTTTATCACGTGAACAATATTGGGTGTGCAGTTCAAATCATTAAAATCCTCACTAGGCAGTTTTCTCTACTTCACTGTCACCTCGTCCCTCTTAGGCTCAAATATTCAATTGTACAACTTATATCTCGTTTTATCTCGTAAATATTTTTACAAATTGTATCTCATTCGCATGGGAAATATAATATATAATTTGTAAAAAAGAGATCCCCTTCCTAGCATTTGTAATTTTTATTGTCTTTTCAAATATTATAATGTTAGCCTAATGACGACCTTATAAGTTCGATACAAGTAGCTCTGCAAAGGATATTAAAATTTTATTTATGTCAGATTTGTTTTTGTTTCTCTTCATCTGCTCATGAACAGGTTGAATATTGTAGTGACCGCGCGGGCTAAGGCGTGCGCCTGCCGACGCTCCTTTGCAGGAATTGTGGTATAGAATCTCCCCGGGATACGGATGTTTGTCTGTTATAAGTGTTTGTGTTATCATGTAGAGGTCTCTGCGTCGGGCTGATAACTCGTCCAGAGGAGTCCTACTTAGTGTGGTATTTCCAATGAGTGTGATAGCGAATCACCGTGAGGGGAGGCCATAATCCGTAACCGTGTCGAAGCGCCACAGAAAACAAAATGTACCTGGAATATTTTGTTTTGAAATTTGATCAGTTCCAGACCAGAAAAAATATTTTTTTTTGAATGGGAATAATATTTTTAAATGTGACAGAAAAATCTTCTTCTTATGTAACTTTGTTATAAGAAAGAAGAAATTTATTTTTGAATTAAAATTACAGAATGAATCATTTGTTGGAAATTTTGTGTGTGTTTGCTGTGACCTCTTGTACAAGAGTAGGAGAATTTTTTTAAATGAGGGAAATAACCTAGAAAAGAAATGTCTTTTATGGCAATTAAATGCATTCTCCATTAAAGGCGTAGTGTTAATGTTTGTTATATCCCTGAACTACTGAAGATCTTGCACTGGAAGTCGAATGTATTATTGAACGGTAATGTACCTGTCCGGAATTTGGAAGTCTTCCCATTTGTTGCCTGTTTCGCCTTTTGCCTCACATTCTAAAACTGCGATCGATGGAAAAAAGCAAGAAGAGAAACAGAAAATCGCTTGTCAATACTGGAAGTGGAAAACAGAAATTTACGTAACGGACCAAACTTGCTGTAACACAGGAGTTAACAAAATTTTATTGGGCACAATTTTGATAATAGGTGAATTTTACAATTTTATATTCCTGTTTGACATTTTGGCTCCAAATGACACAAGGCAGTTTATTTTGATCCTATGGACTGTTTAACGGCCCTGTATACAGAACGATCCAATGTACATTTAACTGTTGGTATGGATTGTGCTCTTTGCATTAACGCTCGCAATAATAGCAAAGATGCAGATTTATGAAAACGTAGGGCCACAGAATTACATTTAATTGCTGCTCAGAAATTTCTGTCGGAGGTCATTGGACTGTCTGCACGAAATGTAGACCGTGGTGTTTGTGTGACAAAATTACATGCAATTGTCAGGTGCAAACATCCTTAAGGACTCCTATTGGTAGGTAACGAAACATACTTTGCTTCTTCACCCCATTGATTGGGCGCAACTGAAATCTTACCTTGTGATTCTTTCTTCTGGTCTGTCACATGAGATTTTTATTCGCGTTTGTACAGTCGCAGAGACACCAATTTGATTCATATTTGTCCGTCTGTCTGTCCGCATGTATCAGTGCGGCTTTCATTGGAGAGATTTCCGTGTATTTTTTTATTGTAGGCTTGAAAGAAAATATTTCCAGATAATCAAACTTTATTTGAAATAGGACAGAAATATGGGTCACCTTACATGAATACCTAAGTACATTTCTTTTATTATCGGCAACACTAAATCTGTATAAAATCCGTCTCTTTGTCAGAAGTGGAATATATATATTTTTTCAGTTAGATAATGTATAAATATACAACGCGAACGTGCCACTATGGTATGTTGTACCTACATTTCCTAACTTGTTGCATTCGAATGACACGTTTTGGACTACGTAACAATTTTGTATTTATCAACTTTAAGCTTTACATGAACGGCTGTTATTTTTGTCACCAGATCGCGTGATACCGGATTTCTGTCTAAAACAGGAGGGTTGAAGAGGAGAAAATACAGCTCATTATTTTCTACACAAGAGTACCCAATAAATGTTGCCAACCTTCCGATTTGCTGCAATATAACACTAACCGTTGTTAGCAAAGCGATGTTCAACACGCAGTGTACATGTTGGTACCGACTGCTTACAGCAGATCAGGGTACTGGAAGTGATCCGTCCATTTGTGTTACCGTTACGTCACGGGTATTGCCTGGTAAAGAACATAAAATCAACAAGAGGACCTATAAAGTTTAAAGATAAGAAATGGTAAACTAGGTTATTTATATAACAAGCGAAACTTTATGTGACGAGGGAGTGAACAAGGTTGTAATGGCACACATTTAGCAATACAGGATATTTGTTTTTAAGTCTCGCATTTTAAATTCGTAATTTCCAACCTTGTGTTGCAAATAACTGATGGACTCTTTTACTCAAATTCTGAATGTGCTGAAGGCGTTATAAACATCAATCCAGCATGAAGCTAATTGGTGGTCCTAACCGAAAATTAATATAGTGTTCTGTAGTAGTTTAAGCTGTCTTCATCCGTTGATTCTCTTTCTTTAAACTGAGACTGCACTTCTTACGCTTCGCCATGGCTTTTTGAATTACTGTGTGCCAAGAAAATAATATCATGTAAGATAAAACCGTACTGTTTACAGTGAATTTGTTAAACGTAGGAGCCTATCTCATTTCAAAAGCCACACATTCTACTATGTAGACATCTATTTCATATGTAAAAATAAACCATGTTTCTGAAACATAACAAATGAAGCCGACGCACTTAACACAACTAACTTCCTACTGTTTACTGTCTAGCTCCATGGGCCAGAATATATCGTGGGAATACAGTGGTTACCTCGTAAAAGCATTACTCCACGTTACATGTAACCTGAGTTGTCATTACCGTGTTCAGAATGTCCCACCACAAGTCTGCATATTGTGCCCGATCCTTGCAGTCCGCACAATACTGCACAGTTTATTGAAGATTAATTTTCATGTTTTTCTCTTACTTATGTATAGGTTTTCAAGATCTGTTCTCGGATAATGTATTCCTATCGAAACTTAGTATTTATGTCTTCTGTCTACCACATGCTATTGCTGATAGGAACTGTTAGCTACCTTTTCTTAAGTTTCTTTCTATTTCGATATGATGAACATAACGACTCTTTGGTCTTTTATGACAATTAATTATAACCCCGTTACACGGAAGTGCTGTGACCACATTGCGAAGTCTGCTGGTTTGACACCACCACAGGCTTCTGTGTGACATCAAATTGTGGAGTTACAAACTTGAGAATTACATACAGGGTTGGGTTAATGGATGATGGTGGAATTGATGTCATACCGAACATGGAGAGAGCTACACTTGTGCCGAGAAAGAGAATGCAGTTGCTTTATCTATGTTTATAGTCAGGTAGTGTTGTGTGACACCCACACACAGAGGAAGCTTGACGTTTCCAGTTTAACACATTGTAACACTGATGATTTACCTTAGTTACAGGTCAGAACTGACTGCTTCAGATAGCCCAGTTCGTAATTTGTACACCGGTCACAGCTCTTGTCCTTCTGCTGCTAGCATCTCTGGAACTGTCGTTCCGTGAAGCTTTGTAGGACATCCTAAAAATCTGCTTGAATTTGTGCGATGCTTTTTATTGTATAAATTTCGTTCGGTGTCGTCTTGAATAAAATGTTAATTATTTCGATATTCTACGCTCTGTTAATTATTTATCACGTAACGCTGAATGACAGGGGAAACTCATGAAAAATTTGTCAATTTCATCCGAAGTGAATTTGGTTCCAGTTTGTTATCAGGTTTTACAAAACTCCCCTCTCGGTTCTCGAAATGTTGCACGTGGATACACGTGGCAATATTAACATTACGAAAGCTGTAAAGTTTCTCTGCGAAGCACCGCAAGTCAGATGTCGTTCAAAATGTAAGTGCGGCAGGGTTACTGCAATTCAGACTGCTTATACTGAAAGGAAGGTAAAGGTGCCAAACTGCAGTTGAAAAAACTTAAACAAGAAGGAAAACAGATTAAAGGTAAAGCGATCCCTGTACAGGCCTGGACAACTCCTGAGGTTTCGAGGAGTTTGAAGCTTCCAGATTTCAGGACTGTCGGCACGTGAAGCTGTCAAGGTGTTCAGCCGTATGCATCTACCACAATTACCCCCCAGGAAGTATTTCTGCCACTAATATCTGCTACAGCATAGGTCGACCCCATGGTCATAATGCTACCGGGAGATTTATTCCAATAAAAAATTCCAATGACAACATCGGGAATCGAACACGTGACCTTCCGGCTTGTAGCTATAATAGCTATAATTTGTAACGCTTCAGCATCCAAATTGTCTGCGTTTAAATATTTTGGTCTTTGGTGTACTTTTTTTTAACAATTATGACAGTATAAACCTCATTCTTTATAATCACAGCTTTGTGTTTAATGCAGATATCGACGTCAAATTATTTCTTAAACTGTGATAGAACTGAGCTCAGAAAAAAATTGTAGTTGGGATTAATAATTTCGAGTCTTAAGACGGGGTTTCTTTTTATTATCTTGTGCAAAGCAAATGCTGACATCGTTATATATACAATAAATTTTAAGAAATTTTCGTCTGTTAGAAATTTATAGAAAACTGTATCGAAATTTTTTCGAAATTTTTCTTTGTTAGTCGAGACGTTGCACAAAAAATGTGAGGCTTTTTGCTGCAGTTCGTGTAGTCGCCACTGAAGAGAAGAAATGCCAGTGCTTACTTCTCTAAACAAACCAGGCTGTTGTTTTGTGCAGCACAGCTCCTCATTATAACCATTGTTTGCTCATCCAGTGTCCTCACATCAGCTGATATTCTTTCTGTTGTTTTACACAATCCATGAAAATCAATATTATGTGAACTTGTTATATTTTAAGGCAACAAGTAACACAGTAGGTCACTGTCACACTGGAATAGAATACAAAATCTTGTATACCGAACCAAACTTTCTGTAAACGAAGAGTAAAGAAAACTTCCAGAAGCAAACCGCTGTTAATGCAGCTGACAGTTGTAATATGAATATCACAGTTTGACGTTCACTGTTTACAGCTCGGTTGGAAATGACCCAAGAAGGATTATACTAAATTTATAGCCGTTGCAGTCCGCTATTTCTCAAACAACCCAATGTATATTGATTACTTGCAACACACATAATGTTTCACTCCTCAGGCCTATCAGTAACGTTTTCAGCAGCCGACTGTCCATACTTGTATTCCTGATACACAGTCCGTCTACTTCGCTTCGGCCTGTTCTAAATTGTTATTACCCAAAGCCATAATCACCAACGGGAGAACATTATGTTTAAACATTTAAGACAGAAATACATCTGTATAAAAAAATAATCTTAAGCAGTGATTCTGTGATAAACGACAGATAACGCCTGTACGGTAGCACAACTTATTGCCATAAACAACTGTCTCCACCGAACAGAATCCTTCTTGTGAATCTGGGTGTTTTGCATCCAGAAAAGGAAGCCTACCGACAGTTCATTACCCTGTTCACAAGAGGCCGATATATCCAATCCACAACTTCCCGCTTTTTATCTGTGTGAGAGACTTGAATTAATTCCCGTCCTCTTCTTCTTGGCCCGTCTCCTATATTTGCGCACCAAAACCCTGTATGAATTTATCTCGTATTGTGGACCGGGATAGCGTGTTCGGTATAGTGACTTGGTGCAGGCTGGATGGTTAGGGGATCGAATCCCGGTGGAAGTGAATTTATCCGCACCCATCCAGACCGTCCCTGGGGCCAAACTAGCCTCCTGTGCAATGGGTAGGAGGTCATTCCAGTGGGTAAAGCGGGCTGGGGCGTGGGGTATACCACGCACCTCAATATAGCGCCGAGGTTAAAGAAGGAGTTGAGCTATACATCTCCCCTCTGGGCCTTTGTGTTCTGTTGTAGGCCAAATTTATCTTTTTATTGTAACGTATTTAATGACAAGAACATTAATTTTAATGAGAGTTTATGGTCATAACTTTCCCATTTCCAATCCCGATCATCCAAGAGGCAAGAGAATATGTCACTGGAGTGTGCTAAGAGTTTGCTTGTGTGATATTGTTCTGAGAGCACATGTGTGAACTAAGGGTAAAAAGGGTAATTAAATGACCCTTTATATGAGCAATTGAAACTGATATTTGATCACTTTCTGAGTGCCATTCCAAAGTTCCCTTAGAAGAGTTTATTGCAACTCTTTTGGGAGGAGACATTTTGAAACAAACAGTTTAAATTGACAGTTTGAATCAAATTGTAGTGATAGTGTTGTTAGAATAGAAACCTTTTCTACGTAGAAAGATGTGATTCCCAAAGGCACACCTTCGGAACATTTAAGAATGCACTTGGATCTCTCCCGATGGAAAGACTCACAGTCAGATCAGTCGCATATTGAAAGACTGGAGATGGCACGGGCTGGATGCCCCAGCTGTCTGCAGTGCTGATCATTATTTGGTGCTGACATACATTAGTGAAAGGCTGTCAGTGGGTAAGGTAGAATCACAGGCCTTGATATGGAGAGATTCGATCTGGAGGAGCTAAATGAGGTATCTGGTTAATATCGCAGATGTAAGCAGCTTTGGAAACACGAGCAGGGTGTCAGAAAATATGGGAGGGGATATCAGATTGCCAGCTGAAGACCGTTGGTCCCACTGTGGACGGAGATTTCCAGGCAAGGACTGCTAAGAGTTAACAAAGTCATTCGCAGTGGTTCTGAGTGCATTCGGCTAGAAGGGTAACGTTTTCAACATCTACTGTAGTACTGATGGTTTATGGTAGACCTTCTGAAAGTTATTATCACAGGTGTTTTTTTTCGCTCCTTTTATCGACTGTTAAAACTACTGAGATTTGGAACGTTAGGCGAAGGTCGGCGGGGCGCTTGTCTTTCAAGCAGGAATATACGAGTAATTTGCTATTTTTAGGCTTGTTCGCAAAATTGCGAGAAGCGAGAATTGCCTTGGACATTTCTGTCCGTCTGACGTCCGTCCGTCTATCTGCATGGAACAACTCGGCTACCACATGGACGGATTTTCATGAAATTTGATACTGAGGATATTTCGAAAATCTATTTCGAAAATTCAAGTTTCACTAAAATCTGACTAGAATGACGGGTACTTTTTATGAAGATTAATTTACATTTTTTATTATGTCTCGCTCAGTCTCGTTAGAATGAGAAATGTGTGAGAAAAAGTTGTAGAGAAAATCAAGACACACTCTTTATTTTCCAAAACTTTTTTTTCACCCCGAAAATCATGTCTTTAATGATATGATGTAAAAAGTACTGTAGATCCGGGCAGTCCACAGATGAAAATAAGGTACATTTGTCAACTATGGGGGCACCTAATTATTCTAACCCACACACACACACACATACACACACTCGCAATATGTAATATTTAATGCCTTTCCACTATAACATTGGCAGCACAAACGCGCCTCACTGTAACGTCACACGTAGAGCACATGTCCAGTTATCTACAAAAATCGTGCAGCTCGCGCGTATGAGTTTTTGATTACATAGTCCATAACAGAAAATTTTTTGACGCTGCTTGCAAGTTTGGTAGGATTTCGCCCAAAGTGCTTAGTGGCCTGCGAAGAAGTCGGGTTTGCAGAGATGGTCACCAGGAGCGCAGCTGTTGAACAGATTATATAGCAGTAAAATGACAACTGAAGCTGGAAAATCGGATTGCGTTCTGGAATATCGTAGGAGAAGAAAGAACCAACAGATGACACAGGTACAGAGGTTTATTCACAATTAGTTTAATCTCAACATGTTTCGGGTATTATTATGATCATCGTCAGTAGAACAGACTATGTAAAACCACGTGTGGTGTTAGCCTGGATGTGTTGGCTTTGGTTGTGTGGAGCTTGGACACATGCTGAGCGCACAATGTGAACGCTGGTATTCGAATACCAGCGTTCACACAGTGCGCTCAGCTCGTGTTCCGGCTCCACATAATTGCAGCCAGCACATCCAGGCTAACACCACACGCGGTTTTATACGGTCTGTTCTCCTGGCGATGGGCATATTGATGCCCGAAACATGCTGAGATTAAACTAATTGTGAATAAACATCTGTACCTGTGTCATCTGTTGGTTCTTTCTTCTCCTATGTTAATGATGCACGGCCACATGAACCTAATTCTGGAATATCATCATATAGTATCTGTGACCTGTCTCAACTACTTTATTTTTCTAAGGAATTCACATAAATTTCTTTTGTATGTGTTGTTCTGCATTACAGGGTGCGAAACCGTTCAATTTTGTAGAAAAATCCGCAGTTTGGAAACTGTAAATATTGGTTGTAACATACAGGAATAAGAAAACGGTGAAGTAATTTGGCGACACTGCAGTTTTCACACTTCCACCAGTTTAGTAGGGCACAATGTAGAAAAAGTTTGTAATACGAAAGGACTGTACTATGGAAATACCACATTAGATTCTTGTTTTGTTAAATCGTTAAAGTTTTGCCACGAGTTGTCAAGAATCGTCCTGCAGGGTGGTTGATGGCGTAGCTGTAAAGTTTGATTGAGTTTGCTAAGCAACGTATAAATGACCTTGGACCTTTCGATTTAGTCGTTCATCCTGATGACTATTTATTCACTGCACATTTGTCCTAGACTTACATGGTTGGTCAGATATGCTGATAATGACAGAGTAAATCATCGCCAGTTAGGTCCCCTTGCCTTAACGATAAAAGCGTTGAAGATCCATGGGTGTGAACTGTGAAGTGGAAAATTTTAAGTGTAGCCTGGTTTTGTAAATTGCGAAGGATGTATTTACCTCTTCTAATTTTAGTATAGAGTGTGTAGTCTTTGTTTGAAATACGACACCCTGCAGAACGTTTTAGGGCGCGTGCACAGATTGTCTGTAAATTTCGAATTATTTCTTCCGCGTGTCCATGGAAATTTTGAAGAGAAAAATTGTCTTGGCGCAATCCAAAATTTATTATTAATTTTTGCAGTAATATTATTATTATAGCACATTAAAATAGTTGTATTATTATTTCATTCTATAAATATTATATTATACTATATGTCTTATTAACTCTTATATGAATTCGATAAGGAAGAAAATTTGGAAGTAACTGTGGCTGTTATTACGTCCTGTTTGAAAGAAGATTTTGAAACTTTTTGTCCACTGTCACATATTCGCTCCTTCACCGGCAGGACGTCGCGTCAATGACAGTCAACCTTTCCCATCCCTCGTAATTTTCGTAAAAATTTCTCACTCGCTGTATTATTTGGAGACAATGTTAATTAATATAGAAGTTCTACGTTGTCTGATGAGCGTGTATGTGTGTATATATACAGGGTGTCCCAGAAGGAATGGACAAAACTTCGGAAGAGTGTTCCTTATGTTGAACTATACCGATATAACCCAAAACACCTTTATCCAAAGTTGAACGGTTACGGAGATAATGGTCATCGAAAAGTGTGGGCTTCTGGGGTGTCCACGTACTTTACGCCTTCCGTGACGCCATACTCATCCACTGCGCATGCCCGGCAACGAGACACCGCTAGCTAACATCGCAATGCAGTGACCTTGGCGAGATAACGAACA
>JGI20166J26741_10726670_pt1 | contig 15253 bp, 13 predicted proteins | sample TergutCu122P5_FD_26741 | JGI IMG/M metagenome (IMG submission 26741)
CCACACACACACACACACAAAAAAACTGCTAATATTTTGAGTTCTGATCACAAAATTGATTCTTTACCAACTATCTAATGCACCTTCATCAGAGCAATTTACTTAATACTCCCATTTTCACCTGACATGTTTTGATTCCAAAGCTGTATTTCTGTTTGGGGGCAAATTCAGTCACAGAAAGGTGCAATGGAAAAAGTTCATAACATGCACTGAGGATCAACACAACAGTTTATTCTTGTGACATAAAATTTGACGATTCTGAAAGAATCTCGCTACAGTGTACAGTGTGACTGCTGTGAGAATATGAATTACAATGTGCAGAAAGATGCTACAGGCAACAGCACAGATAGACTAGTACTCCACCAGATTTACTACTGTTCAAATCATTCCAGTGTGTGTTCAAAAAATGCATAATGGTAGTACTTAAAACAAGAGCTATGAAACATCTACACACCCTGTCTGTACATTGTACTATCATACTCCTTTCTACAGCAGTCATACTGTAATCTCCCATACAACATACTCACTGATATGTACTCTATGTGAACAGTATGAGTCATTGTTGAATACCATCCAAAAAAATAATATATTTAATTTATGGACATACAGAAGGTGTGGCACAGAACTACAATGGGAGGAAAAAATAATTGTAGCACTGATGTTAATTATTGATATGTCTGTGTTTCTTGCACATTAATATGACAAATTATGCAATTTTTGTAGAATGTATAATAAAAAATATTGAGGCCACATTTTTTGTGTTTATCTTTTAGCTTGATGGTAATAAATTATAAGCAATGAATATGTCTACAAATTTTGTATGAAACATAATTTTTTGTCAATCAAACATAGTGAAAATGCACACTTTAAAAATTATACCCAAAAGTGTGCTGTGGGCTCTGCAATGGTTCTACCACACTGGTACCTAAAACTTAAAAGATGAAAATGCACACTGGAAGCAAGCAAGCACACACACCATTTTGCAAGGCAAACATGGCTTCACCAATCTTATCAGCTGCTGACAAGTCAATTCAACTAAGAGATTCTTTTATTAACTGACAACTGAAAATGTGAACATAAAATTAAAAGTCTGGCATCCATAGAGCACAGGCCTCCATGAGAAGCTAAGAGTCACTCAGTCAGCTGAGAAAACCTGTCTTTTGTGTAACCTGACACTTTGTTACTGTGTTCTCATGAAATGTCAATGGTCTGTATCCTCAGCAACATGAATAAAACCTACTGCATCCTCAAACCCCATTCTTTAACCTCTTACCTATTTCTCACCTACCTCAGGTTACCTAAAACTCTACACACATTTCTCATTTTCCCCATGCTCTCATTCCCCTTTACCTGATCACTAGAATACATGACAACCAGTACACATTATAAAGCTCCACTAAGTACAACTTTCTCCATCCTTCTGTCACTTCCTCCTTCTTGGGTGAAAACATTCTCCTCAGCACCCTATTCCTGAACTACCTCAATTCATGTTCCTTCACACAAAACAACGGGTAAAACTGTAGTCTTGCACATTTTAATGTTTGTGTTTGTCGATAAGAGAAGACAAAACAAACTGAACTGAATGGTGGCAAGCATTCTCTACATTTAATCTGCTCTTAATTGAGTGCATACAATTTTAATGTGTTACTGTCTCTTCCAAGTATAAGAACCATGACTCTATTTGGACTAACAAAAGCTGACTCTAAAGATTTCAGATTCTATACAAAACCATTTAACCATAAAATGACCAAATCATTGTGTCTAGCCCTGCTTACTGCATTTTAACAATGAAGAATACTTAAAATCTGCTACACAAGGAGGTTTCTACCACATCTGTCCATGATCCATGCCAGAACTACAGTATTACAATATTCCCATATTTATGGGGCAAATGTAAAAGAAACCTATCAAAAATGATGAACACATACTTCTACAGGAGGTCATCTTATGTTCATACTTCCCTGTTTTATACTGTCACTAATATCAATGTACTGGTCACAATAAACTTCTAGATAGGACCTTAATATTTGTGTGGTGGCATTAGAAAAATATGCAACTTCTGATGACACAATTTTTGTGCATAATGCTAAACAATATAACCCAAACAAAATGCATATTTATTACTGCATTTAGTAGTGATAACTGATAACTCATTACACCAAAACATGAAATCTGGTACAGGAATTGTATTATAGATGCACCTACATACCTACTTTTTTATGGACCTCCCTTGGCTTGATACAAATGATTACGGATATGCTGCTGGCATAACTCTAAAAGTAGCAATAGTATATTTCTGATAACAGAAATCTACCCCACCTGCAATAATGTATGTGAATAGATGAGCCTGTTTTAAAAATAAGCAGTATATTTCCAGTAGTTTCTCAACACAGATCAAGAGTAGGGACCATCAATTCTTCATGGAAGTTCTTATTTATGTTTAAATTTTATCATAATTACGTATGCAAATATATTACACCTTGGCATGAAACAGCCAAATGGGCTCAAACCTGAAAACTGATGACAATAAGATACATCACACTCATTATGCATCACTTAAAGGACAAACACTGTGTTATAGCTATCAAATACTTTTACAAATGGGTAACACATAACCAGTCCTTAACACCTCTCTAATAAAAACATAAATGTAACTTATTCTAGGCAATGTTTAAATCTGGTGGAACACAATATATATCTGCTCAAACCTTTTCAGGATTACAGCAGCCATGCCATGGCTCAGGCAATCAATGCCACCTCAGATCAATCCCAGGCCAGTGTCAGTGGGATTTGTGGTGAAGAAAGTGGCACTGGAACATAGTGTTCAAAAGTACCCAGATTTTCTCATCAGAATCATCCTACCAATGCTCCAGGCTAATTCATTCTTCTACCACCAATGCTGCACACCCTTAAGCAACTGACAGCATCATTAAATAATGCACTTCAAAATAATTATGGTCTTCAGTTACCTTTAACTGCCCATTTGCAAACAGGTTTAAATGCTGTTTCAAAGCAAATACTGATATTAAATGTAAAAACTGTATTAGAATCTGATCTGTTTCACATAGATATGCACAACTTACAAGCTTTGTAAAGTGTTAACCTTTCCATTCCTTCTGTCCCCCCCCCCCCCCCCCCCACCCCCCTCATATCAGAGATTAGCTGATATATTACTTGTTACATAAGGCAGTTCCAATAGGGAAAGTGAGATATGGCACACAACAAAACCTAAGAAGAATAAAAGTACAAATAAAAATATAAGAGAAGTGCAAGCATAACTGAACTTAGGTGTTATGAAGTTAGTAGTTAGCAAAGCCTTATCTCCTCACTTTAACTTTTGTGGGAATATCTAATACATCAGTGAAGTCCTTTAACAGTCTTGTTCATATTCTATTGCAACTATTTAGCTCAACAGATGCCAGCACCACAACTGATTCTAAGATGGCAGAGACTGACATGCAGTAGAAACACACAATGTGTGCTAGAGTTCTGCATTGCTGAAAGTGAGAAGCTAACTTCCCTTGCTCAAAGTGTATGGTGAAGTGACTGTGGATGTGAGTACTGTTCAACAGCGGGTAAGAAGGACAAAGATGCTGAAACAGGAGCAGCAGCACTTTATGACAACCTGCAGTCAATGCATGTGCACTGAAGTGATGCCTCACAACATCTGCCAGGTTGATGAACTGATATACAGCAATTGTTACATAACAAAGGAATTAATTATGCTCTGGCCTATATGCTGGTGAAGGCAGTGTCATGACAATAATTGATGAGCTTGGCTATGGCAAGGTCTGTGCTCGTTTGGTGCCACAAATGCTGTCAGACACACACAAGAAGATAAGGAAAGCAATAAGCACTGATCTTTTGCAATATACAACAATGGAAGTTAGGGTTTCCTGTTGCAGATTATCGCTAGTGACAAAATGCGGTTCTACCATTTTGAACCTGACTCCTAGTGGCAATTGCTGGAATGACACCATATGACATCCCGAAGGACAAAGAAATTCAATAGTGTGCTATCAGCTGGAAAAATAAAGGTTACAGTCTGTTGAGATAATAAAAGGTGTTATTCTTGGCAACTTCTGGCCAAGTGAACAATAGTGAACACCTATGCTGAAACACTAAAAAATCCGAATATTCGCCATCATCAAGAACATACACAAGAAACATGTCTGAAGTGTTGCTCCTCCATGACAACACTAAGCTGCACACAAGTGGGCACACCACAAAGGCCATCATCAGAAATTTTGAATGGACAGTGTTGCCATCCACCCTACAATCCTGACCTTGCCCATCAGATTACTACCTATTTTGTCCTCTGAAAGAAAGCCTGCCAGGACACCATTACACCAATGATGTGGCACTGCATAATGCCACATGCCAGTGGGTGCACAGGAGGGACAGTGGCTTTTACCAGGCAGGAAAATACACTCTTGTTCAAAGGTGGAAGAAGAATGTTGCCAAAGATGGAGACTATGTTGAAAAATAACTACGTCTTCAGTAATTTTGTAGCAAAGTTCTGTGAAATTTTCACACTGTCCAACTTGTGAAATAAGAAACAGAAGGCATTACTTTCTACCCCTTGCATAAAAAAAATTTTTGTACGACCCTCTCATGTCACAGCTAACTTTTCATAGATAAGACTATGTATCACCAGTGTGGATTTCAATGTAACATATCAACTACTTATTGTATATACTTATATGATGAACCAATAAATGCACATTTATAAATATGCTCAATCACATTATTATTATTATTATTATCATTATTCGCCAACATGTTTCGGTTACACCTGTGACCATCATTAGGGTGTCATAGGAATACAATTAGGATAAAAATAATTGTAAAAAAAGTATGATAAAACCACTCAATTCTACATTTGATATTCTCAAGCAAAACTTGTATGTTTACATTCTGGTCAAAATGCAGTAAATTCGGGTGTGTTTATGTTGTACAGTGGATGAGTATGGTTGGTTCACACCCTGTAATGACGAACAGCGGTGCTAAAGTTATAATGTTACCCATACAGTATATGTGACAAATTTTAACAAATATGTAACAGTATAATTTTTAAGACCATAAATTTCACTTGAGCATATCAAATGTAATATTGAGTGGTTTTATCATACACTGTTTCACAATTATCTGTATATTAATTGTATTCTTGTTACATGACACCTTGATGATGGTCACAAGAGTGACTGAAACATGTTGGTGAATAACAACAACAACAACAACAACAACAACAATAATAATAATAATAATAATATGTGATTGAACACATTTATAAGCATGCATTTGTTGTTTCATATAATACTCTTTAATGCACAGACATGGAACACATATGCTTCTCATATATTCTGCATATGTTAAAAACTTCAGAAAAAAACTGGTATACAACAGGGCAGTACATTAGCCATTTACAGACTTCCAACGCAGCCTGTGATTTGGTTAGGAAGCAGATTTTGTACAGTGAACCCTGCATGTAGCAGAACTGAGAGGTACTCCCCCCCCCCCAAGAAGGTTCCATTTGATATAGGTACTTTCAGTATTGATCATCAGGATTCCAGATTATTCAGAGAGTAAAGGTTTTCCACTAAAGACAGGTTTCCATTTAGCCCAGGTTCCATTCATGGCAGGTTTCATTATATAATATTCTCAGTGCTGTTGGTATATCCATGGAATAGGCTAGGTTAATTAAACTGCCGTTAAATGAAACCTACAGTTTATAACAGATACGCAATCATATGTTGGAACCATCTATTAATCAGAATGGTCTGAAAAAAGGAGACGTTACACGGCCACTGCTTTCAATATAACGTTGAGCCAAAACTAGATTAAAAAAAAATGGTATGAGCATTATAGATACACCCAAATTCAGTACCAAACTTTCAGTGTGTATGTGTGTGTGTGCGCGCACAAAATTAACATACATGACAACAGACAAGTATGAGACCACATCTAGAAACTTCTCAATAATGGATATATGCAAGAAGATCAGTAACTCCATATAATCATCTGCCAGAATATATAATGACCCTTCAAGTATTCTTCAATTTTCAGGAAAATACCTATAGAAAACAACTTTGTGAGCAATTATAAGGCGACCCCTCATTTTCCTGGCAACAAAAAAATTCTCACCCTATATTCAGGCAACCATGGTACTCACTTTTCGAAGCTCACTAATTTTTCTAAGAAATTAGGGCATTTTGAAGTGCTTCTCCAAACCTGTTTAAACTAACACAATTTTCAACTGTCCCAAAAGGACACCAAATGCTAGCTGAAGTCATGGCCATGGAAAATATATAATAATGTGAAATAATAAAAGAAAAACTCATCATTAGTAACGCATACACGTGCAGGTTGCTCATTACACACCTCTTTATCTCACTATAACTTTTCCACACACAGTATGCATGGCTTTGTTCAAGTAACACAGAACAAAAGCTTCCTCCATCCTGCCACTGTTCATTATTCAATACTACACACTGCCCAATAATAAAGACACAATGCCTACATGAAAAATGAGACACTGGAAATGCAGTTGTGTTGCTTTTAACAACTGAAATAAAAAATTAAAATTCCAACTTTTATACCAAGCTGCTTAATCATTCTTCCCAGATGAACTTACACCTGACATATGTGATCAAGTACTTGTGGTGTCTCGAATTGCTGCAATATGACACTAAAATAGTGAGGAAAAAACTCCTCTGGTCGGTGTACACAAAATAGAATCTGCAAAGTCATTTGGCACCCATTGTACAGCTGCAGCTTGCTTGCAAAACTCTGAAGTAACACCTTCAAAAGCCAGATGCATGCCATGACCCTGGTGATTTGCACACATCAGAAAATTCAGGTTTCAAAAAAACACTGCGTGAATTGTGTTTTGCTTCTGATTAGGCAAAACTGCTACAGAGACCTATGAGATGATGTGTCTTGCTATCCAAGCAGAAACAATGAGCAGATAACACATTATCAGTTTTCAAAGTTGAAAATTTGGCTAACTTCACATAATAATGTTGTTTATTCAGAATATCTACCTATGAAGAAACTGGATAAAACAGTAGCTTAAATGAAGGAAGCTGTTCATAAAAATAGGCACATCACTAACTGTAACTTTTCTAATGATGAGGCAGCTGCACTTAGATCATATCAAATTGTTTTAACACAAAATGAACATAAAAGATCATGACAACTTTGTGCCGTATATGTTGACTGAAAAGCAAAAGCAGTACAGTAGTCTATCTTGGACATTTTCTGGAATAACATCAAGGAACCCCCTAATTCCTTTTAAAGTCACCACAGATGACAACCTTAAAACAAATACAACTATCTTCAGTGGAAGAATCCATCATCTCAGCACCCAAAGAAGGCCCAACATGTTATATGGGGTATAAGGGGTAGTAATGCAAAATTCTATAGCCTCTCCTACCCAACAGTCATCCTCATCTTCTCATGGTATACCCTGTTCCCACAAACAAGCATTGACGACTGAGTCACAGCGGAATAACCGTTTCATCAGTAATGAAGGAAATGTCATCTCGAACATGCCTGTCCAGAGGCTAAAGGTAGCAATCCTACCAATGGACTTACCCAGCTCTGGGCTCATAATCCATTCAGGGAAAATTCTAACTATTGCCAAGACTCTCAAGTGGATGATGGGCAGATTATTCCCAAAAGACAACTCAGAAATGAAAGAGGTACTATAATTTAAATATGCAGCCTGGAATGTTAGTGGACTAGGAGAAAAGGAAGAAGAATTAGACAAAACTAAAACGAAAATAACATTAAAATTTCAGTAATTACGGAAAGTAAAGAAATTGCAAGGTATGCAAGAAACTGAAAATTATACAATTATTTAAAGTGAAGTTAACAGATATACCAGAGGCCAGTTGGGAGTAATGACATGGATCCATAAATCAGTATCATATAAAACAGAATTATAGAAACAAGACTAAATAAACACAGAGAACATTTAACAATATTATGGGTATATATGCCAACAGAAGGCAAGCTAGATATAAGTGAAGAATTTTATGAAACACTACAGAATTTACTGAATAAAGTGAACAAAATGATTACATAATGTTGATAGGGAACATGAACACCGGAGTAAGAAATAATAGTCACTAACATGATGGGTACAAATGGAGAAGCTACATTAAATAACAATAAAAGACTGATAGATTTTTGCACACTTAATAATTTAAAAATAATGAACACATTTTTTAAACATAAAGAAATCTATAAATTGACTTAGGAAGCTACAGGGTACAAATCAATTACTGATTTTGTAACAAATATGAAAACTTTGACAGTAATAAAAGACAGAGTTTACAGAAGCACTTAATTAGATACTGACTATTATATATTAAGTGCAAAAGTAAATATTTAAGAAAGGTGACAGAAGAGACCCAAAAAATTACGGACAAATAGTATTCTTAACACATGCAATAAGATATACTCCAAAATCCTTAACAGAAAACTGTAGAGGTACTCAGAACAGTTTATGACAGAAATGCAAAAGGGATTTTGAAAGGGATGTTCATGCACAGATCCAACATTTTGCCACAAATTAATTGAAAAATGAAGGAAAATAATTTGGAAACACACTTGTCTATAGATTATGAAAAGGCAACTGACTGTACACATAGGTAGATTTTGATATGTTAAAATCTAGCAATATTCCAGACACATTAATAAAGGCGAAAGTGGACCTATACAAACAAAACAAAGTATTAATAAAATTTAACTACAAACTATCATAACTGGCAGAAATTAATAAAGGGGTATGCCAAGTTGCCCTCTCTCACCTACACTGTTTAATATATACTTTGATGAATAATAACTAAATGGCATACAGAAGACATAAAAGGAATTCCACTACCAAAAAATCAGCTACTGTTAATGTTTTTCGCTGATGACCAAGTTATAATATCCAACACAGAATATAACTTGCAGAAACAGCTGAGTATAAATTAACCAAATAATAAGAAAATATGGTTTATCTTCACATAAAACAAAACTCATGGTACTGAAAGAACAAGAGCCAGTTAGAAGTAAAATTGTAATAGATAACAAAATTATAGTACAAGTTAATTTCTTTAACTTCTTAGGAAATTTTATATATATATATATATATATATATATATCGGTTTCAAAATGTTTTTCTACGTTGTCCAAAACCTAGACTCCATTGCTTCCTATCTTCCCACTGGCCTTCATTTGAAATTTGATATCTTATGAAAAAAGAAGTGGACATTGATAACAAATTGAAATGTTATTTGAAAATAAGTGGCATTATACACAACACAATTAGACCACAGGTAACTTCCAAGAAAACAAGACTAAAATTAGACACACCAACCCTTTCAACGTTGTTATACAGTAGTGAAAATTGGACCACTGTAGCACAAGAAGCAAGAAGAATAACACCAGCAGAGATAAAATACATGAGAAAAACAGCAGGATACACTTGGACAGATTACAAAACAAATACAGAGATTGCAAAGGAATTAAATATAACTCCAGTTCTGGACAAAATACAAGACTACAGAAAAAAATTGTTGCAACTTATAAACAGAATGCCTCAGAGATTACCAAGAATAATAAAACCTCAGACCAAACAGCAGAAGAAACCAGGGCAGACCATTAAAGGGTGTAGATGTGTCAGGCAGGAAAGGGCCAACAATTGGTCCAATGCCATGTTAGCTAGATGATGATGATGATGATGATGATGGTGGTGGTGGTGGTGGTGCTGATGATGATGATGGTGATGAGGATGATGATGATGAGACGTTTCATCCACTGTGAAAGGCTAGCTGATTAGTGTTTTTCAACATCCATGGAAGTGTGTAACACAGATTCATCCAACAGGGACGAAGTGTAAATAATATTTCTATTTGCATAGTATGTGGCACCTATTTGAAGATGTACAACGAAAGAATTCTAGAAGTGATAGGAAGATTGGTATTGCCATCATGACAATGCATGTCCTATGACAGCACGGTCAGGATAGTGAATACGCTACAGGCTAGGTGACTGAAGAGTCAATGGGTCAATTCCCAGTAGGGGCAAGAGATTTTTTCCTTCTACACAGTGTCCATACTGGCTCTGGGGTCTCGTGTCTCCCATCCAATGTGTACCAGGAACTCTTTCCTTGAAGATTACATGGGCAGGGCAAGAAGCTGACCCCTCACTTTCATCTAGCAGTAAGGTTTAAAAACAGTGGAGTTATACCCCCATCTACCATCCCGGCATGCTAACTAACAACTGCACCTTTAATTATGACAGTGCTTGCTCTTAAGAGAAATGTCCAGCTAAACACAACACAATTTTTGATCCACAACTTCCACATTCCCCAGACCTAGGGTTGTGTGACTTTTTTCTTTTTATCCCAACACTCAAGATGGTACCAAAGGGGATAAGTTTGATAATGATGTAAGCACAATTTGAAAACAACTGCATGCTGCACATGCTGTCTTCAAAACAAGTGGTTTCTACAAACACTTTCATAATGGCATTCACTGCCGGTCTCAGAGCATCAAGTTGCAGCAGAACAGAGAGTAAATGCAGTTATCAAACATCAAAACAGTTTGAAGAAATAATCTGACCACACCATGTATTGGGCTCAAATTCATTCACTTCTACTCATATACCACAATACCTTTTACCCACAAGACAGCTACAATGGCCACAAGCACCAGTTTGACATCTACCAGAGTCATCTAATTCTTGATTTCCTACTATTATTCCTTACTCCACTATGGTCAAAGGTCAAATATTTTGAATTAAACTTCAAGGCACAGTGAAAAAAAGTTATAAGCAATGCACTCTAGCATTTAAATCCAACTATCTATTTCACCAATGACCATAAACAAACAAACAAACAAACAAACATGCCTATTAAATATACAGGGCACTACAGCATTGTTGCTTTCAGAATTTGATGTAGAAAATGGAGGAAAGGGGAAACAGTTCTTGTATGAGAACTATTCAAATTAAATGATTTTAAAGGCAGGAAGAAATGAAAGAGTGTGTAAAGATTTTAATGTTTATTATGATAAGCACATAATAGATGCATGAACACTGCCATATATTTCCCCAACAATGACATTAGTAAAATTAAAGATATAACATGATAACATCTTAGTAAATAAATAGGCCTATATTTATTATATAACGAATTATAAAAAGCAAAAACATTTTAATCTGAATTTAATGTTTAGTATTGAACTCATATGTATGACAATGTGGCATACAGTTGGCCTTCATACACATAAAAATTTAGTAAACATCTAGTTGGGCTACTGCATCCTGGCAAACATTCAATGCCCAACAGACCTTGCATATCCTAGTGCGGATGACACGATATAATGGCCACTGCAAATACTAGATTGTACACTACTAACTTCACATGGACACAAAAAAAAAATAGTAACTGCACTTTTTTCTTGTCCTAATAGGACCCTTTTCTGACAGTTCACATGTCATGTGACTGGGACAGACATCCCCGCTGCTACACAGCTTCTTATATTCAGAGAATGCTTGCTCCTGTTCACTGCAGAAGCTTTTGTCTTTGTGTTTCTGATCTACACGAGCAAAGATAAAGTTATACACACTTATAAATTCACATGTTGTTGTGTATTAAGTCTCTCATCCAGAGAAAATCTACGAACAGAGTGTGAAGAAGAATGTTTGGCCCTCAAGGAGGGCATGGGAGAGTATGAAAAGCTTTGAGAAAACTGCATGGTCAAGTACCTACTACCTTCTCATAAGTGTGTGTTCCAAGGACACAGTAGGCAGTAACGTGTCACAAAACAGCAACAGCAATCACATCAGCACATGAAACCGCAACTTGTGGCAGCAGATTTAAAATTGTACGACTGTCCTAGTTGGTTAAAAATATGTATGAATTATAATTTGTGTAACATACCTAAGTATGGAAATTTCCATTGGAGATTATAATTCGGTCCTCTAGTACCAAAAATGCTTGTTTATCTGAGTGTGTCACAAAATAAATTATACTGAAAAAGTTGCTTCTTTATTACAATTTCATAAATACATGTTCCTGTTGAACAAAATTATTTACCACTGCAAAGCCACAGAGTATTCACATGATACATCCAACAAAGGAACCAGAATACAGAAAAGTAATATGTTTCATAAATCAGCCATCTTAGAAGGTCACATGTTTCTAAAAACAATTCTGAACACACCAAATTGCTTCTAGTAACAATTCCAAACCCTTTTACATTGAGCACCCTCTGCAACTGATCTCTGAGCACTCAGAACACCATTGCACAAAATATGTACTTAAAGAAATGTATATTGAAAGTATACAGTTTGCTACATACAGTTCAACAATTACAAAATGCCTTTCACAGAGTGTGTTTTTAATGCCCACAGCTGTTCTCTCAATGGCAAGCAAGCAATGTTCTTAGGGTAATATCTGTGCACAAATGAGATTAATACAAAGAAGTTCAGGACTACTGCTTCATTTCATGTGATTCTGCTTTGCATATATCATGGACAAGTTATGTATTCAACAAACTGTGTCTTTTACAAGTGTGTGAATTCAAACTGAAACACCTACAAAACATCTTGTAGTGCCATACAGTGAGTGTCACTGAAGAACAACATACATGTCAAAAACAAAGGAAGATAACGGGCCTGTGTCTGTGGTGTACTTCGGATTTATAAAAACACGCAATAAAACCTTTTAAATTCAACATTCACACACTCCATAAATGGTCATGTATGGTCAACAGTGCATCAAAATAACCTATCACTAAGTTCACACACACTGTGGAAAAGCTAACACACTTTTAAAAATTCAGACTAAGGCATTAAATTTCTCTTCCAATTTTTCAGAGGATATATGAACTCCCTCTCTGCACAACACATCTGACTCACTTTACAGAAGATACCACTGACCATTAATCCAGCACTCTATTGAACCAACTAACAGGCCCATCAGAAAAACAGAGTATGCTGTTAGACAGCATATACTGCAAATGACCACTGATTTTTGTGACTGTTCAAATGCAAGTATGTTATGAGATTATGACACCTTACAGTTGTTATGGACAGCATTTCCTGTAATCTTCTCCATATGTGAAATGAACCCTCCATAACAATTTGACACCACTAATGATCAGTTCATGGTGATGCTACTGCTGTTGTTGATATTGTGCTACAAAGTAATTCTCCTATCAACCATTGCCGTCTCCATTTTTGTCGCATAATTATGTTTTTCCCTACTGAAGAAGTCGTACTCCCCCCCCCCAGAATAAAATCATGTCCAAATCAGAAGAGGTGAAAAACATGCAATACCCTTCCACTGTGAGAGTCTTGGTTCTCACAATGGTACTCCTGAAATTTCAGTTCTTCTGGGATGTGACACTGTCATTTGGAGTGTAGTTCCTGAGTTTCAATGCTAGCAACTACACGCCCAACAAAAGGAGCATCATATCCCTGAAGAATTTATTCTTCCCCCTTCCACTGCATTAGTCACACAAGATTTGGAGCTAAAACCATTCAAATGGGAGAGCAAAGCTTGCCAGTGCCATGAAAAAACGTTCATGGAACAATCTCACTACTCACATGGGTACACTGATAAAATCCTGACATTTGTTAAACCTAGTAAGTAAAAATACAGTTATCTTGTGCCTAAATACAATACCCTGCAGCATAAAAACAAACACTTGGAGCAACATGACTGACCAAGAATAAGGGACAGGAAGCATACAGCAAACAGGGTGGAGGCAAACTGTATCTGGAGGAGATGAAATGGCTGGAAATGCCCACTGCTGATCAGGATGCTGAGTGCGGTAAAGTGTTTCATATTGAATGCCCCAAGTAAGTGAAATCTTATACAGCCTATAATATTTACTTACATTAGCAGAATAATATTTGTTTGAAAGTTCATACAAATATTTACACAGTGTAATACTTTTATAATTTTTAGGACTCCATGTAAGTGACAGTTCACACTCAATATAGACTACAGCTTAAGGAGTCACAACATTTTTACACAGGAAAAAAGGCCTTCTGAATTCATTTCAGTTGATACCAACAGTGTTCAAGAACACTACACTCCAAATTGTGTTAAAGTAAACTGCCATTTACGGACTCACAGACATCAGTAATCTGAGACATTCAACTGGTACACTCATTAAGCAATATGACCTTAGATTAAAAAGAAAGAGAGAGAGAGACAACTATATCCCTTATAGTACGTTTACTATAACTAAGGTACAACTACATGTTTCGGCCATCAATATTGGCCATCTTCAGGTTGTACATGAAGCACCTTACGATAAGCTATATCTATACTTGTGTGGGGGTACAGACTGTGGGGTGGGGTGGGTGCTCTTGTTATTCGACAACACAACGGGGATGACGCACCTCAAGAGAGAGAGAGTTGCTAATATGACTGTTTTTCCTCTGTTTCTCCCCCTGAAAGCTGGAATAACACAATCACTTTACATCCCAGTCATTTTGACTTACTCTCCACCACTATCAGAAAAACACTATTTTCTGCCTCCTGTTTTGTACAAACATTGTCAGTGAACTCGGAACATCATGTCAAAACACCAGATTACAATGAATGATGAATAGAAAATGGAGAAGAAGAACTTGTGGGCAAATTTAAGATTGCATCCTGAAATTCACTTCAAGGGGCTGAGGAAAACCATGAAAGACCTCGGCTCAGTTAACTGATGTCCCAACCATGACTCAAACCGAGTGCCTCCTGGATAAGATTCAAAAGTGTCTAATATCCATTCTTTAACCAATACTAGAATACTGTGCAAAATTCAGCATCACTTTCCTGGACCAAACTGCTCTCAACAACAATACAGGAAAGTACATAGTTTTGAAAACTCTGCACAACAAGCTAATCCAGCAGACAAATTAAAAAAAATATATACTCATTTGTTTACCAAATACCTACACTGTTTCTCCGTACAATTCACAACCAGTGGCTCGAAGTCCATGTACCATCTGCTAGCCAAATGTTTAAAAAGATAAGCATGCTTTGCTGACTACAATTCCTCCATAACACCTTCCAAGAAATTAATGTAACATGTAAAATAACTTGAAACAAAGATTCAATTATACTTCTTCAATATTATCATATTTCTGCGGGAAAACATATCCACAAGCTCCACAGTAATCTACGTCTAAACAGCAAAAACAGGTGTAATTACAGTGTGATTAATGACTTCATTACTGATGTTACCTAATT
>JGI20166J26741_10728892_pt1 | contig 15250 bp, 13 predicted proteins | sample TergutCu122P5_FD_26741 | JGI IMG/M metagenome (IMG submission 26741)
CGCGACCACCGGATGCAGCCCGCCCGCGGCGAGCCCCGCAGCCGACGCGACCGCGTGCTGCTCGGCGATGCCGACGTCGAAGACCCGTTCGGGGAAGTGCCGCGCGAAGGTGGCCAGACCGGTCGGGTTGCGCATCGCGGCGGTGATGGCGACCACCCGGTCGTTCGTGGCGCCGATCCGGGCGAGTTCCTCGCCGAACGCCTCGGTCCACTCGCGGCCGTACGTGTCGAGGGCCAGCCCCGTCGCGGTGTCGAAGCGTCCGACGGAATGGAAGTGGTCGTCCTCGTGCCGCTCGGCAGCGGGGAACCCGCGCCCCTTCTCGGTGATGCAATGCACCAGGACGGGCCCGTGGAAACGCTTGGCCTGCAGCAGCGCCATTTCGAGCGCGCGCTCGTCGTGGCCGTTCACCGGGCCGACGTATTTCAGGCCGAGATCGGAGAACATGCCCTGCGGCTGCAGGACGTCCTTGACGCCCGTCTTGAAGCCGTGGAACAGCCCGTACACACCGGCGCCGATCACTGGGATGCGCTTGACGCGATCCTCGATCCAGCGCAGCGTGCGCTCGTAACGCCGGTCCGTGCGGATTCCGGCCAGTTGCTGGCCCAACCCTTCGAGCTGCGTCGCGAGCCCGCCGACCGTCGGGGTGTAGGAGCGTCCGTTGTCGTTGACGACGATCACCAGTTGCAGGTCTTCGTGCGTGGCGATGTTGTTGATGGCCTCCCACGCCATGCCGCCGGTCAGCGCGCCGTCGCCGATGACGGCCACCACGTGGCGATTCTCACCGCGCATCGCGAAGGCCGTGGCGAGCCCGTCCGCCCACGACAAGGACGCCGACGCGTGCGAGTTCTCCAGCCAGTCGTGCTGCGACTCCGCGCGGTTCGGGTAACCGGACAGCCCGCCCTCCTGGCGCAACGTCGCGAAAGCGTCGCGCCGTCCCGTCAGGATCTTGTGGACGTACGCCTGGTGCCCGGTGTCGAAGATGATGGCGTCGCGCGGCGAATCGAACGCCCGGTGGATCGCGAGCGTCAGTTCGACGACGCCCAGATTCGGGCCCAAGTGCCCCCCGGTGCGGCTCACGTTCTCGATCAGGAAAGCGCGAATCTCGTCGGCGAGCTTGGTCAGATCGGCCTGGGACAATGACCGAAGATCGGCCGGCTCATTGATCGAGTCCAGAATCGCCACGACCCGAGTCTATGCCGCGAGCAGGCCAACCTGCGGTCATTCACCCCGCGAGGTAGACGAAAACGGCACCTGTTACGCCTGCCACCGCCAACGCTACGAGGACGACGCGGTGCGCTACGCGTCCCGGCGGCTTGGGCCACCAGGGCGCGCTCAGGGCGGCCGCCACGGCTGGGACCAGCGCCAGCACGGCCCACGACCACCAGCCCGAAAGCCAGGTCGGACCCATCGCGAGGGCCACCCAGCCGGTCAGCAGGGCGATCAGGGCGAGCCAGGCCCACACGTCCAACTTCAGCGGACGAACGACCGCACCGAACGCAAGCACGAACGCGAGGCCGGCGCCGAGGATGTCCCAGCCGAGCCGGCACGTCAGCGCGTCGTTCTCGTCGGGCAGTTGGCACCAGACGCTGTCCGCGAGCGAGTTCACGATCAACAGCACGATTCCGGCTACCACTAGGGCGATGAGCGTCGCGAGATACGTCCAGGCGATGCGCGAAGCGACGTCGGGGCGATCCCAAGTCCGCCGGGAAGCCGGAGTCGAGCGACCCGAAGCCGACCTCCCCCGCGCCTTCTTGCGTGCGCTCATCGCGCCACGAGCGACCGCAGAACGTACGGCATGATTCCACCGTGCCGGTAGTAGTCGGCCTCCCCGGGCGTGTCGATGCGCACGCGCGCGTCGAACTCGACGACGTGATCGCCGTCAGCCGCGACCACGTGGACGCTCGCCGGCGTGTGGCCGTCGTTCAACGCGGCGACCCCGGTGATCGCGAACGTCTCGAAGCCCGTTAGCCCGAGAGTGTCCGCGCTTTGCCCGTCCGGGAATTGCAGCGGCAGGACGCCCATGCCGATCAGGTTCGACCGGTGGATCCGTTCGTACGACTGCGCGATCACCGCACGGACGCCCAGCAGCGCCGTTCCCTTGGCCGCCCAGTCGCGGGAGGAGCCCGAGCCGTATTCCGTGCCCGCAAGGACGACAAGCGGCGTCCCGGCGTCCCGGTAAGCCATCGCGGCGTCGTACACGGCGACGACCGGACGCTCCGGTTTGGTCAGGTCGGGCGTGACGCCGCCCTCGGTGCCGGGCGCGAGCCGGTTGCGCAACCGGATGTTGGCGAACGTGCCGCGGACCATCACCTCGTGGTTGCCGCGGCGCGACCCGTACGAGTTGAACTCGGCCAGGTCGACGCCGTGGTCGAGCAGGTAGCGTCCGGCCGGGCTGTCCTTCTTGATCGATCCGGCCGGTGAGATGTGATCGGTGGTCACCGAGTCGCCGAGCGACAGCAGGACGCGCGCACCGCTGATGTCAGCGACCGGCGCGGGAGTGGCCGGCATGTCGTCGAAATAGGGCGCTTTGCGGATGTACGTGGACGCCTCGTCCCAGACGAACGTGTCGCCTTGGGGCGTGGTGAGCGACTGCCAGCGTTCGTCGCCAGCGAAGACGTCCGCGTACCGGTCGGCGTACATCGCCGGGGCAATCGCAGCGGCCACGGCGGCGTCGATCTCGGCGCGGGTCGGCCAAAGGTCGGCGAGGAAGACGTCCCGGCCGCTGGAATCCTGGCCGAGCGGCTGCGTGGCGAAGTCGATGTCCATGGTGCCCGCGATGGCATATGCCACGACCAATGGCGGGCTGGCCAGGTAATTCAGCTTCACGTCCGGGTTGATGCGGCCCTCGAAGTTGCGATTGCCGGACAGCACGGCCGCCACGGCCAAATCCTGCTCGCCGACGGCTCGCGAGACCTCTGGGATCAGCGGCCCGGCGTTGCCGATGCAGGCCGTGCACCCGTACCCGACCACGTTGAAGCCCAGCGCGTCCAGCGGCTCCGCCAAGCCGGCGCGGACGAGATAGTCCGTCACCACCTTCGAACCGGGGCCCAGGGTGGTCTTCACCCACGGCTTGCGCGTCAGGCCGAGCGCGACGGCCTTCTGCGCGACCAACCCGGCTCCGATCATCACCGACGGGTTGGACGTGTTGGTGCAGGACGTGATCGCGGTCAGGGTCACCGCGCCGTGGCCGATCCGCACGGGCGCGCCGTCCAAGACGAGGTCTGCCGTGCGCCCAGGGTCGTCGGTGTAGCTGCCCAACACGTCCCGGAACGACTCCCGCGCGCCGGCGAGTTCGATGCGGTCCTGCGGGCGTTTCGGCCCGGCGATGCTCGGCACCACCGTGTCGAGGTCGAGCTCCACGTGTTCCGAATAGCGGGGTTCGGCGGCTGGGTCGTGCCACAGGCCTTGGGCCTTGGCGTACGCCTGGACGAGGGCCACCTGTGCGTTGGAGCGTCCAGTGAGCCGGAGGTAGTCGATGGTGGCCGCGTCGATCGGGAAGACCGCGATCGTGGAGCCGTACTCCGGGCTCATGTTCGCCAGCGTCGCCCGGTCGGCGACCGCGACGTTCGCCACGCCGTCCCCGTAGAACTCGACGAACTTGCCGACCACGCCGTGCCGGCGCAGCAGCTGTGTCACGGTGAGCACCAGATCGGTCGCGGTGACGCCCTCGCGCAGCGCGCCCGTCAGCCGCACGCCGACGACGCGCGGAACCAGCATCGACACCGGCTGGCCCAGCATGGCCGCCTCCGCCTCGATGCCGCCGACGCCCCAGCCGACCACCCCAAGGCCGTTCACCATCGTCGTGTGCGAGTCGGTGCCTACGCAGGTGTCCGGGAACGCTTGGCGCACCCCGTCCACCACGCGCGGGACGACAACGCGCGCGAGGTGCTCGATGTTCACCTGATGGACGATGCCCGCGCCCGGCGGCACCACGTGGAAGTCGTCGAACGCGACTTGCCCCCAGCGCAGGAACTGGTAGCGCTCCTGGTTGCGCTCGTATTCGAGGCCGACGTTGCGGCTCAGGGCGTCCGGCGTCCCGAAGAAGTCGGCGACCACCGAGTGATCGATGACCAATTCTGCCGGTGACAAGGGGTTTACGTTCGCCGGATCGCCGCCCAGCCCAGTGACGGCCTCGCGCATGGTGGCCAGGTCGACGACGCACGGGACGCCGGTGAAGTCCTGCATGACGACCCGCGCGGGTGTGAATTGGATCTCGTGGGACGGTTCGTCGTCGGGATTCCACGACCCCAGGAACTCAATGTCTTGGCGCGTGATGCTCGCGCCGTCCTCGGTACGCAGCAGGTTTTCCAGCAGGACCTTCAGACAAAACGGCAAGTCGGCGTGCCCCGGCACCGCGTCCACGCGGAAAATCTCGTAGCTGTCACCGTCAATGCGCAGCGCGCTCTTCGCGCCAAAACTGTTCACGCTCATCTTCGACCCCTTCCGATCGGCGATGGTAACAACGGTACCGGCCCGGGTCACGCTCGGCGCAGGGTGGCGACGCATTCGACGTGGTGTGTGTTCGGGAACAGGTCGTAGGCCGCGACGTCGGCGCGATACCCCGCGGCGTCCGCGGCGAGGAGATCGCGCGCGAGCGCCGCCGGATCGCACGCCACGTAGACGATCACGCGCGGGGAATGCGCGCACAACGCGCGCAGCACCGCCGGTCCGGCGCCCGTCCGGGGCGGGTCGAGGACGACGACGTCCGTCCCGGGTGGAATCCGGGTCAGCGTGCGCGCGACATCCCCGGCGTGGAACGTGCCCTCCGGCACATTCGTGCGTGCCAGCGCGACCGCCTCGCGGTTGCCTTCGATGCCGGTGACCCGGCATCCAGCATCGGTTAGCGCCGCCGCGAAGACGCCGACGCCGCAGTAGAGATCGAGCGCCGTCTCGCCTTCCCGCGGGACGGCGTGCGCGAGCACGGCGTCGGTCAGCACCTGGGGCGCGGCGGCGTGGGGCTGCCAGAACCCGTCCAGGTGCACGGAGAACTCGCGCGTCCCGACGCGTTCGTGCACGACTGCGTTCTGCCCGGACGCGGCCGCCCAGACGGGCCCGGACGCCGTGCTCGCCGCGATGCCGGCCACCCGCGGCCGGGCGATCGGTGCAGCGGCGATCCGGCAGCCGTCCGGGGGCACCGGGACGATGTCGTGCGACCGGTGCCGGCGCAACCCCGGCGTCCCGTCCGGCGCCGCCTCGTAGCGCATCCGGACCCGCCAGCCCGCATCGTCGGGTTGAGCCGCCCGCACGACCCCGTCGAAGTGGACGCCCGGGACGCGGCGCAGTTGTTCGGCCACCACCCGGGATTTCAGCGCCCGTGCGCCCGCCGGGTCCAGATGCTGGAAGTCACACCCGCCGCAGCTCCCGGCGACCGGACAGGGCGGCACGCGCCGGATGTCGCTCGCCTCCCGCACCGCGACGGCCGTCCCCCGGGAATAGCGCGCGTTGTCCTGGGTGATTTCCACGTCCACCAACTCCCCTGGCGCACTCCCCCGGACGAAGATCACCTTGCCCTCGTGGCGCGCGACGCAGTGACCGCCGTGCGCCACGTCCCCCACGCGCACGTCACGGACGATCTTTGCCCCGGTCACGGGCCCGTACTCTACCTGCGATAACCTCATAGACGTGCACATCGTCATCATGGGATGCGGTCGCGTCGGGGCGTCGCTCGCACTGGCCTTGGAGCGGGGCGGCCACAGCGTGGCCGTCATCGACGCCTCGCAGGACTCGTTCCGGCGCCTCGGGTCAGCGTTCCACGGGCAAACCGTAAAGGGAATGGGCTTCGACCGGGAGGGCTTGCGCCAGGCGGGCATCGAGCACGCGGGGGCTTTCGCGGCCGTGTCCAGCGGCGACAACTCGAACATCCTCGCCGCCCGCGTCGTGCGCGAGACGTTCGGGGTCACCAACGTCGTGGCCCGCATCTACGACCAACGCCGGGCGGCGGTATACGAGCGGCTCGGGATTCCGACTGTCGCGCCGGTCGCATGGATGGCCGACCAGATGCTGTCCCGTCTGCTTCCTGGCGATCACCCCAAGCACGATTGAGAGGCCAGCATGCGCGTCACCATCGTCGGGGCCGGCAGTGTGGGCCGGTCCATCGCCAGTGAACTCCTGGCCAACGGGCACCAGGTGTTGCTGATCGACCGGGATCCCGCGGCCATCGTCCCGGACTCCGTCCCCGACGCGACCTGGCTGCTCGCGGACGCCTGCGAGTTCGAATCGCTCGAAGAAGCCGAACTGGGCTCGTGTGACGTCGCCATCGCCGCAACTGGGGACGACAAGGCCAATCTCGTCCATTCGCTGCTCGCCAAGAACGAATTCGGCGTGCCCCGGACGGTCGCGCGCGTCAACGACGCGGCCAACGAATGGATGTTCGACGACCTGTGGGGCGTCGACGTGGCCGTGTCGACGCCGCGGCTGATGTCCGCCCTCGTCGAGGAGGCCGTGACGGTCGGTTATCTCGTCCGGCTGTTCAGCCTGCGCGGCGGACACGCGAACCTGGTCGAGATCCGGTTGCCGGAGGCTTCCCCGCGGCTCGGCACCCGGATCGGCGATCTGCGGCTACCCGGCGACGCGGTCCTCGTCGTCGTCATCCGGGACGGCGTCGCCCGTCCGCCCGACCCGGAGACGACGCTGGAAGCCGACGACGAACTTCTGCTCGTGTGTGACCCGCAATACGAGGACGCCCTGGCGCGCCACCTGACGTCGGCGCACGAGGGCTAGTCTCCCGCACCTAAAGGTCGCTGGTTAGCTTCCCTTAGCGGACGACTGAGCGGAGAGTGCAGCGAGCTTGCTCGTTGCACCGAGGCGATTGAGTCCCCTGGAAACGCTGTTTATCAGCGTTTCCTTAGCCGTTTTCCAGCGCGCCTACGGGCACGTCGAACGCGATCACGTCGCCCGGCACCATGGGTTTTGCGCCGCGGCGCACCACGATGTTGCGGAAGAATTCCACGAACGGGGCGCTGTCCGGATCGCCGACGTCACCCATCGCGGCTTGGCCGAGCAGCGTGCCGCGCAGAGTCCAGCGCGGCCCGTCCACGAACCACACGCGCGAGATCTGCACTAGTTGCTCGCCGTTCGGCCCCTCCTGCGAAAGGACGCGGCGTACCTGCGGGCCGAACGGCCCGTCCTCCAGGTCGGCCGTCCCGCCGGCCGCGCGCGCGTCGTCGATCGTCTCCTCGCGCAACTCGTCGCCCAAGCCACCATTCGCACTCGCCGCGTACAGGACGATTTCCAGGCCGGACTGGTTCCAGATCGCCGCGATGGCGCCGGCCTGTTTGGTCTCCTGGTTCACCTGAAGTTGCAACTGCAAGCCCGCGAACGGCGTGAGGACTAGGGCCCCGAGGTCGAGGCGGTCCACGTGATCGGCCTCGAGATCTACCTCGTCGGCGTCGAACGGACCGTCGGCGCGCCAGTCGGTGTCGTCTTCCTCCACCGCGGGTGCCACCGCGTCGATGCCCGCGGGTTCATCCTCGTCGGACTCATCGTCCTCGTCGGACTCATCGTCCTCGTCCTCGTCGGACTCGTCGTCTTCATCCTCGTCGGACTCGTCGTCTTCGGACTCCTCGCCTTCCGACTCCTCCTTGTCGGACTCGTCGTCCGCGGCTTGGTCCGCTTCGGGCTCATCCTCTTCGGACTTCGCGTCCTCGCTCTCGTCCTCTTCGGACTTCGCGTCCTGCGCTACGACCTCACCGTCCTCGGTTTGACCGTCTGCGGACTCATCGTCCACGGCATCCTCATCGGTGGAGTCCGCAGACTTGCCACCGGCAGACTCATCGGCCGTTGTCGTGTCGGCGTCGGCCGCGACTTCGTCCGCTTTCGTGTTCGTGTTGTCGTCGGCGTCGACGGCTGGAACCGCCTGATCGTCCGACGATGAACCCGCTACCGATGTGTCATCGGATTTCGCCTTCCCGGTAGCTCCGGCAACCGGCTTGCGCTTGCGGCTGAACATTAACTACTCCCTTATCCACTCTTCGATTCCCCCCGTTGAACCATACCCGCCGACGCCCCTACCACTGGTAGGCAGCTCGTCGACCGCCGCGAATCGCGCGTGCCCGACCGGCTGCAGCACCAGTTGGGCGATCAGATCGCCCCGGCGCAACACCACCGGCTCGTGCGCGTCCGTGTTGAGCAGGCAGACGCGGATCTCGCCACGATAGCCAGCGTCGATCGTCCCGGGGGTGTTGACGATCGTCAGCCCATGCCGTGCGGCGAGCCCCGATCGCGGATGCACCAATCCCACCCAGCCGGACGGAATCGCCACCGCCAAGCCAGTGCCGACCACGCGCCGCTCGCCCGGTGGAATCACCACGTCCGCGGCGAGCGGGAGGTCGGCGCCGGCGTCGTCGTCATGCGCATAGGCCGGCAGCGGCATGCCGCCGTCCAAGCGCATGACCGCAACCTGCGGTGAATCCAGCGACGAAACCACGCGCCGCATCTTAGCGCGCCAGTTAGGATGAACGGATGAACAGTCTCGGCAAGCTATCGGACAGCATCTACACCGGAGTACTCGGCGCCATCATCGGAAGCCTTGTCGCCATGGTGTTGAAGAAGGCCTGGTCGAAAGCGACGGGCGCCGCGCCGCCGGACCCACGCGACCCCGAAGCGTCCGCACGCGAAGCCATCGTCTGGGCCGCGTTGAGCGGGCTCGGGGTCGGTATCGCCGGCGTCGTGACGTCGCGTCTCGCCCCCGCGCGCCGTCAGCCGGCGCAGTCGATGCAATAGGCCTGCTCCCCCACCTGCCGCGCGATCTGGCTGCGGTGTTTCACCAAGAAGCACCCAGCACAGGTGAACTCGTCGGCCTGCCGTGGCAGGACCCGCACGGTCAGTTCTTCGTGGGACAGGTCGGCGCCAGGCAACTCGAACGTCTCGGCCGCCTCGACTTCGTCTTCGTCGACAGCACCGGAGTTCTTGTCGTTGCGCCTCGTCTTGAGTTCTCCGAGACTGTCCTCGGATTCCTCGTCACCTTTGCGAGGTGCGTCGTAATCGGTCGCCATGCCCTGCCTTCCCCATTTGTCTGCCGCTACGCACAATAATCGCTGCGCGAGGCATCTATACCACAACCGGACAAGTCGCGGTAGTGTCTGGGGCATCGGCGCGCCGGGGGTACCGGCATACGAGACTTGGTAAGTTACCTAGCAGACAGCATCAGCCAGGCCGATTGAGATTTGTGGAGTGTCAGATGGAAAGCGCGCTCACCCCGCGGGAGATGCAGGCGCGCATTCGTGGCGGCGCCACCCCCGCCCAGGTTGCCGAGGTTGCCGGCGTCCCATTGGCGAAAGTCGAGGTGTTCGCGGGGCCGGTGCTCGCCGAACGCGAGTTCATCGCCAACCAGGCGCGCGCACAGCACGTCCGGCGCGGCGCGCAGACGGTGCCGTACAGCTCGCTCGGGGAACTCGTGTCCGACCGGTTGGTGGCCCGGGGCATCCCGGTCGAGTTGCAGCGCTGGGACGCCTGGAAGACCGACCGCCGCAAGTGGACGATCCAGCTGGCCTACGACTCGGGCAAGGCGCACCGCGAGGCGTTATTCGCCTATGACCAGGACGGACGCTTTTCCGTCCCGCTGAACGAGGACGCCCGCTGGCTGGTTGGACTGCATTCCGCCTCGCACGGCCCGCAACCCGGACGCCGCAGCCGCGAGGACGCCGAACCGACCGTCGGGTTGAACGATGACATCGCGCTCGTGCGCGTCGTCCAGCCGCCCGCCGACCCGGACGACGCCGAGGACGCCTACGCCGAGGCCGACCTGGCCGAGGTCGACGGCGTGCTGGATTTCGTGCCGCGCTCCGCGTCCCAGATGGACCTGCTCTACGACATGCTCTCCAGCCTCGCCGAGGACTCGGTGCAGATTTACTCGGGACTGATCACGGCTAACCGCGCGCCCGACGCACCCGCCGACGAGCCGGCGGCGGCCGATCAGCCCACGCCGACCGCCGAGCCCGGCCAACCGTCCCTCATCGACGGGCCGGCCGAGGACGGGCCCGCCAAGCCCAAGTCACGCCGAAAGCGCGCGCAGGTGCCCAGTTGGGATGAGATCGTCTTCGGGTCGCCCAAGGGCCGCTGAGACCCGCACCGGCCGTCAGAGCCAGAGCAGGGGCACCAGCATCTCGGCAGGGGTGAAAGAGCCGTGCATGCCGCGCAACTGGAGTTCGCGTTCGTGCGTGATGGTGAACACCGCGGACGTGCCCTGCGCGGCCACCACGACGTCCCCGATGCGCGCGGCCATGCGCTCGGGCACCGGGCCGAACCACCCGTCCGCGATCGCCTCTTCGCGCGTGCGCACCCAGGCGGTGTCGCCCAGTTCGTTCTCCCAGCGCTGGACGACCCCGGCGACGTCGCGCGGCGCCGCGTAAAGATGACGGAAACGCGCCTCGCCGGCGACCATCTCCACGCCGGCGGCCAGTGCGGGAACCTGCTCGATCACCGTCCGCGGCTGCATGGGCACGTTGACTATGCCATGGTCGCCGGTCACGAGCAGGAGGGTGTCGCGCGGCAACGCGGCGCGCAACGCGTCCGTCAGGGTGCCGGCGAACCGTAACGCGTCGAGCCACGGCTCGCTGCCCAGCCCGGCGAGGTGTCCTGCTTGGTCCAGCGAGCGCATGTACACATACGTCACGGACACATCCCCGATGGACGCGGCGATCGTCGCGGCCTGGACGATGCCTTCGACGTCGTGCTCATCGCCCACCCCGAGGAACCGCGCGCCGCGCAGCACCGCGCCGGTGAACAGGGAAGTCGTGAACGTCGCCGGCGCCACGACATTCGCCGACACTCCGGCTTTGGTGAAGCGCTCGAACCAGGTGAGCTGCGGCTGCACGTCCAGCGCGTAGACGTAAGGGGTCGTGCGCAGCGGGGCGAACCGGATGTCGTCCAGCCGGAAACTGTGCCCGACCATGCCGTGCCGTCCCGGCGTCAGGCCCGTCCCCAGGCTTGCCAGCGACGTGACCGTCGTCGTGGGCAGGCCGACGGCGATCGGCCGGGCGCCCGACGCCGCGCCGAGCGGCCCCGCGTGCGTGCCGTACTCGCCGAGCTGCTCCCAGCCCAGGCCGTCCACCATCAAGACGACGTAGCGGCGCGCCGCCGGCAGCCCGAAAACGTCGGATGATCTCATGCCCAGGTGCGCGCCGATGGACCCGAACAGGTCGCCGAGCGTGCCCGAACCATACGCTGGCCCCGGCAGGGCAGGCAGATTCGGGCGGAGCAGCGGCGCCTCGCGCTGGTTGCCACGGCCCTTGGCCGCGTCCCTGGCTCTGCGGAACATCATGCGCACGCCAACTGCATCGTGGTCGCGAAACGCATCAGCTGGTCGACTTTCGCCGCGCCGTCCGCGGCGGTGCTCATGCGCACGTTGAGATCGTCATCGCTTGTCACGCCTGTGTAGCCGTGGTCGGCCTCGCAGTCGGGGTCACCGCATCCCGCTGGCTCGACGTCCAGGTTCCGCATGGTGCCCCAGCCGACTTGGAGCCACGCCTCGACGACCGCCGCGTCCGCAGCGCCGTACGAGCCCGGGTTCGCGACCACCTGCGACAGCGAGACGGACGTCACCTTCCGCAGCGGCACCGACTCCGTCGTGGTGATGGCGCGGGGGCCTTCCCCGGTGCCCGTGCTGTCGTCGGTATGCCCGACGACCAGGCGCGTCGGCGTCAAGACGAGCACCGACAGGTGCCTGCCGATCTCTTCGCGGCTGATCGTCGCCTCGTGGTGGACGAGGTAGCCGCGCACCTCTTCGCCGCCGAGCGCGAGTTCCATGGCGTCCGCGACGAATTGGGGGAAATATCCGCAGGCGAAGATTTCGGCGCGCAACGCGCCCGGCAGGCCTAAAGTCACCAGATCAGTTTCCCAGCTAACGCCAGTCAGGCCAAACCACCGTGCCGGTTTCCCTCATTATTCGCCATCGGGCACTTGCCCAGTAGGCTGGCACGTCGTGAGCACCAAACCCTTCATCGCCGCCCGGGTCGAAGAGGCATACGACCGCTGGGTGGAGCGTGCCGTGCGCATGATGGGGTGGCGCGAGAGAGTGATCTGCTACACGGGGTACGGCACCGCGTCGCGGATGCGGGTGCTCGGACGTGTCGTCCTCGGCCCGCGGCGCAGCACGTCTCCGCTGGCGAAGGCCACGGAGGAGTTCGTCAAGCGCCGGGGGTTCCGCAACTTCATCACCGTCCCGTGCGTGCGGGCGCCGTTCAGCATTTCCGTGGACGGCCGGCGCGTGGACGGCGTCAGCGACCGCGGCGGCTACATCGACATGTGGGTTTCGGGGCACAACCTCGAGCCCGGCTGGCATCGCGTCGAAGTGCAAAGCGCCGGCTCCAAACGGGTGGCCGCCGACATTCACGTCGTCGCCGACGACCAGCAGTTTGGCATCATCTCCGACATCGACGACACGGTCATCTCCACCTGGTTGCCGCGGCCGCTCATCGCGGGCTGGAACTCGTTCATCCGCGACGAATCGGCGCGCCAGGCCGTCCCTGGCATGGCCGTCTTGTACCACACGCTCATCGACCAGTTCGCGGACGCGCCGATCTTCTATGTCTCCACCGGCGCCTGGAACACGCACGGGTTCCTGTCGCGGTTCCTGCGGCGTCACAACTACCCACTCGGCGCGATGCTGCTGACCGACTGGGGGCCGACCAACACGGGCTGGTTCCGGTCGGGGGCCGAGCACAAGCAGGACACGATGTTCGCCCTGGCGAAGGAATTCCCCGGCATCTCCTGGCTGCTCGTCGGCGACGACGGCCAGCACGATCTGGAGCTATACTCGCGCTTCGCGGCGCGGGTGCCGGACCGGGTGCGAGCGATCGCGATCCGCCAGCTCTCGCCCACCGAGCAGGTGCTCGCGCACGGCACGCCCGTCTCCATGGACGCGCCGGACGTGCTGCCCTGCCACGTGCCCGTCCTGCGGGCGCCGGACGGACGGGGGCTGCTCGCGGCATGGCGGCAACATGAAGAGGCGAAGGGACCCAATGGTAAAGACACCGGTCGCTGACGACGAGATCGGCGAACGCATCGTCGACGTCGACGTCTCGGACGAGATGGAGGCGAGCTACCTCGAATACGCCTACTCCGTCATCTACGCACGAGCGCTACCCGACGCCCGCGACGGGCTCAAACCCGTCCAGCGGCGCATCCTCTACACCGCCGCGCAGATGGGGTTGCGTCCGGACGCCGCCCACGTGAAGTCGGCGCGCGTCGTCGGGCAGGTGATGGGTCTGTTGCACCCGCACGGCGATTCGGCGATCTACGACGCGCTCGTCCGGCTCGCGCAACCGTGGGCCATGCGCCTGCCGCTCATGGACGGCCACGGCAACTTCGGCTCGCTCGACTCCGGTCCAGCGGCCATGCGCTACACCGAATGCCGGATGGCGCCCGCCGCGGCCGCCATGACCGCGGGCCTGGACCAGGACACCGTCGATTTCCGCCCGAACTACGACGGCAAGGAGGTCGAGCCCGCGGTGCTGCCGGCCGCGCTGCCGAACCTGCTCGTCAACGGGTCCACGGGCATCGCTGTGGGCATGGCGACCAACATCCCGTCCCACAATCTCGTCGAAGTCGTCCAGGCGCTCAAACACCTGCTCAACCACCCGGACGCGGGCGTCGACGACCTGATGCGCTACGTGCCGGGCCCCGATTTGCCCACGGGCGGCAAGATCGTCGGGCTGGACGGCATCCGCGAGGCCTACGAGACGGGCCGGGGAGCTTTCCGCATCCGCGCCACCGCCCGCATCGAGCAGGTCAGCCCGCGGCGCCGCGGCATCGTCGTGACGGAACTGCCGTACCTGATCGGGCCCGAGAAGATCATCGAGCAGATCAAGACCCTGCATCAGGCGAAGAAGATCACCGGCGTCTCCGACGTCAAGGACCTCACCGACCTGGCCAATGGCACCAAACTGGTGATCGAGGTCAAGAACGGCATCAACGCCGAAGCGCTGCTCGAAGACCTTTACCGGCAGACCAAGCTTGAGGACTCGTTCAGCATCAACGCGGTGGCGCTGGTCGGCGGCCAGCCGACGACCATGCCGCTGAAGCAGATGCTGGAGGTCTACCTCGGCCACCGGATCGAAGTGACGCGCCGGCGCACGGCCTACCAGCTGACGAAGGCCACCGACCGGTTGCACCTAGTCGACGGGCTGTTGATCGCGATCGTCGACATCGACGACGTCATCGCGATCATCCGGTCGTCGGAGGACGTGGCCACCGCGCGCGACCGGCTGATGGAGGCGTTCGACCTCACCGAAATCCAGACGAACTACATCCTCGACATGCAGCTGCGCCGGCTCACGAAGTTCAGCCGCATCGAGTTGGAGGCCGAGCGCGACAAGCTGCTGGCGACCATCGCTGAGCTGCGCGGCATCCTCGATTCGCCGCAGCGGCTGCGGGACGTCGTCGCCGCCGAGTTGGACGACGTCGCGCGCACGCACGGGACGCCGCGGCGCACCGTCCTGCTGGCGTCGGCGGGGGTCGCGGTCACCGCGTCGGCCGCGCCGCTGGAGATCCCGGACGACCCGTGCTGGGTGCTGCTGTCGTCCGCGGGGCTGCTGGCGCGCACCGACTCGGCCGAATCGCTGCCGAGCTCCGGGCCGCGCGCTGTGCACGACCTGGTGGTCTCGACGATCCGCACCACCGCGCGCGCCGAATTCGGGCTGCTGACTTCGGCTGGACGGGTGATCCGGGCGCAGGCGATCGATCTGCCGAGCGTGCCCATCACCGCGGTGGCGGCCAATCTGCAAGGCGGCTCGCTGGTGACCGAACTCGTCGCGCTGCAACCGGGCGAGCGCGTCCTGGGGCTGACGCGGCTCGGGGACGGGGTCTACGGCTGGGCGCTGGGGACGCGCAATGGCGTAGTCAAGCGGGTCAATCCCGAGCAGGTCGGCAAGGACTCCTGGGACATCGTCCGGCTGGACGATGGCGACGAGGTCGTCGGCGCGCTGGAGTTGACCGACGACATGGGCGAGCTGGTCTTCATCACCTCGGACGCGCAGCTGCTGCATTTCCCGGCGAGCAGTGTGCGGCCGCAGGGACGCTCCGGCGGCGGCATGGCGGGGGTGAAGCTTGCGCTGGGGGCCCGGGTGGTGTTCTTCGGCGTCGCGGGCCTAAGCGACGCGTCGGTGGTCACGGTCGCCGGCTCGACGCGCGCGCTGCCCGGGACCGATCCCGGATCGGTCAAGGTGACCCCGTTCGATCTGTACCCGGGCAAGGGCCGCGGGACGGGCGGCGTGCGCTGCCAGCGGTTCCTGAAAGGCGAGGACACGCTGCT
>JGI20166J26741_10730003_pt1 | contig 15245 bp, 14 predicted proteins | sample TergutCu122P5_FD_26741 | JGI IMG/M metagenome (IMG submission 26741)
CTCTCCAGTCTCCACTTCTCGCACCGAAACAGGCAGCAACCGTTTTTCCTAACAGCACCTCTCGTTTCTCTCTCTGCTCATTATAGAGCACCCTTCACTGAGCCAAAGAACGGCTTGCAACAAAGCAAACGATGAAAGTCTGTGACCTGCCACGGAGTCAGACTACAAGATCTGCTCTAGCAAAGCGGTCCCACTCAGCTCCTCAGCACCCAGCTATCAATAACCATTCACCAGGCCACGCCCACAATTCTGTCAGCTAACCAATGGCAGAGCAGGCAGAACAGCAGGAGCACAGAAGAAAAGGAGGCCGTCAAAGCGACAGCCTAGGCGGACAGCGTGGACTAAAGCCTTGCAGTTGGCCTGCTGGGACGCCGATGGTGTCCACGGCAGGAAGCAGGAACTGGATCAGTTCCTTGGGCAACACGGGATCGACATACTTGTATGCCTGTTGACCAAGACCCACCTCAGGTCAGGTGAAGTCTTCCGGACGGCAAACTATGTTTGTCACTGCAACGACCGGTTAATTAAAAGAGGCGGAACGGCTATACTGGTCCGTCGCGGTATAGATCACCACACTGTACCCGTGCAGGTCCTATAACATTGGAGGCTACTGCCATCCATGTCATGTTGGCCAGTAAACCGGTGAAAATCCTGGTGGTTTACATGTCACCCTCCCGGCCCCTGCTTGCTTCGGAGTTGCCCGCCTGCCTTGGTGGTGGTCTTCCCGTCCTCATGGCGGGTCGCCTGAATGCCAAGCACATAGAGTGGAATTCCAGGCTGGTCACGAAAAGAAGCAGACTCTTGCGTGACTATGCCGATAAGAATTCCCGTCTGATCTTTGGGCCGACAACACCTACCTCTATACCTTATAAACCATCTGCCACCCCTGATGTCCTAGACATCGTTATCACGAAAGATCCGGTTACCAAAGTGTATCTAACGTGCTCCGCACTAAGCTCGAATCACTCACCTTTACTGACCGACACGCGATGTCCATAATTCTTCCTCAGCCCACCAGACCACCCGGATTTAAGGAGGACTGACTGGTCCAAGTTCCAGGCCTGCCTGGAAGCTGGGCTTCCGACCAAACCTGATACCCCGAATGAGGTGGCTATGGACGCCTGTGGCAAGGAACTGTTAACCGCTATCTCGAAAGCGTTGACAGATACAAATCCCAAGCGTGGCCCACGAGATGACCGATGACCCCCGATACCGGTTTGTATTAAAGATGAAATACGCCTGAAAAGCCGGTTAAGGAAGCAGTGGCAAATGACGCGGGACCCCTCTCTAAAAGCCGAGGTCAATCGCCTGCAGTGATCGGTGACTAACCAGCTTAACGAATGGAGGAACGACCAGTGGAGCAACACGATGTAAAGCCTTGGCCCAGAGGACCAGTCACTGTGGAAGATGACCAGACGGGTGATGAGAATCCCCCCTCCATCACCTCCCCTGATCACTCCAATGGCATTGGCTCTCTCGGACTCCGAGAAAGCCGAAGCCCTTAGGACAGTTTGAAGGCTCAATTTCAGCCGATAAACGATCCGTCGGTCCCGGCAGTCATTGGAGTGGTTAATAAGGGGATACGAGCATACTATACGAGTATGCGGATGACACGGCTTTCATAGCCACGTCCCGTCAGCCAGCGCTGCTCGTCAAATACCTGGAGAGAACTCAGTGACCTAGGGCGGTGGTTGAGTGAATGGAGGATCGCCATCAATATCTCGAAGAGATCTGCGATGCTCTTCGCCAAGACCGGTAGGCGAATCCCGAAACCCCGACCAGTTCACCTTTTCGGGGGCCAATCTAATGGGTCGCTGACGCCCGTTATCTTGGGGTGACCCTGCATAAACGGCTCGCCTGATCGAAACATCGATCAGGTGAGAAAGAAGGCGGCGCAGACTGGGAGCGCTGGGACCTCTCCTGAACAGGAGAAGCGGTCTCTCCACCAGGAATGGTGTTCCGGTGTATAAGCAGCTCATCCGTCCCACGAAGGACTTTGCGTGTCCCGCCTGGAGATAAGCCGCTCGCTCCCATATCAAGAAACTTTAGGTGATCCATTTCAAGTGTCTTCGCATTGCTACCAATGCACTCTGTTACATTGGTAACAGGCAAATTCACGATGATTTGGGAGTCCCCTACTTCTCCGACCATACGAGGACTGTCAATAAAGTTCGCGAACTCATCGCGGTAAAAGTGCTACATACCTCATTGCTGAATACCACCGTGGTCGCCTTCAAAGTACTCCCCTTCGGAAGCAATGCACCGACGCCAGCGCCTAGTCCACTCTTCAAAACAATTTTGGAACTGGCTTTGTGGAATGGCCTTCAGACCTGCCGACTTCCTGATGTCATCAATGTCAACAAAGTGCCTTCCTTTCAATATTTCCTTTATCTTCGGGAACAGAAAAAAGTCATTGGGGCTAGATCCGGTGAATAGGCGGGGAGTTCCAACACAGTTACTTGTTTAGCAGCTAAGAACTCCCTCTCAGACAGTGTCGTGTGAGCAGGTGCTTTGTCGTGATGCAAGATCCATGAGTTTTTGGCAAAACGTTCGGGTCGTTTCCGTCTAACTTCTTCACGCAGCCTTTCCAATACTTCCAAATAGTAAACTTGGTTGACTGTTTGTCCAGTTGGTATAAATTCATAACGAACAATCCCCCCTAATATCAAAAAAGGCAGCAACATTGTTTTGACTCTTGATTTGGACTGACGAAACGTTTTTGGTCGTGGGAAATTGGCAGTCTTCCATTGTGCACATTGCCGCTTCGTTTCAGGGTCGTATTGGTAGACCTATGTTTCATCACTTGTGATGACAGGGCCCAAAATGTCATCTTGCCTCTTCAAAAGGTCTTTGCAAGTTGTGACTCTTCTTTGCTTTTTTCTTCGGTGAGCTCCTTTGGGACCATTTTTGTACACACCTTCCTCATGTCAAGATCTTCAGTTAAGACTTTTCTAACTGTTTCTCTGTCGATGTTAACTTGCTCTGCTATGCTCCTGACAGTCAGCCGACAATTTTCACGCACAGTTTGACGAACTTCTGCAATGTTTCTTTAGTTCTGCTTATTTATGGCCGCCCTGATCTCTCTTCGTCAGTGACACTTTCTCTTCCCTCAGAAAAACGTTTCACCCACTTGTAAACTGCTGTTTTCTTCATAGCATTATCCCTGTAAATTTTAACTAACATCTCTCTTATTTCGTTTCCACACTTTTCCAATTTAACAAGAAATTTAATGTTCGTTCTTTGCTCTAATTCAAGCTCCGACATTCTCGCGGCAGCACACCAAAACACATGCAGACAGTAATAGATGCCACTCAGAAAGAAACTGCCATAGATCAACAACTACACAGCTGTGAAAGGCTGATAAGTCAACGCCATCAAACCATACTAAGGCTTTTGTCCAGTGCTGGCACGGCAAGCAAATTGTGGCGGGTTCGCGAACTTTATTGTCCTCCCACGTATCAGATCTCTGAGAGATTCGACCCGAGGTCAGATGATGTGGGGAACCCCTTAGTTGAGCAGCTCGGCAGACATCTACGCTGACCGAGCGTCAACCCGGGTCCCATAAAACAGGGAAATCGTTATCGATTTGTCCTGCCTACCCGCAAGGCGGCCATGCGGACACATTGAATCGTGCCAACTGGCACTTTTCGGCTACCCTGACTGAGGTTTTTCCGTTCTTTTTCCTCAGTTGTAAGGCAAATGCCAGGGTATAACTCGCAAAGACGGGGCATGACCTGCACTCTCCCAAATTAGGGGACAAAATGTTTACGCAGTTAGTCCACCGTTATCTTTTATTTTGACCACTCTGGGTTCGAGTCCCAGAAAGCCTTGCAATCAAAGTTGTGCCCCCAAATAGGACCTATTGCCTCGTAAGGAATGGGCCTTAGCATACTCACGTCGGAGTTTTAACCGCGACGGGAAATCGTTATAGTAAGCACAAACCCTGTTCTAGTTTTAGGTGTGTGTTATTGAGTCCAGTGATGCGATCAGACGCAGGAATGGCTATACAGACGATACGGCGATTTGCGATTTCGCTCAAGTCTTCGCCCTCAGATCTTTGGTTGGTTGGTTTTGGTTGATTGACAGCCAGAATTCGCTGCTCATCACACAAGGTGTTCGCATCGTTAGACTACACATCAGAAGGGAGAAATCAGTCCGCGACGCATCAGAAGTAGACTGCGTTTGAAACGTGATGGCACACGCGCAGAAACCAGATTTCCTCTTTCGCCGAAACGGACGTGTCCATTTAAATCGGCGGGGGCGTCAATTCAGTCGACTGCTGGCAGCCGAGGTGTGTGCACCAGCGTTAGGAATGCTGGATTCACCACGTTCCGAGGTAGTGTGAAGGGTACTGGCTACTCACTCCATTCGCCAGTTTCCTCTTCACTTCCCCTCCCGTGCGTCACCGTGTGCCATCAGGTTTCAAACGCACTCTAACAACGTTTGACTGCTTGGCCGCGCTGCCCAGCGCGGAACGGCCACTCCACAGCCCAGCCGAGCCATGCAGCTAGCAGCACCCGGCCCGCAGCTGGATCAGTCACGAGCCGCTACCAATCACAGTGCCCTTCCGGCAAGTCTCAGCCGCACATCCAAGCGGTACATCTTCGCTCGCGGTCGACCGGACGTTCAATCGCGAGCATCTTCACTGTACAAAAGCCAGTCTTCCAGTTTTCCACGTGCAACTCACTGCACAATCTCCCCAGCAGTTGCCGGCTGTCGACCGAAAAGACTACATCACTAACTAAAGACCAGGCAGACGCATTTAGTCGCGGCTTGCAGCCGCAGATATCAATGTTACCGTACGACTAGTAAGACTTTGAATAAATATCTATATATATGTTGGTACTGCAGTTGTTACTCTTTAAACAATCCTACAGTATCCCACACGTGTCTGCAAACCTAGCAGAATGTACCAAGCATTTATAAAATGAGTTTATTGGCAAAGAAAAGCACTTGTCCATAGATAGAAAACTATTCCTAAATGTTTCGGCTATTATTTATAGCCGTCTTCAGGGAGCATAAATATATAATAAAAGGCTTTGTCATCTGTAAGTGGTAAAGTAAGCAATGCCTGTCTATCATTACTACACCACTGCAAAGTGATGGCAATGTTAATGAAATTTATGTTAAAATTATGTTAAAATTATTATATCAGAGGATTGTTATTAAAATATTTTGTATCCGAACATATTGCAATAGTAAATCCTCATCGAGTTTCATCGAGTGGTAAGTCAGTCAGTCGTAAAGCTGAGGTACACAATTAACAACCACTCTGTCGTTCATTGTGCATCAAGTTGCTCGTAAGATGTACAGTATTAAGTTCTTATCAAGCATCTGTAAGTAAATTTTGCCAGTTACATTCCTTCAAAGTAATGCCCTAGCACACCGAAACTCGACATAGCACCCCATGTAGATACTTCTAGTTTGTTCGCTTGTTCCGTCAGTGTGATATGATGACGTCATCAGATAGTTCAAAATAAGCTTCATCTGACCACATAAACAGTTCGGATCACGTCTCACAAAGCTCCACAAAACTGAAACCTTCTATCTGGATCATCCTCGAGCAATCCATGCAGTAATGGAGCAATATAAACTTTGAATTCTGCATTGCGTAATGACACTAATAGTCGTGTAGCGTTAACCGCGTTGCCAAGGGGGCCAACATCACAAATAGAAATTACCTTCCCTGAAGGGTTAGCAAAGAAGTAGACAAAGAAGTTCTTTCTGTTGTTAAAAATCAAGTGTCAAGTGACTTTTGGTCAATTCTGTATTATTATTAAACCAGCAATATATCTGTGGGATGGCAGCATACCAGTCATTTACTGGAAGTATTTTCTGCTATGGTACATCTGCTCCTCTGTTGTCTATATGTGAATGCAAAGTAAATAGTATGTAAAAAACTGTAAATCAAGTGAGTAAGTCCTCCATATCCCTGATACTAGTGGACTGGGATAACGTAGTCGTACAGCAACTCGCTACTGTTTGGACAGTCCGGGGATCGAATCTGCTGGGGCTAATTTTATGCACCCGTCCAGACCGGCCCTAGGGCCCAACCAGCCTCCCATACAGTGGGTACCAGGTCATTCCTGGGGGTTAAGCAGTCAGGGCATGGCGTTAACCACCCACCCCATCTAGTGTCAAGATTAAAGAAAGAGTAGAGCTAAACTTCTACTTCACTCTGTGCCTTCATGGTAGGTTGCAGGGAAAACTTTATCTTTACATTTACCATTTACCCAAAAGTACGAATTACCTGAGAGCACTATGTACAAAGAGTCAGAAATCTGCTTACAAAACCAACAGCTCACTATCTGGTTTAGCAAATTAATTTCTGTTCATGGTAAGAATGCATATTTTCCATTTAAACTGAAATAAACTGAAATAAGTATTGCTCCAATGACGTTAAGGCTAAATGAGATTGGGAAGGAAGATGGTGTCAGATTTTAGGTTCTCAAAAAAGGACTACTGAAGATTCAAGTCTTCTGGGATGTGACACTGTGTGATACAAGTAGTTCCATACATTTTGTAGCAGCGTGATATCTTCCAACGTTTGGAACTATATTCGAGCATGCAGGTGAATTCAGATATGTGTTTACAGTGAACTTGTTCTGTTCGAGTGGATATGCTAGTCCCTATATATATATATATCTTGTCCAGTACTAATGATTTTAGAGGCTGAGCAATCAAAATGACATTTTGTCTCTGTGGTTCTAGACTGTCACTGATATGTCAATAATTATATCCATTTCTGTACTAAGATTATGATATAAAAAGAGAAATACCTTACTCTGGCCACTAAATGCAATTCATATGCATTTGAGGGGCAAAGATATAACACATCCGAAGATACTTTACACCATCATTTGATGTAAGAAATAGAAAGTGACTGGTTGCTCTATGATTTAGTGTATAAGAAGAAATTAACAATTGATGTTGTAACATTTTTTAACTTTAGATAAAGTGTAATGTGCTGTATATATTTTTCTAGGATAACATATGAGAGTACTATACATCTAATTGCAAAGAATCATAAACTAAGATGCAGATAAAATGTAATAATTTCAGAACACCTTTGAGAGAGTAATTATGGCTTCATTTTGAGGGAGGATCACTGTGCAGAGGTTACACAAAAACCCCCCTAGTGGAAATTATGTTCTTAAAAAATCCCACAAACAGTGAAAATGTAATGTCTGATGTTTAGACCCTATGGGAAAAATGGGGTTAGGAAAACCAAAGACTCATGAAATATGATACAAAAATTAATGATTAATAAACAGAAGAAAGTGTGTTGGTGTTTACTGGAATAATTTCAGTGTCCCTGACTGAAAGTTGTTGGGGTAATTAAAAGACAAGGAGCACATGGTGCAGTGTGAGAAGATTATGGAAGGAAAGGATGATCCTTGATTGCTCTGCCTTATTTTGCATGGCCTTATACACAACCTTGTATGGTGTCATGACAGCCTCTATCTCATGCTTAAATTTCAGTCAACTGTCCAAGAAATTTTCAATTTCAAAGGAATGATTGATTAAGTTACTTTCCACCTACAGTTCTTTCTTCCAAGCACTGGTGTTCAGCTGTTCAATATCCCCTTCAGTTAAATCATCAGCTTGAGAGTCAGGAACTTACTGCATATGAGTCTTCTCCAAATTTAAGAATCCTTCTCGTGCAACTTTATGAGCCAGCATGTGGATGTTCCCTACTGTATTCTACTGGCTTAGGAATCCCTGGATGCAAATAACTGCTGTAGGTAAAAGCGTCTTCCAGCAGCCATTCAAAGCCACAGATTTCATTATCCATGCATTCCTTTATATTTACTATGCAGTAAGCTCTGTTGTGCAGTTTCCAGCATTAAGCAACAGGAACAAAGGTCTCTGCACTTGCAGTGAAAATACTGCTGAAGGCGCAGCAGCACATGTGATGGCTCTTGAATGTTGTGATAGTTCCCTGGTTAAGTAGCTGCAGAACTGAGGTAGGGGCACTGGACAGATACTCAGCTTCAGTATTCAGATGGGTAAGACAAAGATCCTACAGACACCATGGAACATTACCAAGGACATGGAGGACCTTGAATGTTGAATTCTTGAACTTCAGGTAGAGTTTTTAAACATGCCTTCTCCCTCACCACAGCACTGCTGACTACCATTTCTCTGTTTCATCTTTCTGCTATACACAAAAGGCCCTCTCCATCTTTTCAAGCAGGGGTCCCAGCAACTTACACAAGAAGGGCACAGCTTTAACTGATATGAGTATAAGGACTCCCTGATGATGGCACTCAAGAAGTGCTGAAACATGTAGGAGACTGTGTTATCTATTGTGTTCACATTCAGTTCACGTAAGATTGGTCCAATAAATTGAATTTTCCATCATGCATGGTATGTACAATATTAAAATTACAAAGAAAGTTTTTGCCCTCATGAAGCACTGGCCTTAACTCTTCCCCTTATCTTATCTTCCTTGTACTGATCAACAGGACAGCTGATTTGTCTGCACCATAACAGCATGCAACCACAGGCATATTCAGTCCCCTCTCCACCTTAATCAACACCTGTACTGTCTCTAACAAAGACATCACCTTCCTTTTTATATATCCTTACAGTCTTCATCAGCATGTACATTAAAACACAAGCACAACAAACAGTAGGAAAAACTGTGAAAAGTAGTCAGAAGACATTCCATATTGCACAATATCTAGGTAGCTACTGAGTAAGACTGGCCAGCAGATATGGCCTGAAGTGTTTTACTCCATACATCTACAGTCACACAACCATGAATGAGTAAGGGACTGACAACTTATGCATGAGGGTTGCCACAACAGCTGTTCTCCTGGTAAACAAAACTGCTATGTGTACTGTGGTACACATATTTACAGTCAAAAGTGTTATTAACATGAGCATAAACGCCCAGAAAATATGTTTTGTCATGACACTTCAAAAGTCTCATGGGGGTTGGGAAGGGGATTAGTCAATCATCCCCCCCTACAAATAAGACAATAGGCAATAGTTTAAAAGTAAATGTAACAGGTAAAGTTATTGCAGTAGATAACATAAAGTCATATGGGGAAGTGTAGGTATAGCTCTATGCATGTTTAAACTTAATGTTACATGCAGGTGAGCAAACAGCTTCACATCCCGACCACTTTCTCAGGGAAACAAACCCAGGTACCCATTAATGAGGAAACTTAGTAGGCCCAGGAGCCAGTCTGGTCATTTTGGAGAACAGAAGAATCTCTTATCCCAGTCAGAAATCAAACCATTATTCTTTGGTTATTTAGCACATGGTTTAGTCACTGTATTGAATATAAAATCCCAGCTCATAGGCTTAGTTGCTGTTAAGGTTTTGAGTCAAAAATCCTTTCACATGTCTAGACAAAAGAGTTAAAATTACCAGTGGTGTGAAATGAAGAAGCTGTAGTTTTAGGTAACTGGAGTTTTGTAACACTTGCTTTAGCTGTGGAAGCTATCTGAAATGTTATGACAAATACCAACATAAGAGTAAACAAACACTGCATTCCTTATCCTGTCCTCCTAGATAAATTCCAGCAACACCCTTATGATGCTTATCACCTACATAAGTAATTCAGTACATGTGCCAATACCAAGGCACTTTTCCTGTGTCTAGTCCATTTGACCCACATATTCCTGTTATGGTTTAATACGTATCATAAAAACTGTATACTTTTTTCACTATTTTTATCATCATCATTATTACGAACAGTTATCTCAGATCTTCATTGTTGTCCACATCATTATTTTTATCTTAGAAGATAATGAGTTTGTCAATAGCATCCACCTTTCTCTCCTGTACCTGTTCTGTGCCAATTACATGTATGCAGTAAAACCACAGTGGGTCTCATTTGTGAGTTTCTCCAAGCAAATCGAACATATGTTCCCCACACATACTGTTTTGCTTTTGTCAGGAAAACTCAACAGGATTTAGACCACACATGTAGGATGTAAACAAAACATAATTTGTCCAATTTGTCCATTCTTTACTCTACTATTTTGGCCTACCACGATTCACTAAGTTGTATAATGTCCCTTCTCATACTGCTGCAAAACAACACCCTTTCCTCTGCAGTCGTGTGACCATGTACATACTCCTATCTGGTAGAAAGATGGCGGTATGCCTTCCCTGCAGTGGTAAGGGGGGTGTGGTAACAACAATAACAGAAGCATCAGAGCGCTAGATAAGACCCAGAATGTCTCAAAATCGGTTGATCTTACTTGTACATGGCAATCTTTGGTGGCAACTAGCCAAGCTCCTTTGAGTAAAGTCCCTTGTAATCGTACATTTACTACTACAAATCCGTTTTTCACACTTCCCTGTGTCATCACTCCACATACATCATCTCATTCCTGTTAAACTGATGGGTAACCAAGATTCGTCAAGGTATAATTAGCATCAGGTGTCTCAGTGTTTCACTATGTCAGTGCACTTCAGATAAAACAGTCTGTTGCTCTGTGGCCTCTACCACACACAGCCTATTCACAGCCTATTGAAGCAGAGAAGAGGCATTCCATTGCCATCTGATTCTCTCCTCCAGTAAGAGGAGGAATTTCCTTACTGTGGGCACAACTTCAACAAAGGAAATTCTTTAATGGTATTTCAAATCACATTGTTTCTGCAGCCACCCACTTAAATCCTGCCTGAAATTCTGGTTCTGTCCAAAAATCGTTCAGTTCCTTAAACCCAAATCATCCTTTGTGTACATAAAAATTATAACACATCAGGTCCCTTTCAATGCTGTGAATTAACCATTTTCTTCAGCTCTTGTGTTATTGTTACAAGTACATGCTACTGGTCACCATATGCTTCCTTTTGAACTGCATAACAGAACACATTCACCACATTCCAATGATTCCAGTTCCTTTCCTCACAAACCCTCCTGTTACAGCTTAAGTCATCTGACAATGACAGTAATACCACCATAAATTCTGTTTCACTTACTGAATGAACTCTAGACCAACTCATCTGAGATTTAACCCCTCAAGTGGCTAGTAATGAAACTCCTGTAACCTGATGTTTAATAATTGGCTCTGTGCCTTTTAGTTTTTCTGTATTCAGTCAGTTGTACAAGTCTGGCACACAAGTGAAATTCTCACTTAGTGTGTCTATTGGACAAAATAAGTTTATCATTAAAGATACCGTGTGAAATATTTGTATTTACCAACAGTATTTATGACAGTGTTATCAACAATGCTGATCAAGTTCAGATTGTTTAAAATGAATCTGGACAACAATTCAAGGACACTTCTCAAGTTGTTACAACTCTGGAGCCTGTAACAATTTTTCCTCTGATATCTGCAAATGCCAGAAACATACTGTATCTGAAGCAGTCTACACTTTCTTTATAACTATGTAAAGAAGTTTAGACTTACTCAAAACAACCTCAGGTATAATAAAACCAATCCAGTGGCAAATGCTGGATTTACATAGTGGATTAAGTACGTCTCCAGCATGTCATCAAGAGATTATATGAAGAAGGTAAAAAGGAATAAACATTGACATAATAATGGGTCAAGCATGAAAATATGCAACAAATGAACACACAATTCATATAATGAACACCATGCAGAAGAATGTGTTAGAAATCTAAGAATTTACCTAATAATGTGTGTGTCTGAATGTGCAGCAATGCAACAGATGAAAGTCACAGTTTAATTTTCAGTGTTCGATTTCATACTTGCACAACGAAATTATTTTATACAGTCAACCATTTTTTCCTGCCTATTAAGGGCCACCCAATAAATGCTGAGAACAGAGCTACATCAGTAGGCACATATCTGGTTTAATACAAATAAATATAGAAATAAGAGTTTAAATTAAAAATCTACAACTGTGCAGTTGAAGCTTTACTACACAATACACAAAAGGAACTGAAAAGATTTTTATGTGTCATATGACAATATGAAACCCAAATCAGATGCATATGCAGCTTGTATTGAAGCTTGAGTGAGTCAGAAAGGTTTTTTGTTTCATGAAAGGTTATGGTTGTTTTGGTAGTGGATGTTGTTGTGGTGATGAATAACAAAGAGTTACACGAGGGGGTATGTTAGTTCGAACCCCAGGAGGCAAGGTGGCTTACCACAGGGCGGTGGCCATGACTGTGGCGCTGTTGAGTGCGCTGGTGCTGAGAACGGTTCATTGCAGTGCCAGAAGGAAGCACATTGGTGGTCCTCACCTCCAGTCGAGTGTGTTCCCCCGTTGGGGCCAGCACCACCAGACTAGGAGTAGCTGCCAGAATCTCTCGTAATTCTCGTAGGAATGCTCCAAAGAATGGAACCACATGACATTCAGGCATGGCCAGTGCCCGACCCAGCGCCCGTTCGTACTCAGCAGAGAGCAGTGCTGCTGAAAGGAAGTCCAGCACTGGCAATGCTTCCTTCTCTGTGATTGACAGCCAGAATGGTTTCAGCTTGTTTGACCTGTCACGAGAACATGCAGTCTTCTAGCATAAAAGTCACGAGTAGTAAGACACAGCATATATTCCAGCAGCATTGCCGGTAGTCAGATTTGTATACAATGCTAATCAGATCCAGATTGTATACTAAAAGTCCTCATGGTAATTTAATAGAAGTTCTTAACATTGAACCAATCTCAAACCTTTCATATTTACACATATGAGAAACACTGTTACATCTGAAAATAGCCAACGTACTCATAAAAGAAAGATAATTTTTTCCAGCAGCAAAAGTGCGCCGTTAAACAGAGTGTCAAGCCACTAGGCTGACTAAGGATTAAATGAGCAGGATCTACCAAACACATGCTTCAAACCAATCAAAACTCTATCGTAAACCTGTGGGAAAGATTGAGAGTAAAATGCTCTAACTTATTGTCTGACAGTTATAAGCTAGGGCAGCTGACATCTGAAACACAAAATTTCAGTTACAACCATAAACAGAAGAATAAAAATGGATTTTTTTTCAGCTATTCTGCAGTATGCCCCACTTCCCTGGCACTCATCCACTTCTTTGATGGTATTTCTAACTGTGGGAATAAAATTACATAAAAAACGAAATTTGCTAACTACTGTTCCAATATGCTTCATTACCCAGCAGAAATTATTCTTAGGAAAATGACAACATAGCAACAGTAAACAGTAAACAGTTCTTAAATGTACCAAAATTCAGAACAAATATGATACCACACAAATCACAATACAATCATGTAACACAGCGGTGTCACTATCATCCGCTGACACTCAGGTTGAATGATGAAGAGTGGTGATGCGTTCGGTTTGTGGCTCAGAGGCAAGTAGTTTCCGCCGGCCTACAACATTCCATGTCGGCTGGAGGCCGAAAGAAACCCCTGCCCCTGAGCCGTGGCCTGTGTTGCTGTCAGGTTTAGGTCTTCCAGTTAACCGTCCCCTGAATGACATCAGTTTCCTCAGTGAATATTAAGATGGTGGCTGTCTGAACTGTAAAATGATCAACTACAATCAGAATTATAATCATAGCCTAATTTTAAAAAAGTGTAGTATTTCTTTACTGAAGCAGCTCAAAAATGATAAAAAATGTTGTAATTATACTAGTAAATACAACATTAAAGAATCGAGTCCACACACAACTTTAATTAATCATCATTTCAAACAATTATCAGCAACATGTTTCAGCTTTTAAACAGCCATCTTATTAATACTATAATAATTATTATAATTATTTACCAGCATGTTAACTGCAGATTGTTTGCTTTCCAACTGTTACTTTTTATGAAATAATAATAATAATAATAATAATAATAATAATAATAATAATAATAATAATAATAATAATAATAATAATAATAATGCAGATGTTTAATTGCATTCATAAAACATGCACAAACGGGCAGTATGTACAAAACTCACAGTATACGACATAAATTATATTTGAAAATAATATTTACTTGGAACACTTTGAGGGTGGAAGTTTAACGTGGCCAAGACTCTTACGAGACAGTTTTAATCACACAACACTAAGCAATATGAAGCACCAGCTATGAGCAGTCAATACACACAACAAATTATAATTTACACTTTGACAAACAGCATATTTGTTCTTATCAATTTACAAATTTTTAAGTCTCTTCTCGTTCATTATTTCCGTCAAGTTAGTTTGCATGAAGGTACAAGGATAGGGGTTGGTTTTAAATTTACCAACCTACAGTACAGTAGGTAGCAAGTGACAAACAAATAGCACACGACACATGGAAATATCGCATCATACAGTTTGTTACTCACTTGAGTCCAGCAACAATCTCCATAGCACCATTAAAGTTTCCGATGTTCCAACATGATAGTGCCACTCGAAGAATACAGGATAGGACAGCCTTGCGATCCTCATGTGTCGGCTGTGTGATGATGAGGTGTGTCACCCATGAACTCACCTGAACAGAGCGATTGTATTGTTTTACACCTGTTTGGAATTCCCGTGATTTCTGTCATTTTCAGTCCACAAACTGCATTCCTTCCTAATGTAACATTTATGGTTTTGAAACAGTCAAATGGAATTCATTAATTTTGATTCCAGTTATAAATGCAAGGTAGAAAGTTGCTGCTTTGGCCAATCATGGTGGAACTAAGATATGAAAAGAGCCGTGGGGTAAAGTAAGCAAACATGCCAATTCAGGTCTGATTTGTTTTACATCTGTCTACTCTAAACACTGGGTGGGCCCATCTGTGGTTTTATGGCACAAAAACATTTTCAGGATATTAACCAGTTTACTGGCCCATTTACAATCATCCTATTGTAGTCTTTAGACTTAGATTTATAGAAATTATGTCAAATAACTTGTTTGGCTTGTTATTCATATGTTGTAGCAAAAACTACATGAACAATTTTACATTGCCTCTTTCAGAATCTGCAAGTATTCAGCAAAGCAAATTTATTTTATTAGCTTGACTATCGTATGCTATACATCCTTCAATATGTTTGAATGTTATGTCTTTTGGGATGGGACACCTTGTAGTGTGGTAACAGAATATCAACATTTTGGAGGAACCTGCTGATCTTTAGGGCAGATGAGTACTTTTCGTACTCACCACTGAGAGAAATGCAAATGAACAAATCTTAGAATACAAATTCATACTTTCTTTTTAAATAGTTACAAAAATATTTCCCGTAAGAGGTTGCTAGTCTCCCATAGGGCACCTCCCCAGGTGGCGAATAGGGGAACGCTCACCAGATATGGTGGGTACCGGGGAAATAAAATACCCGGGGTGGACCAAAACTAGTACTGCTGCCCGGCAGTTTGATATTGAGTTATCAAG
>JGI20166J26741_10731114_pt1 | contig 15244 bp, 13 predicted proteins | sample TergutCu122P5_FD_26741 | JGI IMG/M metagenome (IMG submission 26741)
TGAGCAAGCAATAAGATCTGCAATAAAAACTTCTGTTGCATCTAGTTGGCATTTTATTTCCACATATTAACGACGATGCACGGTCAAAACCACATCAAATAAAATGAGTGTTTTCATTTAATCTACAACTTTTATCTGAAACATTTCTTATTCTAAGAACTGAGATATGATCAAAAATGTATTTTGGTCTTCACGGAAATCACTCATTATTCATGTCAGATTTTAATGAAACTTGAATTTTCTCGACAGATTTTAAAAAAATACCAGTACTCAAATATTGAACTTCATGTATATCTGTCCAGTGGGAGCTGAGTAGTTCCGTGTAGATGGGCAGACAGACATGACCAAACTAACAGCTGCTTTTCGCAATTTTGCAAATGCACCTAAAAAGCAAACATAAGGACTGTAAGATAAGGGTGAGAGGTGGAAGACAACTTTTAACCCATTCCACAATGAAAAATGCAGGGGTATTTATTAATATCACTACATCATAACTCAGCTAACAAAATTATTACATACTGATATGTAAAAAAAAAAAAAAATAATAATAATAATAATAATAATAACAACAACAACAACAATACCTCCACCACCACCACCACCAGATACAATTTACAACAACAATACCTCCACCACCAGACACAATTTACATATCTCTTCCTTGTTCTTTGCAGTCTCATTCCAGAGTCTTACAATCACTAATCTACATTTCTCCCTCTCCTGCTCCTGTTAATATCTGGCTGATCATTGTCCCAGTCCTGCAGGTGTTCTCTCACCATAGGAAAGTCAGCATTTTCATGTGCACTGTCCAAATTGAATTTTATGACTTGGAAAAACTCAGGGACATTTGGGATCCTTAATCAAATTTCGCAGGACACTAGGACAGAGCTCTTAAAAACTAATACAGCTAGGACTGTCCCACTAAGGTGAAGAGGATCCCTACTCATGTGCCAGTTTGAAGAGCTGCAGAGCCGTTTCTGGCGTGAACTTGGAGCCATCTTGAAGGATGGCAGCTGGACAGACCCATGCGACTTCATCTTCTTCCTGTGGTGACCACTGGGATGCCCTACAGGGTTTTAGAGATGCACTACAGGAAATAGGTGGAGAGTGGTATGCTGCCATCCCCAATCACTGCAGTTTGATGCATAAGTCTTATATCTGTGCCTTGAATGACAGCCTTTGGGAACAGATGATTTATCGGTGCCTGGGGATGACAAGTTTGAGTTGGGACATTGCTGGAGTTTCCTCAATCTTTAGCCCTGCTCAAGGACTTGCTCAGGATTTAACTTCCTTTGACATTAGCATCTACTGCCTACCCATACAGTAAGTGATGTGCTCATGACAACAGCTTGCCTTGAAAATAAAATATTCCTTTTTTTGGGATGTAAGTACTAATGTTTGATGGTGCATTCTCTCTGAAACTGATGCATATAGCATTCCAATTACAGTGTGTTGCTGCCTGAACAAACACCATGACCTGCAACATTGAGAATTTGAATTCATAAACAGAAATGCTGAACACCAACCATAACCTCATATACATACCCAATAAAGGATAATGTTGCAGCCATGTTAAATATTCACAATGGACTCATGCGTTAATGGAGTTCCAATTGTAGACAGTACAGTGAAATGTTAACTTATCCTCCATCACTCTTAAGTGATTCCACTGGCAATGTTGGTTTGGATGTGCCTCACCTGATGCATCCCAGTTGGCTCCTGGGGAAAACTTTGTACCCTCTCAGAACCTGGTGGTTCATGGATATGCAGGATGTATGTCAGGAGAGAGTGGGTCACCCAGGTTATAGGTAGAGGGTACCCACTAAATGAGGTACCTCACTGATGAACCCAGGAGATCTAGTATACACTTGCTTCAACACATACAGCAATGCATATGGGCCAGTTCATTACCTCAGTTATCCTTATGACTGGCTGCCTTTCAGGATGCAGCTACCAGTTATGGACACCTTAAAACTACTTGCAGGTTTTTGGCCTCATACTGAATATTTAAAAAAAAAAGAAAAAAAAAGTTCTGCAGCCTTCATCTTCCCTGGTATTCGTTTTCGACACCATCATCTTCCAGCCAACAGCGGGATAACACGGCCCTCAGTTGGAATGTTGGCCATGTTATCTGGATAGGGTGGGAAATGCACTGATCCATATTCTTTGCCAATTGTCTCTGAGAATGAGATACACACTGGATCCCTTGGGTTCACCAGTGAGCTGTTCTGCAATTACTGTTATATGGTCATCACCAGTATTGGTATAATTTCCGATTTTGTAACAATTACACTTACAAACACAAATTAAAGTGTCATTTTATTTCAGAATTGACCACGCCCCCTCTTGTTAAGCAAAACATTAACATTTACATACATGCAACCACAAAACAAAGTACAAAATTATTATATTCTTTATGACTCTGACACGCTCATTTAATGTAAAACATATTTCATGAACTGACGTTATTAATGGAACCACAGTCCAAATTCCAAATACATAATTTTCATCACTGCTCACACCTAAGGTTTCATATGAAACAAGTTTGTAAGAAATACATAGCAGAACTGTTTGCTACATAACAGTAATTTCATTATAAAATGAAATAGCACCTTGTTTCTGCATGTTGCAAGCATTCCAAATTACTAAAAATAAATTATGAACCATTACAAAAGTAAATGAATATCACACTAATGTGTATATTCTGGTAAATAAATGAGATGTTATGAAAAATATCTTGGATATGAACCTGTAACTGCAACAGATGCATTTCTTTGCTATACACTGGCAGGCATGCAGTTTTGTATTCAGTCACTGCAACAGAATCCAAGATGCTATGAAAGTCTAACTGATAGTGGCAAGCATATATATTCCTGTCCATTGCAAAAAGCTGCTTATTTCCCTGTCAAAATGGAACTGTCACAAATCGACACGCACTAACACTTTGAAAGACTCACCTGTCACAGAAGTAACATTCATGGCTGAGCATGTACGTATGTAATCACAACAAACATACAATAGTTTACGGACTGGAATTCACTGCTGGGTCAAATGGAAGCTGTATTTAATGAGGGCTGCCAAAATACAAACCAATGTGACTAACAATTACCATGGGAAGCAAGCAAAGTATAAGCACAGTAAACCCATTTCCTGTGCCTCTCTCCCTAATTCCACCTGGACTCAACTACAATAAGGGAGACAATAATTTTGTTACTCTACATGCAGCAGTACCCCAGAATGTCAGTATGTCTGTAAGAAAAGCAACATTTACAATGGAACATGTAAATGTTACAATATGCCTATGTTGCCATGTGTGATGTGCACTTCAAATTGTAAGAAAGGGCAACATTATTCTATCAGGGTTGTCAATATCCAATTATGACTGCAACATATACAATGGTTGTGAAGGTGGACACAGAAATTATCCAGGAAGTTTCAACAGTTACATATGGCATAATCACAGATGTCATTACAAACAAAAACTTGAGCATCATCATAGAAAATGAAGATGACAGTGACACATAGGAACATGATTCTACAGACATATATCAGTAACATGAATTAAGAAGCTATACCATGTCACTTCAGTAACCTCATCTGTAAAATAAATCACCAATAGACAGACTTCCCCATTAGACACTGTTTCATAACTTTAATCTCTAAACCTAGTATGCCTACTGGAGTTCTTGCACATATGTAAATTTGTAGGGTTTAAAACAAACACTTCTGTGGCTGTCTGTATAGATTATTTTGATACACCAGTTTTCTGGGATGGTAGCCTTCAAAGATCTTCACGAACATACTTTTGAAAGCACTCCTTTGTCACCGAATGGATCGTTCATGGGTCAAAATAATATTGTTGTAAAAAGAACCAAATACCAGGAAGCCAATTTCCAAATTTTGCTGTTGTCAATTTTTAGAATTTCTTGCTTTTATATGTTTCCACATTAAAAACCCTAAAAATTACATTCTACTTCATATCATGTGTAAGGTTTAATTTACATATGTGAAGTGCAGCTATAAACTGCATGGTGTGAGACTACATACAATGCTACCTAATTTAGCACAGTTCTTTTCACTGCGTTTACAGACTCCAATAACCAACCTCCTAACACGTAGTGTCATGCACCCATGTGATCAGCAGCCCGCAAAAGCAGCCATTTCCTTGCAGTAAGCACTTCATCCGGCTGCTAGGGGAGGTGGAGTGAAGACGTGGCATAACAGACAGAAATGTATGTTCATCTTTCTGAGGTGATTCTCATATGAATAGTTACTATGAGCATACAGCTGAACTGTGCAGAAAAGACAGCCAACTGACATGCCCCTTTCCTTTCCTAATCCCACATCCCTGGAGGGTTCAAACCAGTAGCAGACACAACTAGATGACCCACGGGGCTAGATCAGAATACTAATAACAGTGGTATGAATACAAAGGTGGTGGCAACTACTAACATTTTATAAGGCTCACATCCCAATTCCAGACTGGCAAAGAGACAGCATGGAAATCCAGGACAGCTGTGCCCAGTGTAAAAACTATACCAGTTGGCTGATGGTCCTCGGTGCAAGAGCTGGCAATGACAACATAGCATAATGCAACACTTACTTATTAAAATCCACACTCAGTTACAGGTTTCAGCTCATGTTGCAAACATGTACTTGAGCATGGATATAATGTTCTGCAACCACATATAGTGTATTAAAACTACCTGAACTAAGTCATGCACTACTGCAGAAGCTCCTGTCTGCATAAGTTCCACTGGAAAATGAATGCTCTGTCTTACATTATCATAATAATTAAAATATAGAGCTCTGAATAAACAAATGATAGTATTTCAAGGCATTAGTGCGTGAAGATTTGTAAAATGTTATGTCTGAAAATATTAATACATGGGGCTCCTATTTTGTATTAGCGCACAAAAAGCACTTTATTCTGTGGCATCCTCTTTCGAGACTGCGAACGGCTCAGTCACTTCTTCTGCTCCACAGTCTACAATAATCACATCCTTAACTGGCCGATCACGGCTGTCCGTCTTGGTGTTCTCAATTTTTCTGACCACATCCTGAAATAATATATTTATGATAAGCCATGTTGAATATGCTGGAAGTTACCAATAATTAATTACATATTTTTTTATAATACCAACATTAAACAGTCTGGTACCAACCATTCCTTTCAAAATTTTCCCAAAAACAACATGTCTTCCATCTAGCCACGGGGTCTGTTTAGTTGTTATAAAAAACTGTGATCCATTTGTATCTTTACCAGCATTGGCCATGGAAAGCCAACCTGCCCCATAGTGTTTCAGCTTAAAATTTTCATCTGCAAAACGGTCGCCATAAATGCTTCTGCCTGCAAAGGAAATACTCACAAATAAGCAGCAATGCACATATGACATAGTGCTAGAGCACAGGCAGCTTTATCTCATTCAAGTGAGGAACTGAATGCAGTCATTACTAAAACATCTAATTATGTAATTTTAAAAGGCACTATCAGTGGCCACTTTAATGCAGAATAGCAACAAAACTTCTCTTCCAACACCAAACTCTTTACATCTCTTCATTCTCTAAACACTTAAAAAATGCTGTTATTTTAAACGAGGCATTATTTATAAATGAACATGGAAATTCCTTCCTTCATACCACATCCTAAGAACTCTCACCATATTATATCGCAATTACCAAAAACACTACAGTCATATGTCAAAGTTACAAATGCCAACATATATAAAAACAAGGGAAATAAATTAATCCATTAAGGTCAGGTGCTCAGGTTTACTATCAGTAACAGAGGCTTGCATCACCATTGCCAACATATACACAGAGTACAAACAGCACAGTTAACTTATGGCATGTATAAACATAATACATGATTTTGGTTTGTGTATGTTTGCAGCCATGACGTGAATTCCTTGTACTTTCAATGTTAGCATAGCACAACCACTATGCATTCCACTTCAAGTAATGCAAACAGCAGGGAACAAGTGAATGCATTTACATCATGAGTATTAGTAAGTCCATGCAAGCACTGCTCTGGTACATATACAACACTCTTTTGAGATGTTGGTACATGAAGAATTAGTGACACTTCAACAGTAGTAAGGCAATAGCTCACAGCATTAATGATTTGGGCAGTTTACACTGACATGGTTTCATCTCTCTTACCTCTCTTCTGTGCATTCACCTCTAGTAGTATCCTACCATATTAGTAATACAACAATATATCTAAGAACTGGCTATATACCAATTTCAGATAAATTTGCTTCAATTATTTACAAACTGAATAGTGGGCCAGACTATATGATTAGCTGCACTCCAAAAGTCAAATCAAATCAAATCAATGTCTCTCCATAGGCTCATTACACAAATCCACCTGTTCTGTTCAACAGCCAGCACACTTCAATCCAACATCTGGACAAAGTTCTGGTAGTGGCATTTCCACCATGCAAGATATATTAACATCCACAGCCTTATATTTAAGACTAAGGCTAAAATGACACACATGATAGAAGTTCGTATAAGCAACTCTTTGCATTAAACACCCCAAAAGCTCCCTCAAATATAAATGTAAAAATAGGAATGGCCCATCATATGCCACACAACATGTTGTGCATCACCCATGCAAATGTTTAAGCATGGAATATTTTCAACCTCTTTAACCTCACTAATGTACAACACACAAAACCTAATGTTTGTCTTAATTTCAATATAAGAAAACAAAAACCTTGGGTCATGCATATTCTTAATGTGGCTAATACGTTTCTAAAATTGGAACAGCAACTACTGAAAATCAGCATCCGCCTCTCCTAGTCTGTCACACTTCTGAGGAAATTCAGTAGTCTCTTTTACCACGTTTTCTACCAGGTCAAGTTTACTCACCGCCAGTGCCATCTCCTTTAGTGAAGTCGCCACCTTGTATCATGAAGTCTTTTATAACCCTATGAAACTTACTACCCTTATAGCCTTCTCCTTCTGGTTTTTTCGCCAGTTCAACAAAATTTTTAACAGTTTTTGGCACTGTTTTACCAAATAATCCTATTTCTATTCTCTGCTTCTCCTCGTCCCCAATAGTAACATCGAACCAAACCTTAAAAATAAAAAATTATAATTATCAAGGATACAACTATATACGAAGGTTAACTTTTTAATGGTATTATGGGTGTTCTCAAATGCCAACTGTACAGCTGTAGTAAAGTCAGACTTACCTTATCTGTAACTTTTGGACCTTTCTTGCTAGTTTCAGTTGCACTAGCAAACGCCGTATATAGACAGAAAACCAAAAAAACTAAATAATGCACTCTCATGTTGTAAAAATATCGAGTGTACACTTTAGACAAAACCTACAGTCCTCCTTAAATCCTCAAGATAAACTGCCACGCAACTTCATCTATAGATGTTAATCTAGGGTAGGCAGAGTACAACGTGACCTATCTAACCATGCCGCAACAGTCCCCAAGACTTATAAACCAGTCATACGCCGCCACGCATCTACAACGGCATGAATCAGTGACACGACATCTAGCATAGATTAAAGACATCCAGCATTACCACAATAGGCATTCATCTGTGCGCACATTTACAATCGAAAGCACGGATAAAAGCTATAAGCAAGGCTAATTCACTTGTTGTAGTGTTGTAATGGGAATAAATTTGAATACCGAACTTTTAAACCCTGTCAACATTTACAAACACAGAATTTCTGAGAACGTAACAAGTGTAAAATACTCTTCGAAAACGCTATTATTCCAACGATTACACCACAGAGTTTGTAAAAATGTTGCCAGCAGTGGACCACACAAGCCATTCGCTGACGAAAACTGTACGTTAATCGCTTAGTTATTCCCAGCTAACATATTAGTTACTCAGATCAACAGATTAATGGAATAGGGCAAAACTTCCAATTTTTCCAGTTCAGTGCCGTTGGCGTTTAGGTTTTACTGCCGAATAAATTTTGTAACGCGGCATTTAAAAACAAGCAGCTATACCTATTCAGTAGCACCTAATTCTACATATCCGCTGATATTAGTACTGTTTACCTATATTTCTGCGAAAAACGTACTATGTAAAGGCTTGTGTGTGGGCCGGGAGAGCGCAGTCGGTATAGCGACTCGCTACGGGCTGGGCGGCCCGGGGATCGAAACCTGGTGGGGCCGAGATATTCCGCACCCGTCCATACAGGCTCTGGGGCCCACCCAGCCTCCTATACAATGGGTACCGGGTCTTTCCCGAGGGTAAAGCGGGGCGTGGCGTTGACCACCCATCCCCATCTAACGCCAAGGTTAAAGAAAGAGTAGAGCTATACCTCTACTCCACCTCTGGACCTTTGTGGCCTGTTACAGGGTGAACTTTTTTAAAGGTCTGTGCAACATTTGCCCAATACAACCTCAAACTTCCAATGGCCATGTTTTGAACAAGAACAGTATTTCATGCGTATGTAGGTACGCTCAAGTCACTGCACCATACTGTACATTCATAGCCCCAGTGCTTCATTAGTTACTGGACTCATACCAAACACTAAACACAAGTTTGCATGTGCAAAATAGAGTGCGTTTGAAACATGATGGCACACGCGCAGAAACCAGATTTCGTCTTTCACCAAAACGGACAAGTCCATTTAAATCGGCGGGGGCATCAGTTCAGTCAACTGCTGGCAGCCGAGGTGTGCGCATCAGCGTTAGTAATGCTGCATACACAACATTCCGAGGTAGTGTGAGAGTACTGGCTACCCACTCAATTCGCCAGTTTCGCCTTCACTTCCCCTCCCACGTGTCACCGTGTGCCATCAGGTTTCAAAAACACACTACTGACAAAGTATCTGCAATGCACAATCCTTTCACAGATCTGACTTTTATTTTACTTGTCAGCTATGACAATATTATGCATCTGGAAACCAAGTTTTATAAATAAAGAACAGAAGTGCATGAACAAAATTTTATACCGAATTTCATGATTGTTGGATTCAGGAAGTAGTTTCATCAAGTTTGTTTAATGTACATAAATCACAATTTCATTGCAAACATAAAAATATGATAAACCTTAACATTTTCCAAACAAATAATACAATCACCAGGTATAGTGTTCACTGCTTCCAGCTGAAAATCCTTGCTAAGATGACAGAATTAACCCATTAAAGACAAAGTGTAAACTTCACATAATACATCCCATTGTGTTGTAACTCATTACAGCAAAAAAGGTAAGTCATCAGTTGCAACACAACTTACATTCTCTTTCACAGGTATTAGCTGCATGTTTCAGATTAATTAATCCATCATCAGGCCTGTATACAAAACAAATAGCAGGTATTATGTAATGACATTTCAACATGTCATTATATCACACTTGCTATTTATAGCCAATGCTCCTGAAAAAGAATAGTTGTGTTTGTGTTGTGACTGATGATTTACCTTTTCTCCTACTGAATCATAAACTGTTTTATTAAAAGACCCAATTCGAATCACGCAGTAAACACTTTTCATGTCGGTTATAAAGACCAACCAGTTTAGGTTATATGGTACAGAAGTTGCTGTTTGTTCTGATATAAATAGAAAACACACAAATATAGTGTGGGCAGAAAGTACAATTTTTGAATGTTAAAAACCTGTTGGTGCATCAAGTAACCAGTAAGCCTTAAAAGGTCCAGACGTGACATTAAATTAACATAAACTGAACGTGTCACATGCACTGCTGTGAATACTGATGCTGCAAGCAAAGGAAGAGAACCAGATATTAATGAAATATTATATAAATGCCCAGTTTCGCAACATAATGAATACTACAGCAGTTGACTAAATGAAGAATTGCATACTATAATACTTCTAACCTGTCATTTCATCACAAGAAAAACTCAGATATCAACAAAGTACTTGGTGCTTGCTTCAACTTTCTTTCGTATTTTATGTCGGTACATTTAACCCCAGCCTTTGTCAATTAATCAAACTAACACACAGCCACATCACATCAGCTGCACACCTGAAGGCCCACATTTTGTTCAGTGCTCTTCTGTCTGAAATCTTGCCGAGATTTATTATTACATTTTGTTGTAACTTCATTCAAATATAAATGTGTAGTCTTAATGTGCATCATCCGGTTGTCTATATAACATGAATCAATAAGGAGACAACTTGTGAATACAGAACTCTATTATAGTAAATCTATACAGCTACTTGTTCCAGCTGTACTGAGTCAGCCATCATCAGGCTGTATGTTTCAAAAATGTAAAAAAGGAAACTTATATAGCTGTAGCTATACAGTTCTAAAACATACAGCCTGATGAGGGCTGATTTAGTACAACCACAACATGTAGCTGTCCCCAGCAGCAATGATAAAACAAGAGAAATCTGATTGGAGAGGTAGATAGAACACAAGTAGTGACATGATTTTGAATGAAAAGAAGTACATGTTACTGAATTATCACCAATACCTTCACTTGTTAACTTCTACACTGTTGGAATTTGATTAGTTTAGGTACAGGTGAAAGGCAAAGTTGGTAAAGCAAAAGCTGATTTGCAGAATACCACGACCTGGAAGTCCAAGATTATCACTTACAAGATGAACTACATGGTGCGTGTGGTGGCCTAGTGGTTAAGACACTACGCTACAAATAGGCAGGTCGCGGGTTCGATTCCCAAGGGTGTCACTGGAATTTTTCATTGACATAATCCTTCCGGTTGCACTATGGCCCTGGGGTTGACTCAGCCTCTAACAGAAATGAGAACCAGGTGTATTTCTTGGGAGTAAAGGCAGCCAGTGCATAAGGCTGACAACCTTACCACCATCCTGTGCTGTTGTCATGAAATCTGGGAACCTAACTTCCTGGAACCCTCTGGGCCACTCCAGGCCTGTAACAGGACTGCTTTACCTTTTAGATGAACTACATACAATAGCCAACAAAGAGCACCACAGAACAATATTCAAATTGAGCTTTAAGAAGTAATTTCAAAACTAAAAGTATCTCATAACACAAGCTTAGAACAAAAACAACAGGTTCCAAAGATTCACTAACACAGTTTTCCCAGTGTTAAACATATTTATTCAACTGCAAGATAGGATCATATAATCTTCTTATAATAAAAGGCAACAAGATGCACTATTTCTCAAGTTTATTTTAATAAAGAACTCTACATGTTTTGGACAGATCTACTGTCCATCATCAGGGGTCTCAACACTGTATACACAGCAATAGGTATTTGTCATGCTAGTTACGATGACTATCTGCTAGCGACATCACGATGGAACTGCAGTTCCATCTTAACCTCGCTGCTGTGTATGCAGTGTTGAGACTCCTGATGATGGACAGTAGATCTGTCTGAAATATATAGAGTTCTTTATCAAAATAAACTTGAGAAATAGTGCATCTCGTTGGCTTTTATTATAAGAATACATCACGATGCACGGTCCTCTGAATGTCAAACAAGGATCATATAAATTTATATTAAAAATGAAACACGCATTACATGAATGGTTAACATGTATGTTTATTTTTTATCTTCTTTATTCCATTTTTTGTAATGTGTGTGTGTGTGTGTGTGTGTGTGTGTGTGTGTGTGTGTGTGTGTGCTGGAAGGTTTCCCTAACATTTTAAAACCTCAGATCTTCCACCACAGATGTGTAAATCAATCAATAAATAAATGCTGCGGATTTCTTTTACACAATACTATAATTCCGACACTTGTGCACATATCGGCACTGCTATGAGAAAAACACAATAATAAAACTGGTAGTTTCTTTGTGGCAATGAAATGCCTTTCTTTTTTTCACTACTTAAAGGTACATCGGCATCATGTTTGGTTATTACATAAATGGGCATAATACTAATGATGTCAAACAGTACTCTATTTACTGTGTTCAGAAGTCCACTTCACTGTTCTGTGATCGCTTGTCTTTCAGGGCCTGAAACTTCTGTGTGACTGTTTCAATTGAGAATTCTCCATGAACTACATTGTCTCTAGTACGTACATTTACCGTACCTCCACTCTGTTCCTTTTCACCAACCACTGCAAAAGAAAAACTCTGTCATACAGTAGATGTGTACGCTGGCTTTCATGCAGTCTCTATGCTCATACAATGGTATAATGGGGAAAATATAAGTTTGCACATACGCATCTTTCATCTTCAAAACCAATCAATGTATTTCAAAGGGATGTGATAACATATGTCTCGATTAGAGTTTCGCTATCAGTAACATGAGTTTCAGCATCATATTTAACCGCACTGATATTGAAATAATGCAGTTAATGGAGGAAGATTTCAAACTCCATCCTTGTAGTCTGGGACCAAGAAGCTCTGCTTGATTCCGAGACACACTGAAGTCTTACAAAATTACTGAGTTCAGAGAGGGTTATTAAATAAGGCTTGCTAAATACATATGCTATATCATGATCTGTTATCATCCATATCCATTTCTCATCATCTAAATCCATCTCTGCATAACCCTCAATGTTCTATGACTCTTGCATCTCAGGTTCATAATATGTCTCACCAGCACAAGGCTCAAAGTTAATTTGCATATCTGATACAACATTTGTTTTTATATTTGTGTCCAGAAACGTAAGTTAAGAACAAGCACGCCAAATCAAACCTACAGCAAATCTTGTTTTCTATTAACCAGGGCCCCAAAAATCATACATAAATTAAACAACAAATACTGTTAGCCCAAATTTTTTTCTAGTCACTAATTCTGCAACCAAAACACAGTCTATAAGCTTTCTTAATTGCAGGTGTTATTGTTCTCTTTTGAGACTCGAGCGTGGAGTGAACCCACAACAGTGGCTGAACACTTCACAGTCCACCTCCAGAGAGGACATTCCATTTTGTTCAGTGAACAAATCACCACACATTACAATCTCCAAGACAGAAACAACTTACCCAAAATGAAATTGTACTGAGCTAGCTGGGCATTGCGAATTTTCTTGTTCATTGTGTCACCTGGATCCACATCAACATCACACATGAAACCTGCTAACTGGAGCTGATCTTTCACCTGCACCACAGCAATGGACAAAAGACAATTGATAACATTTAACACTGCTGATTACATTATGTTATTTCACACAAAAACACAGGTCATTTTTTTTGCATCTCTAGAAAGGACATCTGATGCTGGCTCAGTGTACCTTACGTAACAGCATGCAGCATGGCCTCAACACTGTTTTTTTGGCACACATTTCTGTGGATTCATAACAAATTAACAAACCATCACCACAACTTTCTGGAAACATTCTGACCCTGTCCATATCTTCACAGTCTATTCCTTTAGGATCTATTTTAATTTTATTCTCAGGTATGCCTAGATTTCATTTGTGGTCTCACCCAAGGTGTTTCCTACCAAATTTTGTATGCACTTTTCTCACCTATGTTCTGGTTAGGCCCACATCTAAATGTTATTAAACCACTCTCTGCCAGCGGATGAGAACATTGTGTGAACATGAATACAAGACAAGAATTTTTTTCCTAATTCACCATCAGAAAAATATGGGGTCACATTATAATTGGACAAAAAATTAAACATGCTCTGTAGAGGTATTTTCATGAAAACTGAAGGGTGTGAAGGGTGGTTGTTTACCAGGTCTGAACACTAAACTTCATACTCAGACACTTTCAATCTACATTCTTCCATTAAGTGCAATCTATATGCTCACACACAATGATATTGGAAAGGGTGTTCCCAGTGATCCAGCACACAAAATTACCAGTGGTACACTCTGAAGTTTAGTAAACTTACTTACACTGGAAATCATGAAACACAAATCAGTAAATGTCTCCCGTGTCAAATTTCAACCAAGTCTCTTGACAGTATATTAGCTGTGTGGGAAAGTCTATATGTGGCTCAAACACACCACATGGATACAAAACGAAACTGCCTGCCAACATTTAGTAGCAATGTTGTATAGTGAATCGAAACAAAATGTGTGAATCTGTTTACGGGATATGCAGAAGATAAATTTACAACATGATATATAATCACACCCGTAAAAATGAATGATGGAGCAATATTTGCTGAAAGTCTCCAATGTGAAACTTCAACAAATATGTGAAGGAGATTACAATAATATACAAAGAGAAAGATCTTATGTAAATTACACTTTACTGGGGATCAAAATGAATTAAAATTGGACCTGAAAGACAATTTTGGTGAAACTCTCCAACACGAAATACTGTCACAATTCCCTTCGCTTCCATCCAAGATGGTCTTCTCTAGCTTTATGTTTGTCAAGAACACATAATTACAGATCAAACTATAACAGTTCACAATTATACTCTTATATACCTTGAAAGCATAGTCATTAAATGGAGCTCCAACAGGAATCACAATGCACTGCCGTGGAGAGAGCCAAAATGGCCATTTTCCAGCATAAGATTCTGCCAAAATGGCAATCATTCTCTCAACTGAACCCAAAATTGCTCGATGGATGATGACTGGTCGTTTCTTTTCTCCAGTTTCACTGAAATAAATATGTTACAGATGCTTATATCACAAATAAATATTACACCATTATATGTCAATACACAGTGGACCTGCAGAATTCACATCAGCACTTCACATACTGCTAAGTTTGAAATGCACAATTACAGGAAATGGGCACTACTTCTAACCACTTTGTTTTTACAGTTCTTTACTTTTATCCATACCTGATGTATCATCCTGTATATAATGGTTAATTCATTACACCACAAATGTACTAGGCACTGCACATCAGAGATATTTTTTAATGCACGTATCTTGGGAGCTGGTACTATTGCAAATTACAGTGTCTTGTGTGCTGACAGATTTGTTTTCCTTGCATCCTGTTGGAGTCAAAGTCTCTCTTCAGGTTGCCAGTCTACTTCAACAAAACCCCTTCTGAAATTCTTGTGAAACTCCACTGCAGCAGCAACATACTCATGCAGCCTGAGAGAATGTGTCAAGAATCTGCCAATACAGTACCCTTTATTCTAGGTACAAGCATGTCCCTGTTGACTGTCCATTACAATCACCATCCACCCATCCATGTAAATAAAACGACTTGAGAAATGCTGAGCAGACCTTCACAACATCTTGCAATGGGGAACTACCCACATGTCAGCATGCATGTGCATTAAGATTCCAATGCACATGTGCAGTTGGGATCACACATTTCCACAATGTCAACATGCTGGAATTACACATTTTGTTCATGCAAGGGACAAATTTATTGAATTATCGTGTTAATTTGGGTTTTTTATTTGATTTATTATTTGTTTAAATCTGGTTGTTTTAATAACATTCATT
>JGI20166J26741_10733337_pt1 | contig 15238 bp, 7 predicted proteins | sample TergutCu122P5_FD_26741 | JGI IMG/M metagenome (IMG submission 26741)
AGAAAGCCGTGACAAGTACATTAAACACCATTGCAAAGGACGACTTCTACAAAGGCATCCAGAAGCTGTATGACCGTGCAAATCTGTGTGTACAGTTAGAGGGGATGTATGTCGAAAACTAAACAATAAAAATGTAATTTCTTTCACGCAAATACTTTGTATAATGCCAGTCCTAAAACTTAGTAGACGCACTGTGTTAAACTCCACGACACATGCATGGAAGACATAAAAAATGCTTACGAAATTCTGGTCGGAGAAACGTAAAGGGAAGGAACTATTGTGAGACATAAAAATATATTAAAATGTATGGTACGTTAAGAACTATAATTCTGCCTATTGTTTTGTATGGGTGTGAAAGTTGGTCTCTTATTATGTGGAAGAAACGTAGGATGTTCGGGAATCGGGTGCTGAGGAAGATATTTATTGCCTAAGAAGGAAGAGGTAACGGGAGTGGAGAAGACTACATAACTAGGAGCTTTATGATCTGTACCCGTCGCCAAATATTATTGAGCTGCAAAATCAAGATGAGATAAGCAAGGCATGTATGGGGAGGGGGGAGTGGAGAGGGTCATACAGGGTTTTGGTGTGGAAACCTGAGGGAAAGAAACCACTTGGATGATCTAGAGGTAAAAGGTAAAATAATATTAAGATGGATTTTCAAGAAATGGGATGGGGACATGGACTGCATTGATCTCGCTCACGATAGGGACGGGTGGCGGGATGTTGTAAACCTTCGGATTTCATAAAATGGGGGGATTTTTGACTATCTGAGAGCCTGATAGCTTCTGAAGAAGGACTCTGCTCCATGGGTTTAGTAAGTTATGGATGTTACATAAACAGAATGTGGTGGTGTAGATTAGGTTCATCTGACTATGAATAGGGTCCAGTAGCACAATCATGTGAACATGGTGGGATTCCTCGAAGGCGGAGCATTTCTTGACCAAGTGACCGACTACTACACCTCAAGAATGACTCTGTTCCACGGAGTCGTACCTACGTTCTTTCGTAGAGAAACAAAACGCAAGTTTTCCAAATGCGCGCTCTGGCGTCCTGCCTACCCCACTGACTTCCAAGTGCATTCACTGTAGGCACAAATCTAGTGTAGCAGAACTGTCCTGTTTGCATTCTACTTTGAATTCGTCACACGCAGGAACAAAGGTGCACAAATTTTCCAAAAATCTAGGAGCCACCTCAAAATTCTAGGCGCCAAAAGGTGATATCAAACAAGTTCCATATTGAGGGCATTAAGCGCCACTGTACACACTTTACCCACCCGGGCGATTTGGCACCCCGGGATGTGTCCCCTGAAGTATTTAAAATAAAATTAGATGATTCTGGAGAATGTTATCGTCTTCTGGGATAACACACTGAGAAAGTTTGGTAGAATGATACCGACGTCTCGGTGAAACCTGCTACCTCCACCTGGATGGTTGAAGTGTGAGGATGGTACTTATCTAAAGAACTACAAGGCTTCAATATTCTCTTCTTATTCCTTTAAGGAATCTAAAGTTCGAGAAATTCAGAAAATGTGTGGGAACACTGCGTTATAAAATTAAAAATCCGACACGATTCAAGCTGGTGACATGTTGAAACTGCTAAACAAGCAAAAAAAAAAATCGTAGACAAATATCACTGCGCAGGTTACGACCGTGTAAGCGGGGGACAGAAATAAAATGAAAGAAAATGCATTCTGCGTTTGCGCGGAATCCGCTACGACTTACCGTTTTAATACCAGCCCGTAGTCACAAGTTATGTTCGGAGACTTAGTTTACATTATGCACATGAAGTCGCGTGTAGCGACGAAACTACAATGAACACGAGACACGAGCATAAACAAAACTGAGAAGCAAAAACCTTCTTGATCAAGAGCATGTAACCTGGATCTCTTGCAGCACCGAGGAAAAGGAAGAGCAAAAGGAAAAGAACTAAAAGAAACTATAAGGCTAAGTAACGAATAAGGTGAATAAGCGAAGCCAAATTAGAAACATGACCATAGACGCCAGAATAGCAAAAATTGGAAATAAATAACGCAGAAAAAATATGGATGGAGTAGAAGAGATCGAGGAATGAAGGGGGAGGAAGGGTACAGACTGAAGGCGGCGGGAAAGTTGGCGCCTAGTTGATAGCCAGCTCCACCCTAAAACGCGCGTGCTGTCACCATTGTATATTCACCTCAGCTTTACGACGTTGTATTAACGCTGATAAATACGACGTTGTGCTGCATGCAGAACAAGAAATACAAGCTTCAGTGACTGGTGTGGGCAGAATATCCTTGTGTAGGCACTTGTTTCAATTGTGAAGCTTTTTGGCGTACTGTAAATATGCGTCTGTTTATCTCACCAAGTCGTCCATTCATATGTAACAACTCCAGAATGTCTAAACGATTTTTTATCAAATTTTATATTGTGCATTTCTAAACGTCCCAACACCATAACTGAGGTTAAAACCGGAATATATTAAAAAACACATGAAAACGTACAACCTATTTCCCTAAGGTCCACTGATAATACGATCCTAAGAACCATATCAACACCCCCTACGTGAACTATCCCTTATTAATCTCCAAACCAACATTTCTTACTTCCCTCAGATAGACTATGCCATAAACAACCCACCTTCAAATACACGAATTATAATGCGGCACCTGCAAAAATTAAATAACCTGAAAAACCAGGGGTTTCAAACCAGCGGCCCGCCAGGTTGTGTTGCGCGTCACGTGGTCACATTTGTAGCTCGTATATACTACAGAAATTATACAATAATTTAGGTTACATATACCACTGATTTTTACAAGTGCAGCCCCCGAACCAGCCCACAATGTGGCCCTTTGTACAAAAAAGTTGGAAATCCTTAACCTAATTGAACAATGCGGAGAGCATGTCTATTTGTCCGAGAGCTTCATTTAGGAAACCACACAATCGATATCGGTGAAATTTGATAGTCTGAGTCTCAAATACAGTGAAGGTCGTCGGAAGACTTTAATATTCAGTCTAAAAGCATAGAAAAGAATAAACAGATAACATGCCCACCATTCAGAAAAAAAAAAATACATAATTTGTTTTAAAATCCGTTGTCAGAGATACGATTTAGTTAATTCCGGTGTGTTTTCAAGCAGCGGTAGATAACACAGACTTGTCAGTACAACTATAATGAAGACAGGGTAAACAAAGTGGATTATGCATTACATCTTAAAGAGGATAGGACTTCGCTTGGTATATGGCAGGAACATACACGAATTTAACAAGGCACAGCGAGCACAGCAGATGAAGCCGGTATTCCTACTGCATACAGTTCTATTACAACGCAGCAATTACGTTTATTATTATTATTATTATTATTCCTCTTTTTTTCTGTAACGAACTGGATTACTCCAGGCGGTGCGGGTTAAATTTGTCACACAGAGTTTCGGAGTTTCGCAACACCGCCATGTTTGCAACTCATTTACAATGTTTAATACAGAATGCGCAGGTCTGTATATGAGCTACTTCTGCTCTAAATTTCACACGCTTAGCTCCAGCGATTCAATAGTTGTCACCACCAAACGGAAAGCAAAGGAATATATTCGCAAGGCAGCCATATGATTATTGTAGACTCCACGAAAAACTGCCTCCATAAGCGTTTTATGATTAACGAAGATCTACCACCATACATGCGTCGTTCCCACGTCAAAACTTCGCGAGACCTAATTCATGATGCGCGGATGGCTTCCAGTCACGTGTTTATAATCCGTCAAATTATGCAGACACTAAAACTGGAACGACATAGTACGGTAATCTCCCGTTTTCTTTTAGTCTGACCTATCTACTCATCGCAGGTGTAGAGGGTTTCTGTTGCACCTGACCATACTCTATGACCCCCCCCCCCCCCTCCCGTAGCAGAGACCTCTATCTCTACAATAAACAATATTCACAACAGACAAACAACCATGCGCCGGTGAATTTTGAACCCGCAATTCCAGCAAGCCAGCGGCCACAGACCTACCACTTAAATCGTGCGGCCACCGCGATCGGCTCTCTTTTTTTCTTTAAGGAAAGAAAGTATTGCAAAGATGTATAAAAACGTATTGCAGTTTGGAAAAGACGGGGCGCGACAACTCAGAAGACTTAGTATTCCCATGTATTATCCACAGAACATCTACGCCTAATTTCATATCTCATTGATACGGCGTACAATAACCAGCTGTCTTCTGAAAAATGATGATTTATAGACTTGAGTTTGCGTAAAACAGGGGTTACACCCGACCGAAGCAGACCGTACTGAAACCTGTCTAACAGATTTTGGTGCAGATTCACCATTAAAAATCCCATCAAAATCCGCCAGGAATTCTAAATGTAGGTATCGTGCACAGACACGATCCCCCATAAGGCTCTAACTTCACAAACTGAGTGCAAAGCACGAACAGAATGCTACCACAAACCAGGTTAGGACAATCTGTTTCAAATTCGTGGTACAAATGCAATTCTTTCAGGAAATTTCTCGTGGCGCAAACCTGTATACGACAATTAACAGGAAAATGTTTGTCCTTACAACAAGACATGAAACACCTTCCAAGAATTTCAGTAAACTTACGTATCTTACGTTGAAATCAAACAAAAAGCAAAGAAAAATAGGGCTACAAGACTGCGAGGTTGCGAGATTGCTTCCAAAGAACTTGTCATACACTGTAAAGTTAAAAACACTGTACAACGAATCGCATTATTAAATATTCAGCAGACGTTTTTATTAGTGCTGTCGCACCAATTACTGTCTACGTGGCCCTGACTAACACGGCACAGGATCCGTTCTGTACCGCGTTTCGGATTCTTGCTGGCAGAGTTGTAATGACGCATCTGGACGAGGAACGGAAAGGTCTGCAAGAACTCTACCTAAGCAGTACAAAACAAACAAACAAAAAAACGCAGAGGCCTGTCACCTGACACAGTCACGAACTTTGCACTGTATGCATCAGTTAAGGAGCTGATGCGATAAGCGTATGCGAACAGCGGCGTAATTTGGTCTCTCACACTAAACGCAAGGCTTAGGCTGAGGGTGAACAAGAATAGCGTGCTGAAAAAAGATGTTTGGGCCTACAATGGAGAAGATAAGGGGGACTGGAAGCGATTGCAGAATGGGGAGCTGTATTGTCTGTACTCCACGCCAAGTTCTATTCGGGTGATTAAATGAAGAATAATAATATGGGAGAGGCATGTGGCACGTATGAGAGAGCGAGAGAGAGAGGATAGGTGCATACGTGATTTTGGTGGGGAATCCTGAGAGAAATAAAACACTTGGAAGGCCTAGGAGCAGACGGAACGACAATACTAAAGTGGATGAGAAGGCGATCTAAAAAACGCGGAGAATTTGACTACCTGAGAAACTATTAGCTTCTGAAGACAGATTATGGCTCCATGGAGATACTTAGTAAGCAGGTGTGTCCTATTTGAATGTACTATCCGGAATTTGCATCCGAATACCGTACGCATAAAAACCACGAATACAATGTCAGTATTCCTGGCAGAGTCTCGAAAAAGAAATCGTGTGTACACTGTAGCCTATATGTCAAATGCTCCCTTCAAAATATTTATCAACTCCTTGGGTATATTTTACAACATTGACAGGATTTTTAGAAGAATAGCAAAGGCTTAAAAGGGAACTGCGTGGTGTATTCTAAAAGACGATCGCAGCGTCTACCTACAGCGAACGAATAAAAGCACAACACATCGCACAGCACAGCCCGTCTTGCAAACAAAAATCGAACCCGCAAACCTGGAACTTAACGAATACGAAACACGAATGCTTGTCACCACGCCATTGCATTTTTCCTGCCCTTGGAATGCAATTTCATTTAAGGTCTTCTCAACTACTTGCGTTATAAAGCAATGGATGATAGGATCAACGTATATTCTGTACGTTAAAGTAAAGAGGGTGATGGTACAACTCCAAGCATTCCTAACTTCGGAATTATATTGAAGCGACGTTGTTAGCTTCACGTTCCGGCTATTTTGCTCTCACAGAAAAACCCGCTGGTAACACTGCATGGGTTAGATAGGATTACAAGACTGAGAAAAACGTACAATCGGTTGTATTAACCAGTCACAGAGACGATGTTCGAACCAGGAAACTCACAAATACGAATCAGCAGCTCAAACCACTAACCTCCGACCATGGTCATGCTGAGGTCGATCACAGCAAGTTCACGCACGACAGAACGGAGGGACGTGACGACAGTATCTAAAGAAACTACCCAGCAGTTGGTTGGGGGACTCAGAAATAAACACATAAGAAACAGCCAGTATCAGGGCTGATGGTCTAACCCAGGAACTGCAGCATGCTGAAGAGAACAATAAAAAGCAGTGATGAACAATTACCTCAATTTTAAAGGTTCTGAAGACGGTACATTACTCTTAGAACTATGGGATTCTGAACAGTTTATAACCAGTACCAGTTAGGCAGATGCCACCCCTCGTTACCACAGATCCAATTTCCGAAACGTCGTGTTGTATTCAGAGGATCCAAAGACAAGTCTCGAAGCTCAGTGAACTTCAAATTCCGAAACGTCGTGTTCTATTCAAAGGATTCTAACAGACCACTGGCAAGTCTCGAGACCCAGTAATACCCATATTCCGAAACGTCGTGTTCTATTTAGAGGATGCTAACAGACCACGACCAAGTCTAGAAACCCAGTAACCCTTAGATTCCGAAACGTCGTTTTCTATTCAGAGGATGGTAACAGACCAATGACAAGTCTCGAGACCCAGTAACACCCACATTCTGAAACACCGTGCTCTCTTCAGAGGATGCTAACAGATCATGGACGAGTCTAGAAACCCAGTAATCCTCAGATTCGGAAACGTCGTATTCTATTCAGAGGATACTAACATGCCATGGGAAAATCTAGAAACCTCGCAATCCTAAGAATACTGAATTAGGATTCCTTCAGATTAGACCAAATACCGTGGCAAGACTGTAAGACAGTGACCAGTTCCGCAGTCCATATGCTGCACTGCGGCGCCGTAAGCTTACACTACAGCCACAAGCTGACATGTTACCTACTATGGGAGACACGCCACACTGACATTGCGCGCTGCAGGTTATTCCCACACGAAACAGAAAACCGTTACACTTGTATTAATTACCTGCACTATTAATACCGCAAATCCACAAATAATTTAAGCGAAATGGCAGTTTCTTAATGAACTACATTTCCATAATCAAAATAAATGTATGCTGCATTCCTGTGTAAGGCTACTCTAGTTCAGGAAAGACTAAACATAGAAACTATTGACAGGAACTTCGTCAACACACGCAATGGTATAGTGGACTTGGTTTGACAAATGTGGCAAAGTTCAAGCACGTCTACACAGTAGCTATGTTAACTTAAACTACATTCATAAAGAAGTCACGTGCAGATGAAATTACCATTTAGTTTCAGAGTACTCTGTGTTCTCGTCTGTTTCTAAAAACACAAAAATTCACAAAAACACCAGTGTTACAGCAAATTTTCGTTTTTCGCTGGGGATACGCTCGTGGGAAGTCCCGCGAACTGTAAAACCTCTTGGCGCTTTAAGTACCAATGGGTAAATATTTCGTTTAGGGGAATCAAAGACACACAGAACAAAAGAAGAACAAACACAGAGTATGCGTTGGCGTTTACTGAAACGGTGTCGGTGAGCGTGTCTGCAAACTGTCATGGTGACCGAACAACAGAGTGAATGAGTGAAGGCTGTGGAAAAAGGGGTGATACACGATTACTTTTCCTTTTTCTGCACGTCCTTACGCACATCCCTGTTCATAGGATAACAGCCTCCATCTCGCCCTTGTATTTCGGGCCCATCTCATCAAGTCTTGCTGTGGTAAGCAGACCTCCAATCATCTTCTAGAAATGCTCTGAATACGTTGCACCAGCCACGTAATCACCAGATTATCTTCCCATTTTGCAGGCTCATCCGCATCTTAAGTTTTCACACCACCCGTTACTAACACTGAAGTTGCCCTTCTCACCTTAAGGCTGTGCAGTGTTCTTGTAACTCATAGGCATTCTCCCTCACCACAACACCAGACAACTCTTCGTGTGCCTCGTCTTCCAGTCACAAACACAAAACTCCTTTTCCACCCTTTTGAGAAATGGGTCACAAATTTGCCCATTCTAAGGAGCACTGGCTTTTAACGCTTCTCTTCATCGTGTCTTCATCAGTACCGACGAGACGGGGGCGAAGGGTGAAGCCGGTAAAAATTACCAAGGCCCGGCGGTCCGGAAGGGGGCCCAGGGTCCGACTATGTAGCGAATGTTTTTGTAGATCTGGGTAGTATCATTATCCGTCGATTGTACAAATTAACCCTTTCAGACCAAGCCCAATTCCCTCTGAAAGTGAGAGTCAGTTTCTCCAATTTAGTGTAAATATTTTTGGCCGGTGCGCCCTTGCAGGGACGGGTGGGTGGGGGGCAAATTTTTTCAGCGGGGCCCGAACCCACTCTCGGCGGCCCTGGTCTTCATTTTTCTTATCAAAAGCAATCGTCTGTTTGTTTAAACCATTATGGCGTCCGGCCACAGCAATGCTCATTCCTAGTTCAACCTATCCATCACCTCCACTTTCCTTAACACTGATATCATTTTCTTTTTTTCCATGCTTAGGCTCTTCATCTTCCAGACATAATTAAAACACCAAGGCAACAATTAATTCTAAAAATTAAAATAATGAAAAGCACAGTTGAAATAGATTCCGTATCGTACGATATCTAGGTAGCTACAATGTGACTGGGGCCCATGCAAAGATGCAGTCTCGTTTGTGTATTATTACGCAATCGCAACTTTGATTTAGTTACAGAACTACACTTGTACCAGATCTTCGCTCTGCTGGGATGTTACGCCGCATAATGGGTAGTTCCTGACGTTTCGGGACAACCTATGGGTCCCACCTTCGAGGGTAAAGATAGGAACGATAGGTTGTCCCGGAACGTCGGTAACCAACCACCCATCTACGCTACGTAACATACCAGAAAAGCGAAGATCTCATTTACACCGCGGCGGGGGCCTGAAATCGCGCATTGTACCCGGATACCAGTTTCACACAAGTGTGCGACTTGGTCTCCCAAACCAACGGAAAGAAGAGTTATAGAAGGTGTTTGAGAACTGGGTGTTGAGGGAGATGTTTGGGTCTAAAAGAGAAAGTGACGGGAAGGAGAAAAATGCATAACAAAACTTTGGTACTACTCTCACAAGATCGATTTTAAATTCTTGTGGGATGACTGAAGAATGTCTACTGGGATGTAACGCCGTGTACTTTGGTAGATCGGTAGCCTACCAACGTTTCGGAGTAACTGGAGACGAAGAAAGCACATCATGTGAGCGCCTTAATTATTATAACAGACGAATCAAAAGTGCTGAGATATGTGGTGTGGATTCCTTATCCCACAAAATATTCTTCAAAAAACCTGAAGGGGACGGACCTCGTGCATCACCTAGGTGTACAGAAGATACAATAGTCAAATGAGTCTAAAAGAAATTGGGAGTTAAGGTATTTACTGCATTACTTTGGCTCAAGACAGGAACCAGCGAGAATGTTAGGTCCAGCTGGGTTCTCATACCACAGTACAAGAAAAAACACTGATGGCGGACTCATAAATAGGTAATAAGCTCTCTATTACATAAAAGTTGGGAATTTCGTAAGTGCCTGAGCGATTTCCAGCTTCTCCAGAAAGACTCTGATCCTTGAACTGAGTTGGTAACAGGAGGAATATGTCGAGTCTTAAATCTGGCACAGAGTTAGTCACAGTGATACTTTACGGTTTCGACAGAAAATATCGCGTCACGTTAATATGCTTATTTTTGGGTTCAGTGTTTATAGGGCAGAAAGCGGCAATACGTAAGGCAGGAGATGAGACGAAATGATGGGAGGAAAAGAAAACAAATATCTGTAAGGTACTCATTTACGTTACTTAGGACCAGGCTTTCCAGATAACCAATCATGCGACATCATATCACAGACGTCCGCGTGGACAAGACACAACACACGATTTGAAATCCGGTGTGGGGGGGAGGGGGGAGCTCCTCTTTGGATAAGCTAATAATAAACGCAGCATTCAGCTCGGTGCGAGCCAGGGAACTTCTTTCCACTGTAATTAACACCAAAATCGAGGAAGACAGTACGTCGTCTCTGGGTACATGCTATATCAATTACCGGATGTCATTAGTAGGACTTCCCAGAACTGTTCAAATTCCTGCTAAGGTTTCTTGACATAGAGGCCATATTATGTCTGGCTAACTGCAACAGAACGCATTCGGAGAACAAATGTGTTCTTTATTCATAACTGTTACTAACCGGTGAATGACTATGCTACGACTAACACAGCTGAATGGACAGAATGTTCGAAAACACGCGACACCGGACAATATAATGATGTTCATTTAATCAACTACGAAACGAAATGTACGCTACTAAGGCATCCATCTGAAAAAAGTACCGCGCAATTACTGTAATGGGAGGGTGACCACCGGTACGCGAAAATATTTTCTTGGAACGTTTCATTCACACTCCCACCCACCCAGCTCCTGGACTAATCCTGCTTTATTGTGAAGCACATACACGCATATCTGAAGGTCCAGAGATTCAGTACGATTATCTTTACTACCACAACAGGGCCGTCGAGAGCGGGATCGGGCCCCGGTGGGGGGGGGATGTTTTCGCCCCCCCCCCCAATAAAAGTATACTTGCTAAAAATCTTTACACTAAGTCTGAAAGAATTTCTCTCAACTGTGGAGTGACTTGAGCTTCGTCTGAAAGGGTAATCTGTACAGTTCACAAATAACGATGGAAGACAAACATGTACAACACAGCCGGGCCACGAGCACCCCTACGAACCTCCGGGCCCCGATAATTCATACCAGCTCCTCCACCACCTCTCGTCAGCACTGTACAAAATGACGCTGCGGGTGAAGAATTTTTCGTGCGAGTGCAAACTGGAGCGCTGGGAAGTGTTCTTTAGGGATGTCTTAGCAAGCCGTCATCCAGGCGATTACGTAACTTTGGAAGAAACGTTTTAGAATCCCTGCAACAAACCGCCGACCAAAGTGACCAAATGGAGACCACGCGTGCAGAAATATATTCATTCCACTCCCGTTCCCAGTAGAACAGAAGCTGCGCAAATCTGCCAAGAAAAATACGTATTCGGAATAAGAAATAATAATAATAATAATACTTACGTGTGAATCTTTCGAATAAGAACTACAAGACTGACTAACTAACTAACTAACTACAGAAGCAGGGTCCTTCTTGATAAGCTAAGAGGTCCTAAGCAAGTCAAAAAAACTCTACTTTTTATGAAATCCGAAGGTTCCATGCAGCATTCACAAGAACCCGCCACTTGTCCCCATTCTAAGCCAACTCTTTAAAGATTCATTCCCACATTATCCTCCCATCTACACCTAGATCTTCCAAGTGGTCTCTTTTCCCTCATGTTTCACCACCAAAACCCTGTATGCACCTCTCCCCTCCCGCGTACGTGCTACTTGCCCCCACATCTCATTCTTCTTGATCTGATAACCCGAATAATATTTGGTGAGGAGTACAGATCATAAATCTCCTCGTTATGTAGCCTTCTCAAGTCCCCTGTTACCTCGTCCCTCTTAGGCCCAAACATCTTTCCCAGCACAATGCTCTCGGAAACCCTCAGCATGCGTTCCTCCCTCCATGTGACAGATCAAGTTTCACGCCCATATAAAACAGCAATTACAAAACCAATATTAAGTAAATTTTCCGTCGTTCCGTAATGGTTCGGCCTAACCATTAACCTGATCTGTCCACGAAACTAGTGTCAGTTTGATTACGCAAAATACATTACATTACATATATTTATCATCAGTTAACAGCTCAATATAGAGGAAGTAAATTTCATTTCTTTGCTACTAAACTCACTCAAACGGTCGTGATTTAAGCAGTTTGTTTTCCGTGATTTTGAAATAACGCCCCCTTATAATAAATGTAATAATACATAAATATTATATGTGTAAATATTAAAACAACACGCTATGTTTTCAAGCAGGGTAAAAAAGTTACAAAATTGCTATGGGATTTATTGGTCCTAATTTGCACGAAGCATTTTCACGCGCGCTCCAGGCTTGCAACCATGGCGCAAGTCACGGCCGCACTATACTCGTAATACTGAACTACTTTAAATTATAGTAACCAATATAAGGAATAATACAACATTTGGCATGTTAATTACAATATAACCTCATGTCGAATGTGGCTGAGTGATTTGGCGTCGTGTTTTGCGAAACGGAGTGCTGTCTGATCGCTTTTGGTTTCGCATGAAGTTAATAGCTGCTATCTGTCTACGCTGTTTGGCTTGTCAGAGATTTCGGCTCAACCATATTATAAATCAAGGAAGGAAGCAGCAGCAGCAGCAGCAGAGATATTAAAAAACAGTGGAGTGGGAGATTTTGCATGATTTAAAAAGATGACAGCATTATGGATCTTATGTTCCAAATTCGAGGTCCGCAAAACATCTTCAATAAAGCGACATTATGAAAGAGCTCATTAATGACGCTGCGAAGGCAGTGAGCAAGAAATAAAATCACACTTCTCAAACAATAAAAAAAAGAAGAACTGCAACCAAACTTTTGATGAAATTTATTTTGGGTCGTTTCAACTTCCTTGCTGATTCTGAGACTTAAAAAAATTTGACAGTGGACATTCCGATGTGTTATTAGTATTACAACAGACCAAAAGTACGTCAAACACATCAATATTTCTTAAATATGCTTGGCTACATGTTTCGACACTTATAGGGTCATCATCAGGCCTTCTAGTTGAGCCAAGTCATTAAAACACTGCGTACATTATTGGGATCCCATTAATGTTTACAAACAGTAGGGATGACATCATGTCTGAGTCACCCAAGCAAGCACCTTAACGAAGGGTTAGCTCCTTCCCGACGCAAGCTACAGAACCCCGATATTATAAACACCAACTTAAGAAGAAGCCAGTTTAAAAGTGAAAGTACAATCTAGAGAATACGACATTGATCGGAAGATACGATGATGACCCTATAAGGGTCGAAACATGTAACCAAGCATATTTAATAAATACTGATGTACGTTTGGTCTGTTGTTGTAAGACTTAGAGAAAGTTCTACATGGAAAATCATTAAGTAATCAGGGTTATATCAAAGAACTGTGGTTAGAATGCGCTGAATTCCTTTTTGACTGTTTTCCAGGAAAGGGAAAAATTATTCAACGCATTAATGATGTGCCGGTGACTACAAACGCAGTAAAAGATAAAATATTAAAAGGAAAACAAACAACGTTCCTGTGTATTTGTCCAGATAAGAACACTGATTTTGAATAGTTCGCTAGTTTAGCCACCAGTGCGCGACTTTTGAGTGGCGATGGGTTAAGTGAATATTAGTTAACTTGACAACTTTACATGAAAATACCGCACAGGCCGAAATACGAATAGGTAAGGCACTTGTAAATGAACTAATACGCAACCTGGCCTTTCAAAAACAGTTACAGTGACCAAGGCCGGCCTAAGAGGTGGGCCGGCCAGGTAGCTGCCCGTGGCACCAATCAAACCGGGGCGCAATGACGTCACCGGAAATATCGGAAATAATGTTGCTAGTAAACTCAAGTTTCCACACGCGGAAGAATTTCTCCGCAAATCATCCGCAATCTGGGCACTCTCCCGGGCCGAAAAACGTTAAAGAATATCAGTTTCAACGGACGACAAAATTATTAGCCTGCCAGGGGCGCTCAAATGCCCCGGACCGGCCCTGATCGTGACAACCCAGTAAAATTGGTACAGAAGCGGGTTTTGTGCCTTTGTTTACAAGATATGTTAGGCATCCTTTGCTAGGATTTCACTAGATTGTATATGAGGAGGCTATGTATGCAAACTTTGTCCTTAAGGAACTTAAAGACATATGAAAACTGTAACCAAGTAGCCTATTTTATTTCCGTGCGTGCTCTGAAAAGATAATTTTAGAATTTGCTGAGCGAGATGAATCTGGAGTACTAAGGACTACTTGCCAAGGTGTGACCAATTTTTGAACAAGTCGGCTTTGTCGAGGTTTGTACTTCAATGATCCGTCGAGACTTTAGATGAAATTTATACCCGTTCTAGCTCAAAACGAGAGCCGGACTCTTCATTACAGGGAATCTAAGTGTTTCTTTAGAGAACCCGAAATACTTACGGAAACCAGTAACTACACAAGATCATTGTAATCTGGTCACTAACTTAATTGTCCTCTTTATTTTTATGTTGCTTTTGTCCAAACTAATTTCAAACAGGTGATTTGTATAATGTATGGCTGTGGCGCGGGAACTTCAACCCTCCACTGTTCGCGGTCACCCAAATTATTGTCTTTACTTTACCCTGGCTAAGCAGTAACTCCCTTATGCGTCGCTATGCGGTAACTGGCACCCCCGTTCTCATTTCATTTCCACTACATAAACCTTCTGTCCACTTCCCTAATTTCCAACTGACTGTCTTTTGATTTCCCAATCTCCTAATAGGTTCGAAAGTAAGAATTTTCGAATCCCGTCACACGATTGGCTACCAATGCCCTAACGCTGCCCGCCGTATTGTGACCTGTATGAATACCAAACAAAAAACAAAGCGTCCTAGCCGTTTCTCTCAATGTGAACTCCTGACTACTATCCATCCTCCCCCGCAAGATTTAAGAGGGATAAAACTGTCACAGTTAAGAAATTTCCAGTATTTAAAAAATCTGAACAAAACCCTTTATTTTGACAGTGACTTTCTGTGACAACTTCTAGACCCTTGTGTGTCCCCCCCTCCCCCCGGCAACGCGCAGCGTCTCTTCCTTTCAACACATCCCTTTATTTTATTACCCCTATTATGCCTTACCAGAGGTCATACAATTTTACTTGCTCAATATATACTCTTTCAACACATGTGCACCGGTTATAAATTCGTAGTTTTGACGAATTAAAAATCGTTATCTAAGATGTTCAACCACGTTACGTGGATTCGTAGACTGGAGTTACTTTTACCGTTTCTTTTTTCATCTAAATGACTTAAAAATGGAATTACAGAGACGTGGCAAGGTGTTGTGTTTTATACCGGCATTTGAAATCAAACTGAAAATGTTCAATGTTTCAGCAATGGTAGTTTTAAATACAAGGTGGTTCAAATATGGCCGGGACTGATTTGTATGTAGACAAGCCGCACTGCGCAGCAGCTGTGCGACCTTGAGAGAGTGAAGCCACAACCTCCACCCTCCCTCCTGCTCGGGTTAG
>JGI20166J26741_10735559_pt1 | contig 15227 bp, 10 predicted proteins | sample TergutCu122P5_FD_26741 | JGI IMG/M metagenome (IMG submission 26741)
CCAAACATACAACTTCCACATGTTAAATTTATTAACATTTTACAGATTGTGTTTTATCACTCCACAACAATCATGTGAACATTTTAATGTACTAATTTTATTGAGTTGTAATTGGAATAATTTTGTAACTTTAGCAAAGCACAAGGTTAAGGCTTCCTAAAGGTGATGCAGATGCATTGAAACATTATTAATATATACGTAGTGCATTTGTTGGTCTGGATAATAAACTGTACAAGATGCACAGTACATACATTAAAACATTTAAATAAAATAAAATAAACTACTCTAATCTACTCATTTTCCCTGCTACTGAACACATGTATTCTATGCTATTAGCTCTAACACAAACTACTCTAACTTAACTAACTGGTCACTGATCTGCAAATAATATCTAAAACACAAATAAAGATTGTACAGAATGGGAATTACGATATATAATAAAAACCGTCTAGCCACCCAACCAACTACCCAACTAACTAACTAACACCATAGAGCAGAGTCCTTGAGAAGCTAACAGGTTATCAACAAATCAAGAAATTTCCTACATTTTATGGAATCCAAAGGTTCATTTCTGCATTCACAACATCCCGCCATCTGTCTCCATTCCAATTCAGATCAATCCAGTCCATGTCCCCCCAGCCCATGTTTTTAAGATCCATTTTAATATTATCCTACCAGCTACACCTGGGTCTTCCACGTGGTCTCTTTCACTCAGGTTTCCCCACCAAAACCCTGTACATGCCTCTCCTCTCTCCCATACAAGATACATGCCCCGCCCATCTCATTCTTCTTGATTTGATCACGTGTATAATATTTTGTGATGAATTCAGATCATAAAGCTCCTCATGAGGTAGTCTTCTCCACTCCTCTGTTACCTCGTCCTTCTTAGGCCCATATATTCTCCTCAGTGTCCTAATCTCAAACACTCTCAGCCTACATTCCTCCCTCAGTGTGAGCGACCAGGTTTCACACCCATACAACACAACATACAAAATTATAGTTCTGAAAATCTTAATCTTTATTGTGATATCTTCCAAATGAGAGGGAGGAAAGTGTAGTCAATCAACACAACTAGTTTAGGAAGATGTTATATTCTAATAATAAAACTGCATGTTTCGGCCTGTAATGGCCATCGTCAGGTTTCTACAACAATTAAGAAGAGTCTATATATCTGTGTGATGGCACCCTCACACAGATATATAGACTCTTCTTAATTGTTGTAGAAACCTAACGATGGCCATTACAGGCCGAAACATGTAGTTTCATTATTAGAATATAACATCTTCCTAAACTAGTTTTGTTGATTGACTACACTTTCCTCCCTCTCATTAGTTACCCACATGACGGGGATGACACACATTACAGTTGATATCTTCCATCTTCCATGTATTAATCAGATACATAATATAAATAACCAACAAAATGCAATGCAAAGTTTATGATGTATTTTATTCACTAACTTTTCACCAACATGTATTGGCTGCTACTTAGGCACTCTTCAGCATGATGTTAATATTACAAAAATACAAAGGTACAAATGTGATCAGTTGTATCGCTATCATTCCAAAACAATTAAAATTTATTAAAATTTCAGTTACATTTATATAGATAATATAAATGTAGGTTAAGCAGGCCAAAACCCACCAAGGGTTGTAGCGCCGACTGAAGAAGAAGAAGAATATAAATGTAGGTTAAAAATGGGTGATGATTAGAATCTTTGGATTTAAAATTGTTGAGTCTGTGCAGAGTGATGCTTGATATGGTGAGTTTTAAACCAGCATGTAGGTGATGTGTGGACGGTTTGTTGATTACTTTATTGAGACTGAAGTATGTTGTTTTGGTGCTTTATTTTTCTGTTTATTATTATTATTAGTGTAGTTTTAATTATAGCTTTTTTTTGTAGTTTACTTTTTAGTCTTTTCTGTTTGTGAGGGGTCATTGGTCTTGTCTATTTTGGTTTCTATAATTTGTAGTTTGGTAATGATTATTTTCAATTTCATATGTTTTTCAATGTTAATGTTTCTTTGTTTTTTTCATTTCTTTGACCCCTTTGCGTATTTTCTTCCAGTCTTTGGTGGTTAATTTGTTCCTTGTTTTTTATTTATGTTGTTTATATTTTCTGTATTTTTTTTAGGTAGTTTGGGTTTTTATGGCTGTGATTTCATTTCTTATGGCCTTATTCTTCTTAGTTTATGGATTTGTGTTCTTATGATTCTCGCTAGAGAGTCAGTTCCAACCAGTATACCACACCTTCTACGCATCACTTACCAGCTGGATTAAAACTCACATCACCACATTACGCATCACTCCACACAGACTCAACAATTTTAACTCCAAAGATTTTAATCATCACCAATTTTTAACCTACATTTATATTATTTACATATATGTAAATGAAATTATAATAATTTTTAATTGTTATGCAGTGACAGCGACACAACTAATCACATTTGTACCTTTGTATTCTTGTAATAATAACATCACCGTGAAGATGGCCACAATAGCGGCTGAAACATATTGGTGAGAAGTTAGTGAATAAAATACATCACAAACTTTGAAGTGCATTTTGTTGTTTATTTATATTATGGATCTTAATCTTTATATTTTTGGATAGCAAACTGGAAGTCAAAAGATTCTGCACCTAATGATAGCAAGCATTTCCTTACTTCACTCTGCTCTTAATTTCTCCCTGAATGGAATTTTGATTTGTAGGGTTGTTCAGGAAATATTTATTAACACATATACTTTACCATATTTATGTACCTTTGCAGCATCACAGAACACAAATGTATAAGGCAATGAGCCAATTTTGTGAAATATACTTACTTGTTCATCACAGAATTAATCATATCCTTAGTGATGCCAGACTTGAAAGGTGACAAATCTTTGTCTATTACTGAAGAATAGCAGTTGCAAGATTCTTGTGGACAGGGCTTGTAAGCAGACACTGAATCCTGAATTAGTTTCAAGTACATATTTTCTTCTGGAATTAATAAATATTCAAGTAAACAAATATCTCATTCATGAATGTTAAGTTTATCACTACAGTGCAATAAGAACATTCACAATAAACCAATTACGATCAACAGTTGGTAGAAGTGCAAAAATGAACATTCAATGGCTGGATCAACATAAACACTGCCATTCACTCCATATTCACCTGGATTACACGAAATCCTTCTACAGAAAGTCTCGTGATTTGTCGCATTATACCCACAAAACTACATTATTAAAACGCTCTCAAACTCAAATTCTGCACATGGAAACATTAGTCTAATTGTTGTACGCTACCCAGAAGAAAGCATACAACATTCCGAACACGGCGAAAGTTTGAAATCAAGAATATGAATCTGATTCTCATGTAACTCTTGGTTTCACACGACATTAATTCGTAATTCTACAAATTACGGTTGTTGGCACAGCACAATGACATTCATGTTATGACAGCAACAGAGCATTTCAAACAGGCCATGTTCAAGATCAAAAAGAAGGGATGGCTGTTCACAGGGCATGACTTAAGTAAGGCACACCATTTCTCAGCCAAGAACTTCAGGAGACCCAACATATATTACAAACAATAAATTTCGGGGGGAAGAAAACCTTGTTATGATCTAACGATGATAATTCCGATGCAACCAAGTTGTAAAGAACTTCTCCCAAAACAAACGCATCCTACATAATAAACACAGCCGAATTTGCAATGAATCTAGCAATTCTGTCGCAATTTAATGAGCAAAATTTGTGCTGATTCTAGACTTAAATTTACGAGCCTAACCTTGACAAAAACCCAACTGCACGTGAGCTTTACCTTTTGAATGTTTCCATGTGTATTCATCTTGCGTGTCTGTGCACTGCACATCACTTGTTACAGTGCAAGTATCATCAAAATTTGCAGCTACAGAAGTTGCCAAAAGTAAAAGAAACTGATACGGCATTTCCACTCAGTTCAAATCTCCACCTAAATGCACTGGAACCGAAACGCTTTCCTTTAGGTATTGCAATCAGGCATGTGAATCTCTACAACCACACCAGTGCAGCCACGGACAATCTACTAACCAACCGTAATAGGTTCGCCAACATAGACATCGTAACTTTAAAACCGAATAGTTACTCACAATATATTGTGCTTCAGAGTCTACAGAAGGAATAAAAGTGAAATTAAAAAACTAAATATCCCTAAATTCATTGTAAGTACTCCAGTAACATTCGAAAAGTCTCCGTATTACTTGCACATAGCTTTAGCCGCTCCACATTTTGGCACGCATGCAGGGTACGTTGCAAGTTATGTTTGTTTCTCTGCAACACAATTTTATACACAGATCGTGTTTTATATGTCTATAAGACCAGTGATTGTAACGCGAGGCCAGTTAGGTTTTTCAGAGAAGCATATTTCTTTTAACAAATCACTGGAATGAAGTTCTTCCAATCATTAACGAGGTATATCCAGCAAACATTACCGTATTTTAGCCTCACCGCATTTGCGAATAGATGATATAGCACCCAAAGTGACATCAGGATGGAATGTACAATGTCAAGTTCTAGACTTGACTCTCCGCCAGCAATATGTTGTTTGTCGTGTGTTGGGCGGTATAATAGTCGGTAAACAGAGCTATGCAAAATATCGCAGTCATTATAACCTTTAGAAAGTCTAATAATTCTGAAGAGTGCTACAGCTGCTGTTGAAAATTTTGTCCTGACCGAATGAACACAGCATACTTGCAGAACACGTTATTAACTATCTGGAATTCCTCCCCGGAAATTGTTTAAATCTCGCGGCGGATTTTGTTTGTTAGTTCTCCCAGAGTGTGGGAATTTGTTTTACACACTATATCTTTTAAACTTAAACGCAAATGTCACAAGTCTCTTTGTTCATTTGGAACTGGTTGCCTGCAAACTGGTACCAAAATTTTATGTAACATTTTCCAGCAGACTCATATTTGAAACAGAGTCGCATTACACACACGTGCTGTCTGATAGTGTACCTGACTTGCTTTACAGAGGATGTTACGCTGCGTTTATGAACTTAGAACAAATCATATTTCCGTCAAACACAAGCCACATTATTTTATTCAGAAATGACTTATGTTTCGGCCGAAAAAGACTTTAATCAAGCCACCATTACAAAAACTTTAAATTAAGGTATAATACTATTCCAACAGTACCAGCTGATGAGTAAATGACTCAGTTTCTCACTCGTGATACGTCCTTTACCCATATTCTGTTTCTGGTAGGAATAAGAGTATACAAGAATTGTGCAATATGTGAGGTTCAAAGCCTTTGAAGCAATGCAGTTGATATCACTCTTCGGGGACTGCACTCCATCACTGGATGTTTGTTGCCCTAACATTTCAAGCCCATGTAGTGGCCTCATCTATGAGGGTCAGATGTCCGACAATGAACACCAAGACAGGTGGATCCATGAACTATAAAGGATGTGTAATGTAATTGGCTGGCAGGAAAATTAAAAATGGACCAATTAGGGAGTGGCATAACAGGCAAAGTGTACATTCATTAAGCAACAGTGTGGTGAGACAGAGTTACGTTGAGGACTGAACGTCACCAGCCACCCACAGGAGAGTGGGCATTAGGCCACAAACACACAGGGATGTAGAGAAATGACAGGAGGTGACAGTGGAGTAGTTTCCACCACGGACCAGGGCCCAGCCTAGTGACTGGCCATGTTGCTCACTAAAGTGTGGACACCACCTGCTCCACACTGCACACACCAGTGACAGGACAACCTAACTGTATAGCAGCAGTGGCCCAGAAACATGTGGAGGGATACGGTTAAGTGTGGAGAAAAAGGTCAGTCAGATTGGTATGCACTATGAAGCAACGACCAACACAGGAGGGAAAGTAGTGATAAAATAGGATGGAAAATAAAGGAAATAAAACATGCAAAACACCCTATGGTAGACTGCAACATCTCAGATGTACAAGGATCTCAGTTGTGCAGTATGTTTATGTGTGTACACTGCCATTCAAGTGTGACTGTATCGTAAGATGGTGTCATTTCTCTTTCTGTAGTGAATTACTGTCATACTCTATTGGTCATTATTGTGGGAGACTTAATTCTCCATACATTATTTACCAAAGTACAGATCACACGTAAAAGTAGTATCAAGTACATATAGTAGCCATATGTGAACTACAGTTTAACAAACCTAGCCATCCACACTTGCCTTTTTTGTTGGATTATTTAAAGTTACTTCCATTTATATATGTGTTTAATTATTCCAGCTGATGACCAACCCCCAAGTGCATCTATTCAGTAATTTACAAAGTAATACAAAACCATATTATTCACATCCACATTTAAAGTATCAAGGTCTCTAAACATGTATGCCAAATATATCCCAAATTAGAAGCGCTATATTTTTCAATTTATGAAACTGTATTCATGAGTAACGAACCTCACTGTAACATCACTCCATCCTGTATAAAGCAACAGTATCCAAACCGCTGTGTTACAGAGTGCTGTAAACGTCTTGCACCATCAAAGATTCATAAAAAATCAAACCATAGTTCTTCACTAATTTTAAGGCTCAAATATGCTGTATGTGCATGGGTATTATGGTGGTGTAACTTCACAGCAGTTTCACTTTACTGCACTAAATGCATACAGTTTATGATAAAACAAGCCTAATGATATTCTGCAAACAAGTTTAAAATACAGGAACATAATAAAATAGTGAAGGAAGTAATCTGATTTTATTTGAAACTGACGTTAATACTGTTCTGAACATCAAGCACAATTATAATATTCCTTTTTTATACAGTTGTCTGTTGCTACTATGTCCCCCAAAACTGATTTGGACACACAATTTCATATATAAAAAAGGGAGAGAAAACATAAAAAAAGAAAGAGGGCACAAAATATTTTGGCAAGGGTTCAAATAAAAATAATCCTCTTCATTCTTTCCCCATTTTTAAATTTTATATTAATGCCTTTTTTGCAGAGGCATACAATGCAATGCAAAGACCTGGATGATGTTTCATTTGTCTCATAATAAACCATGCTACAGTGTGGTGCACCACTGTGGATCACAGAATAACACATAATTCAGTTGGAAGGCAATAAGTGAGTGGATCCATCTGCTTTTATGAAGGTCATGGTCATACATGGCAATAAAGTCATGTTTTTAATTTTGGAGAACACAAAACAAAAACATGAAGTGGATGCGACACACTCCCTTTATCAAAACAGGCAGTTTTTGGATGCAGAGACAATAATTTCAACAACAGCTGATGGACATTTTGTTATGCAGAGTTTTGTAAACATTACTTAAGTCCTTCCACAACCTACCACCTTAAGCTTCAAAATGGAAATCAGTTCATTGCTGTAGGCAACATTCAAACATTTCCTTGTCTAATTCACAATGAAGCTTTCAATTTTGTATAACACATGATAAAGATATAATACTTCTATCACAAAATGTAATTTTTGTGTGTTTGTAAGAACTTTGTTCACACAGTCTGCTATGTAACCTTAATTCAAGACATTAACATGACATTTTTAAATCACAGACAAGATAAATGAAATATTTTAAATACTCCAGTTGTACAGGGTGAACTCAGTATGCAACTTAAAAATGCTGAAAAAATAAAAGCTAAGAATCTCAAACCAATGTGTACTATAAAAAAGACATCTGAAAGAAACGACATCCATATGCAAATTCTGGTGGACACAGTAAGCTGGTATAACTAATACTGCACCTGCATATGAAACTAAATCACATAACACAAAATGTTACAGTGACTTATTGCAGTTTCCTCTATATACAGTCTGTACAAAATCTTGGAATATGAGGACTTGCATACAAAATAAATTACAAAGTTCAAACACATTATCATTCATTACCCAGTCCAACACTGCAAGAGAAATAATTTTTATTACAAGAACACGATGGGCCTCTCCATGTTCACTACTTTTTCACATATTACATAAAGCTCAAAACTCAGCAGATGCTAAAAGATGACCTGTATATAGTCATTTGTTTCTCACTGACACACTGCCTAGTGCAATCAACAGATGTCACTTATTCCATGTCACTGGTGATTAAGGTTCAATAGCTGCTCTGCCTGTTAACTGCTTAGCAAACAGAAGAAATATGCTTAAAAATATTTATGTAATATCATAATCTAGGAAACGGTGTTCTCCTTAACATGGAATTAGACCTGGAAGGAGTTTTACCAATGTCCACAATACAAGATATCCTCGAACAGTTACTCTGCCAATAAATTGTAGCACTTCAATTTTTAGTACTTGTTTCAAAAAGTATAATTTCAAAGTACAACTTAAAAGCTTAAGCAGTTTAAATTTGTTAGAGACAGACATGTCACTGATCACTATAAAAGTCCAGGTAATAAAACTTACATACAACACAAAATTACACATATGTAACAAAAGTTAGCAGACATATGTAAGATAATATTAAGCAGTTGTTCAGATATTTTAAAATTACTGGCTTATGGAGCACAACTCATTGTAAAGACAGAGTTTGTAACTGACCCATGACTCAAACACATAAGGCATGAAGTACCTATTTTAACTTGCTCTGTCCACTACTCATTTTTATGCTGAACTTAGTAGTGTCATTTAGCCGCGCACGGCAATGATGGCAACAATTCATAAAAATTACTAGTAAACAAACTGCAACAACACAAGAATTTTGATACACTATTTGGCAAGAGTTCTACCTTAACAGAGAAAAATGTAATATTACTGTAAAAAGATACACGAATTTAATTACCTCTTTCCTCATTGCAATCAGATTATGTTCTGACCTGACAAACAAGTCATCCACATTATTTACATTTCATGATGAATGACTCACAAAACATTGCCTGTGTGTCCTCCTTAAGACTGACACATGAGCACATGCACACATTGCCTTCCATACGACTGGCTGACATGAACACATGTATACATTGCCTTCCATATGAATGGCTCACATGAACATATTGCCTTCCTTATGACTGACTCACATGAACACATGATATACTGCCTTCCTTATGACTCATTCACATGAACACATTTCCTTCCTTCGTTGTGACTCACACAAACAAATTGCCTTCCTTACAACTGATTTACAGAAATGCAAGTTACATTGCTTTCCTACAGAATGACCACTATCTCCAGGTGAAAAGGTAATGTCTTCAGTGCTGGAGTCTAACAGCTTCACAAACATATTTGAGTCTAACCAGTCTGTGTATCCGTATGTTTAATTTCCCATACTACTTAATGAAATTCAAACAGAATCAGGTTCAGAGATGGGGATTTTGTTTTGGTCCATATGGTCTATAACACAGACATTTTGACTGACCACTATCCATTCTTCTAAGCATGGCAGCAGACAGTGCGATGCTCACAACTGTTCCAATCTGCTGTCAGTCAGGTTCCACACTTCAAGTTCTATGTACTGCCGTTTAAGTTTTTCACTGGCAAGTTTAGAAATGATGACAGAAACATTTTCCTGTTACTGACAATGAACACATTGTTTATTGGACTTAGAAAATTTGTGAGTTAAGTGAACCAACAAGAAGTGACAAGGAACAGTTGTAAGATAAAATGAAGCCGCTACACAGACCCCACCTCATGTGAAGGCAATGTCTGGTGTCCTATACACAAATCAAAGTTTAGAGAATTTCTCAAAAATGGCTGATGACACATAAAATGTGTATCACATACACAAACATCTCACACAAATCCCTACATGTTAAGAAAATACTGATTAATGACACATGCAAAATTGCAAAGAACGCATAGAGAACTCACACAAGTTCTTCACTCTTCTAGGATTTTACACAGAGTAGATTGACAGTTAGGTACTAGCATTGCAGGAAAACTTATCAGTGCCATCCCCAATGCTTAAGCAGTGAAGATGGCATTGATAGGTATTACTATTATTAAGCTGCAATTAGAGTTAGATAAGTGAAGAACTTTTTAATGTCAAAAAACTTCATTCTTCTGGGTTATTATGCAGCAAGTAATTCCTTACTGATGTTTTGGGACAATCTATTGGTCCATCTTCAAGTTTGAAGATGGGAACAATAAGTTGCCCCATATTGTTAGTAAGGAATTACCACTACTTGCTGCATAATAACCCAGAAGAGTGAAGTTCTCAGCTACTTGGTGGCAGAAGCCTGAAATCATGCTTATTAATGTCAGGTTTCAAAACTACACACTGTGAAGGGAAAAGTCTTATACATAAGACTAATAATTACCCACAGCTATTAAACTTACAATAAAGCATCACTGTGTAAGGCAACTTAAACATCATAACATCAGAGATGCAAGAGTCAGATACCTATTACCTAATAATATATGACACTTTCGTTAAATATTTGTTACAGTGATTTTAATTCAGTACTCCACTACCACATTTCACTCAATGAAGAGAATTTTAATTTCAGAGCATAATAAATTCTGGTCCAGACAGCCTGTTGTGACACAACAAATAAAAAGGAAAACTAAAACTGTCAATCACAACTCAACTTGACAATTCCTTGATATGCAACTGTACTACATGTTTTGGCCTTACAAGGTCAGAATCAGGTACTAGCATTTATAAAAATATTGAGAAAAGCACAATAAAATTCATAAGTAAGACTGGGATCTCATTCTCTGTTCTCTATGTGGACTTTTAAAACATTTCTTGCATCTGATTCTTGCTAAAACATGGGAGAAACCTGATGCTGAAATACTTTAAAATAATTGTTTACCTACTTAAACAAGAGGTGTATCCCATGCTTTTGGAAGAATTAGATTCAAAACATTTTTACACTCCATACATTTTGGACAAAGAACGGTATATTTATCTCATACACTGTATTGTGTATACAAGACTTTTGCAGAAGCAAACAGGACAGCCTCAATATCTGCAATGCAGGTTCTTCTGGAACTCCCTCCTCTTTCTGTGATGACTGAAGCCCAGTCATGGATCTACAGATTAATGTGCAGCTAGCAGTGGAAACCTAAATCCACAAATTTTGGCCATGCCAGAAAATCTCCAGACATGGAGCATGAACCCATCCTACAGATGGGGACTTTACTGGATGTTCCCAAGACATGCATACCACAAGCCACTCACGGTTAAGTAACCTGACAAGTGTCATAGCAGAATGGGATTAAACTGGATATCAAAGAGGGCCTCGTCTGGTACACAGATCAATAAAGGCACTGGTGCTGGGGTATATAGATGAGGCTTTAGAAGAGAGCATAGCTTCAGCTTTGGACTCAACACCACAGTATTCCAGGCTGAAATATGTGCCATTAAAGCTTGCAAAATGTAGAAGATAAAAAGGGTTATACAGGTAGGAACATCTACACTCTTTTCAAAAGTTGGGTAGCCTTCAAGGCCCTTGACAGTATCCAGATAATTCTGAATTTGTCTGGGATTGCCATCAATTGCTGGTGAAACTGGCAGAACATAGCAGGATCCAACTGACACGGGTGCCAGGACACATAGAAATTGATGGAAATGAAACTGATCAATCAGCTAGGCAAGGCTCCTCGCATCCACTTGCAGGGCCTAAGCCTGCCCTCAGCACATATGAGGAGGTCGCCAAGGAAGTGAACAAGGGCTGGACAAGCAGATAACATGAAAAATATTGGCAGTCCGTTGGTGGACAAAGGCAAGCTAAGGACTTTCTTAAAAGATCCTCTGCTAAAAGAGCTGAGGAATTACTCAACTTGGTAGAAATCAGCTAAGAGAAATGATGGGGCTTCTGACCGGGCACTGCCATTTCAAGGGACATCTATTTAGAGTAGGGCTGGTGACAGTCCTGGGTGTGATAAATGCAAACAGGCCCCTGAAGTGGCCTCACATGTTCTTTGTGATTGTGAGGCACTGGCATTATTACGATTGAGGCACCTGGATCATCATTTATTGAAACCAGTTGACTTTGCCAACATCTCCATCAGCAAGGTACTAAACTCTGTTAAAGTGTGGGGCTGCTGAAAGATTAAGCAAAGGGTTGCACACAAGATCACAAATGGTCAAACTGCAAGGGTCAGTTCAGTGCTCTTCTGTACATGATTTTCTCAATATTTTTATAAATACCAGTACCTGATGACAGCCAAGTAAGACCAAAACATACAAAGCAGTTCAACACTCGAATAGAATAGAGCAGATCAGAATAGAAAGTGGGTTTGACCCCTTATGGTCCCAGTATATGTAGGCCTTCTTGTGACAGGCGCTTGTGCCCCTTAGACTGATGTCCAAGACATGGAAGCCCTGTTCCTTTAATGAAGTCCCAGAATACTCCCAGACTAAATAGTTGTCACGTTGAGTTGTGACTGATGGTTTTCCTTCCCATGTTATATTCAGAATATTACGAATGATAAATGAAAAAAAGCAGTTGTGAAGAACTGAACCATTTCTTGCTGCCACCTACATTGTGCCTCAATACTTCAAATGCTTCCACACTAGAATTTAATTTTAAATGATTGCCAAGCCCGAATGTTACACACTTACATCCTTAATTATTTTCACCTCCTGGCTGAAGAGTATTTTACAGAAAGGATGCAATCCTACAAGTACCAAATATTTCACGTTACTTACTGGTTTAGCAAAGACCATCACAGTTTGTGCCAACATGATGTCAATTATGTGGAGATACACACTTTTTGCCATCAAACACTCCAATTCCAAAACTTTTTAAACATAAATACATTAAACGTTAACGAAACTGTAGAGAAATCAATGACTTGCGATAAACTACAAACAAAATTACTACGAATTTTTCACCTGAATACATTTCTCTCTCTCTCTCTCGCTCTCTCTCTCTCTCTCACTCACACACACACACACACACACTGAGGTAAGACAAAATGCACTCTACCTCTGTAATTGTGAATGTTTACAAAACTCCATCAAACAGTGCAATTCTGAAATTATCATGAATGCTTCAGCATTTCTGTTATTTTGTGAATAGGAAATGCTTATATTCAGAAAATATTAAATTAAGTTTAAGAGCAAATGTCCTAATGCCTTCCAGTATGTTTCATACAACTGTCACAATCAAATGTCATTAACAACACAGAAACAAGTCATATACAAGAGATCATGACAATGGATATATCATTTTTAGTTTCCAAGTAGAAACTCAAGTTATTGTCCTGCAGCTGTAACACTGGCACACATCGAGACTGATTCAGAACACATGCACAACTTGCAAGCATATTCACATATGAAATGCCAGATGATACATGCAATCCATACTCATGGTACTTCCTGAACATAAAGCAGTTTGCACAAATATTATTTTCTGTACAATATCTGAAGGGTGGAAGGACCATGCACCTTTTGGAACTCATTCTGAAGTATAAATAGCTTTCTCAACCTGATAGTATAAAAGCCAGATAGGCTGCAGCTGAACAAACTGGAAACAAAAGAAATATACTTCTAGGTCCAGTACCATTTGATAGATTTCCCACCACTGCATTACTGTTCTACCTGATTCTGGCTGTGTTCACATGATCCTTCGACTGATATGTCTGTGAATCATGATGTTCTGGGCTGCAACCTTTCATCACCACCCATTTTTAGTCTCATTGTTTCAACCTTTCATGACCAGGTCTGATTTAAAAAAAAGGACGAGACGAGACCACATGGCTTGCAGGTCAGCTCCCCCACTGTCATGCTACTGTGCAGCTCAATGAAGCTCTGTCTTGCATCAATAGAGGCCAACTGCCCTTGTGCTTTACAGAAACAGACTCTCCTCCAGGCATTGAACATATTTCATGCTGCCAAAAGTGTTCATATTTTATTACGAATAAAATTCCATGTTTTTTAAGTTGTCTGAGGTTGTTTTATAGTTTTATTACACATATTTTTAAGTTCCTGGACCCAAACAGGCCTTCTACACTGAAAATGGATTCCAGTGTTTGTGACAGTTTTGTCAGTCCAAGTTAACCACAAATATCAAGACTGTACTGTATGTGTATATTCATGCACTCCTGTCTTTGCTTGACGATAACATGTGGCATATAAAAACAGAGATAAAACACACTCTCAGGGGTACTACAATGAACACAGAGCAGGTTTACCACTTTTAAAATTTATAAATATCTAAGTCCACAGTGTGTACACTTTTACAAAATAAACCATTATGGCAATATTTTTTCATTACCAATTAAATGTTTAACACAATATTCTGTCCAAATGTGTTCAACTCTAATGAAATATGGGCTGCATGACAAGAACTGACAGTATCATTCTACCCCAACTGGCATGCATTTTCACATACGGACTGACATCATAAACAGTGATTTCTCTTAAATGTTTCCCACTAAGATACATTATTATTGATGAAGTAACATTACACTTTTCAGGAGTGCAAATAATATTGACATGGCAGTTCATTCACATGTCCTTCATTTCTAGTAACAGAAGGCACAAAAGATTTAAAACCTGTGACAAACAGTACAAACTTTTGAACGCATGGAGCTGACAACCTAGGATGCAGAGTAATGTTAATGCCAGTGACAGCCTGTGCCATGGACTGCCTCTGCATCTGACAATAATCTTGTCTAATGTACAGTGATTACTGACAACTAACTTCAGGTTACAACATGATATCAAAACAAATAAGAACTGTAACTAAACTCAATACAAATTTATACATCTGACAAACATATCTGTATCATATATAAAAAAGTAAGCAATTTAAATCGTACATGTTCAAATGCTCATGATTACATCACAGAAAGAGCAGAAGTAGGGGTCACAGTTAAAACCTGAAGATTATTTTACTGTCTTTCATGTTCAAATGCAACAAAGTATGTTACTGTAATTCATGTTCCAGTAAAAAAAAAACAATGTTACTGTATTAGACATTTCTTCAATTACACCAACTAAATGCATACTCTCTATTTATTACCTATCTATACCATACTTCTCCTACATGTTTCGGTGTATCTCACATCATCTTCAAGGAGAACGTGCATATTCCATACTCAAAACTGTCTGCTCTTACACAGCTATTGTCTACGATATATTGGTTGTCATACAATATAAAAGACACAACTTTGTAGCTTTATAATAATTTTTTTACAGTGGTTAAAATCATATGTGTTGCATTATAGTGCTGTTCTGTGTGGTACAAATCTTGAGTGTCTGTAATTAACCTTTAGCGTACTGACTTTTAAATGGCAGTAGTCCCCTGCCGGCCGGAGTTTTTTTGGGCATTTAATCTTGAAATTGCGTCCCTCCACAAAAACA
>JGI20166J26741_10736670_pt1 | contig 15225 bp, 11 predicted proteins | sample TergutCu122P5_FD_26741 | JGI IMG/M metagenome (IMG submission 26741)
TGCCCAGGATGCAGTGTACCAGAGCCATACCAGTCGCCTGACTGAACTCTGGTCTCTGCCCAGACCGGCCAAAGGGCTGAATACCAATAATAATAATAAGTTGTTGCATGCGATTTATTGTTTAATTAATTTAAAAATGAGACCGTAATGTGCAGTTTAATTAAGGATGCATTATTTGGAAGTGGTGTTCCTAGAAGATGGAATATATATCTGAAGACTCGGAACGACAACTGGCACAAGATTTGGAATTATGTGTGTTTTTGTTCTTTAGATGCATGCGGCTAATTATGTCAGTGATGTTTCTGAGTTACTTTGTTATAGCCATACGGTACTGGTCGATGGCAACGTCAATGATGTGCTGGTAAAAGCACGAGAACACACGAGGTGAGACCAACCAACTAACCAACCAACCAACCAATCAAACAACCAACCAACCAACCAACCAACCAACCAACCAACCAACCAACCAACCAACCAACTAACCAACAACCAACCACAAGACTAAGAGCAGAGACTTGGTTACTGCACACAAAACGCGTCGCTGTTGCGTAACATGTATATCTTACAACCATAAACGGGATTGTGTTTACGAAAACGAATTTCAAGACGTGGCTGAAAGGCTTGACGCCGTAATACCAAGACTTCTGGTAGATACGGTTATTTTTCGTTTTGGGAGGGTGCGTTGGATGGACCCTCGGGGTGAACACAGAGTGGCTCCGTCGCGTTGGATGAAGGCGTCTGCTCCTTGGTTGGAGTCACTTTAGCTGAAGACCTTCGTGATTGGAGGGATGGAATTCTCCACAATTGAGCAAAATTACTAGTAACTGCAGAGAGGTAGAAAAAGTGCTAGGCACATTTGTTCTATTGACTTGACTGCCAAGGTATGGGCTGCTGGACTTGTCCTCTCATTTGTAGTCTGGTTTGTCTAACGCCTCAAGCGAATTTGATCGGCGCTTTGTCGGCGAACGTGCCATCCAGCGCAGTACCCTCATTTGTAAATTTCGGATCAAATCCCTTAGTGCTGTGGCGTGGTCGGCGAAGAATGAACCTCCAGTCCTTCATGAATTCGTTTGTTAATAACGTACCAAGATGCCTCAAACCCAGTGCCACTACAAGTAACGTAACAAGACGCCTCAATCCTAGTGCCACTACACTGTGTCATGTGGAAGAAAACTTGCAGCTTCAGGGCGTGAACGCATGTAGCTGACTCCCACATAGGGAAGGCATAGTTATTCGTGGATCTGACGAGGCCTTTATAAAACAGAACAAGTTTCCAATCGACAGAATACTTCAATGTTAAGGAGAAGGCCTAAGATGCGCAGTCTCTGGGCTGCCTTTTGTCCATAACGGCACGAATTAACCACTAGAGCTAAGTGTCAGAGGTGACCAAGTGGTACCGAGCAGTCCCATCCACGGGATTTGATCCCCAATGAGCTGTACTGGATGGATCTTTGGTTACCGTTAGCAGTCTTAACGAGGAACAATCTGTTGAGGCGTCCTTCCAGGAATGTGTCCAGTAGCTTCGGCTGGGATGAATTGGTTCTGACGGCCTTGTAAAATGCGTAGACAACCAAGTACATGTGACAGGAATTTGCTGGAATTTCGTTCGCATGCGCACTGAAGAGTTTACACGATATTAGTACACTATGAGTCAATGCATCCTGCGTACAAAAAGGAGTAGATGTGACTGAGAGGAAGGACTTAGAGCAGAGTCCGTGAAAGGAGGCACACATTTAAGAGGTAAGTTTGAAGGTAAGGAGCGTTAGCTTATAGAGGTGAACGTCGTCCTTACAGCGTCGAAAGCCCTAGCTACAATCGGAAAACCCGCGCCGTGTAGCCTAGTTTCGTAGAAGTTCCTTTTGTTTCTGTCAACTAGAGTCGGGTCAGCTGCAGCTTCGTGCTTTGTCTTTCGGAATCCGCAGTTCTCGTCGCGTAGTGACCCGCTCTTCCTTACTTCCTGGTATAATACTGTCATTCAGATTTCCTATCGTGTCATACACGATTATGAGTCGACAGGACGAAGGCAACAGTGGATCTTTTCTTTCGTCTATATGGATATCTCGTGATCGTCTCTCAGTGAGAGGAGATTTTGTCTGGTTTCTCACAAACCAAGACGTATATCTCCCGTAATGTAAGCAAATTGAGTGAGAAGTTCGGAAAACATAGCACTCTCTTTGCCATCTTCCATAGTGACTGTTCTTCGTATCTACGAAATCTAGCATATCTCTCTACTGGTACCATCTCCACTCTTCACCGAACTATGGAGAGGATTGACTTGGGTTGTTAAAGCGTAATATCTGGTGACTTGGTACTGCACTTTCAGCCAGTTACTCACACTTACTTTATCATGTAGACAAACGGGTAAGACATTCCGATAACCGCAGCGCCAAGAATAGTTGCGACGTGAAAATGGCTAAGGCCCCATGGGTAGCATCGGCCATTTACTTAACGGATTTTTCGGTTGCCATCTCGTCAGATACTCGGGGATTATAGTTTCGCGGAATATCCCCCCTCTCCTCTTTTTTTAAAGCGAGCTTGAAACACCACTGCGGCGGTTACTTTGGAATTGGGGTAGCCTAGAGCAGTGTTTCTCAACCTTTGTGAGACCGCGGCCCGGTAAATTCTTTTTTTATAAGACGAGGGCCCGGTCCCAACACATTTGCTCGTAAATACCTTTCCATTTTTTTTAAGTTCGTACGTTAAACTAACATAAGTGTTAATAATTAATTATGGCATGGTCATAAAGAGTATTAGTACACTTGTGTATACGGCGTGGCATGTTGACAAATATCAAATTAAATTTAAATTAGTTATCAATCACTGGACTAATGATATCTTGGTCACTGACATTTGCTACACAGATGTTATTTAGGCGTTCTGGGTCTGAGCTTTTCGACACATTCACGAATATTATTCCCCTCAGAATATTCCCACTATAAAATATTCATGAAAAATGCTTAGAAAACTAAAATGACAATTTCCAGGAGAACCCCTTGCGGCCCGGTATAATTGATGCCTGGGCCCGGTACCGGACCGCGGCCCGGCGGTTGAGAAACACTGGCCTAGAGTGCTGGTAGACCGTGGTGTCGATGAGGACTGGCAAGTAGCCGAAGTATACAGTATTGTAGACTGTCGTATGGAGCGGTGGAATATGACGTGTAGTCACGACAGTGTGTTGTACATCGGGTTTCGCATTGAATCGGTATGAATTCGTAGTTGTGTGTACAGTTCATCAATAATGCAGAATTTATCATTGGAATGGTCACTCAAGATTGAATGCATGGCATTTGTCAGCATGGCCTTCCATTTCGTACTCCCTGCGGGGAGACACCCACAACTACGGCGGTGAATTATTTGTCTGTTTGCAGGCACTGTGTACCTGGTACTGGCCTCAACGTTTATTAGACCAGAGACGTGTACAGAGTCAAATGCTGCCCTTGCGGACGTGGTTCACTTTGTCGCCTCTCCACGGGACAGTCCGTCCCGTCACAAAAATAGTTTGGGAACGTGGGGATTTGATATGACCTGGCTTTTGTCTCTTTCATAAGTCCCATCTTGCCGTGGACTTCGTCAGCTTTGCAGTAGTGCAGCTTTAAGTCTTCTCCCTGTTTGTCTGTCTACGCAGTATTTAACTATGAAGACGATAACGTTTTTGAGGACAGCTCGTTGGTAAACTTCCCGTGTTGGGAGGCAAGACACCGAAGCAAGGAGACGGCGAGTCAGATCGACACAAACGTCAGTAGGATGGTTCTAATGGATTTCGACGATTCTGTCTTGTGGCGACTGACTAGAAGGGGTAGGAGGTGTTCAGTTAGCCTGAGTGTGTAGGGTTATTTGGATTACAGTCATAGAAACAGCAATTTTAGTGCCTTTCACTGGTTGGTCAGGGGAATTGTTTGTTGGAAGGCTTATTTGAGACACATTACAAAGTTCTTATGCTGGCCTTCTGGAAGTGAATTTTCCCATCACAAACTAGTGTCAGTCAGCACAGACGGCTCTGCAAACATGGCCATTGGAAAAGTTGCTCTATTCGGGCTTTGCAGTAAAGATTCCGCTTACGTACGTTTGTTGCTTAGCACGGAGTCCCTCATTAGAAAGGTTTTATTCATATTTCAGTGGCTCTCAGCGGTTAAGGTGATTTATATGTAGAGTGCGTTTGAAACCTGATGGCACACGGTGACGCACCGGGGGGGGAGTGAAGGGGAAACTGGCGAATGGAGTGGGTAGCCAGTACTCTCACAGTACCTCGGAATGTGGTGCATCCAGCATTACTAACGCTGATGCGCGCATCTCGGCTGCCAGCAGTCGACTGAACTGACGCCCCCGCCAATTGAAATGGACTCGTCCGTTTCGGCGAAAGAGGAAATCTGGTTTCTGCACGAGTGTGCCATCACGTTTCAAACGCACTCTATAAATAGAAACCATTCGGTTGTTGATAGATTTTGCTTCCCTTATAGACCTTACCAGTAAATTAACCTATTAAAGCCTAGCGGTTACTTTACTTACCACCTGGTTTAACATTAAAAAATTCTAATGGTGCTTACCTTGCTTTTATGTATTTTATATGAGTCTAAGAACAAACAGCGACTTTTTTTTCCCTGACACAACATTAACATTTGGTTGTGATAAGCGAGAATGAGAGTGTTTACCGCGCGGTACGCGGTGATTCCATATGTAAAAGAGACATATTTCTTCTTTAAAGGGTCAAATGAGTCGACCTATTAGCACTAAAGCAAACACCGGACCACAGTTTAAAAGACTGATACCTTAAAGCTTATTTAAAGGAAAGTTGAATTACGGAAGCCTCAAATGATGGAAGATGTTCTAACCTCCACCCTCTCGTTCAAGTTTGACGGTGATGCTACATTTGATGCGCTTAACTACATTCAATGTTTTGACAAGCTATCAAACTGTTTTGAAAAGTTTGAAGGTCCTGAGCGTAGGAAATTCTCTGTCTTCAATTATTAATCCTTTGCACAGTCAAGTTATAAAGGTGAATGCTGACTTTATTCTTCTATGTTCAAAGAAAATAAGATTATGACATCAGATCACAAATTTGGAAAACGACTTATCAGTGAAAACAAAACCATATGGCACAAACTTTTGTAATTTTGTGCCAGCTCTAGAATGCCTATTCTAAAAGCGTGTCGTTGAAGCTGAATTCATGATTTTGTTCTGCTTAAGCGAATCAGTGCCTTGAAGAATCAAAATATTAACGTCGAAGTGCACATCATCTTTGTAGGTATTGTGTTAGAATGTTACTGTGTTAGAATGGCGGTTGCTGATACACATGTCAGTATAACAAGCTGTTTGAACGGACGCAATGACAGCTATCGCAGTTCCATGTCTATTTCGGATAATAAGCTTTTCTACGAAAACTTTACATATACTGAATATTTTAATGAAGTGAATCAAAATACACAGATAAAGTTAAACCTCTGAAATCTGTTAACTTGCCGAATTTCGTGTGCTATTTGACGCTTAATGAAAGTGAAAACTGATATGTCAAATATGTTATATTTGCTGTTTTCCTTTAAGTGTTGCTCCATGGAAATGAGGATATATTTGAACAAGTTAGTGTACGTATGACATAACGCTGTGGCGCTTTCGTGTCTTTTTTTCCTTAACGCACGAGTCAGTTGAGCCCTTTTTCTTGAACAACTACTTCCTCTAAACGAAGGATAAAAATTACAAATGGAAACGCAACTGTGAGTTCTGTTTGTGTTGTTGTTGTTGTTCTTGTTCTTGTTGTTCTTGAACTACGTATGTCGCTGTCAGCATATAACAGTGCTGAAGTATTAATGCAAAGTGCGTCAAATTTTAACCAAATCTGAGTGTTATCAATACATTTTTATAGGAGCCCCCCGTATTAAATATCACAAACATCCATCAAGTGGGAGCCGAATTATTCCGTACGGACAAACGAATAGATGGGGAGAGGCATGGACACGACTAACGTAACAGATGACTTTCGAAACTTTGTAAAATCGCCCAAAATTTTGCGAGCTCTTTGGGCTCCGTCGCGTAGTCGCGAAAACCACCCTGTAACTCTCATGTCTGTCCGTCCGTTTTTGTGTCCGAATGTATGAACTGTGCTCCCATTGGATGGATTTTCGTAAGATCTGTTATCAACAACTGTTATGAATATACGTCGATAAAATATATATTGGTTTGGAGTCGGACAAAAATACTGAGCACTTCGCACGAAGACCTAAGTACGTTATGCTGCTGACAGTAACATAAAATAGCCGTATAATCTGAGTCTCTGAGCCAAATGGCGTTAAGCTGTTCGGATAGAAACGGACGTATAAATGGAACGGAATGTTTATGTCGCTGACAGAGATATATTGCGCAGCAATGCAAAAATTACGCTTGCAGTATTTATATGGCTGGAGCCTAACGCATTGTTGTTGCCATGGCAACGTGTTTAATAACATTCGTGCCTTATTTCGCAGGAAAAGTTGGACCAGTTAAGTCGAATGCGACATAATATTACGTTACTCGTGCGTGTGCCTATATCGTTTTATTTGTGGAGAAATACATTGGAATTTGTTATACGTTTTTATTATTACCGTCCGTGTATTCTTATTGTACATAACGCAGACAGAAACACGCAGCTTGCCAATATATGTAAATAATTATAAGTATACTTATATTACATTTTCTGTTTTACATTTGTCAACACTGTTTCCCGCTACAGACATTTTCCCTAAGTTGCACGCATAAAGTTATTAACACGTGGCCTGAAAAGTTTACCGACTGCGCGGCTTTACTAGCAGTGAAGTAATGCTTGTAAATACAGCAAGAAGAACGCTTGTTCTTACAGCCTTTCATATCATAGCGTATTTTATACAGCTATTGTAATTAAGGAAACAAATACATTTCCTTGTGGAGCAACAACTTTCTGTTTATAATTGACCTTCTACACCTGTCGGCCCCTCCTGAATTATTATCAAGGATTATCAGTTAACCGCATGTGTGATTTGCATCGATATAAAGTTGCATATAAGTTATCCTAAAATCAATTACTTATGTACCAATCTAAACATAAAGCTGTAAAATATTTTCGAGTATGGCGCTATTGATATCAATAAAATAATGTAGAACATCTACGGAAAGCAGCAGACGTGATAATCCCATTTAATAAGAACTAACAAAATGCACACTTTTAACATTAATGTTTTAATTTAATTATAGTGTCTTCTATATTGTCATATTTCAAAACACGTTACCACAAATTTAAAACATTTTATACTTTTATTGATATTTTACGAACTTAATATTTTGTACTTAGACAATTCTCATAGCCCTTTAGTATAATTTCAGCATAAAAGAAATAACCATAAAACCGCATGTACAAGTCTTCCTGAGGATGAACATTTGGATGTTCGAAACATTTCTAAGACACTGTAATGACATTAAAACATTGATGTAAAAAGTGTGTATTTTTTTGGTTCTTATTACATAGGTATGCACGATTCAAAAAACGTAAATTGTGGTAATTCCAATTAAGTTTGGTCAACGGAACTTTTATTCCTTCTTTTATTGCTCTATTCTACACATTTACATGTTTTTGCATACGTTAATATGTAACTATTTCTATGACATATGGTACTTTGTATCTCCTCCTTGTGTATGATACATGATACTCACTTATAATGGCCCAGGACGTGTCGGAACGTGTAGCAAGTCAATTCCAGTATTTAAGACTGCTCCCCAGTAAAGAGTATTTTTGTTTTAACTGTTAAAAACATGGGATTTCCACTTACAACTATTAGGTTCAAATAAGATTTGAAGAATTCACGGCAGTGAAATTTGTGGGTGTTATATTGTGATATACGCAGCTATGGACTCAGAAGATGGCAGTAATGTGTTTCTCTGAGACATTTCTGTCCAGATACCTATCACTTTACCTGTTCTTCCCAAACAACTACCAACTTACGTCCGTACCTGTGTGCCTACCGGGATAAATGCAATCATATTTCAGTATTGCTTAAAATGCATTTGCATTTGCATTCGGTGATTAAATATTAGTGTTATCTGCTATCAGTAGATTTGATATGAATTATGAAGAGACAGATAAACAGGCGGAAGGAGAGATAATGATGTGAGTAGTTTACTCCGTGCAATTTAATTTGTTCTCATTCCTCATAAAGGTTCTGTGAACCCTGTACAGTCCGAAGTTTCTCTTTGTGTAATTACTGGAACGAAAAGTTCAAACAGCAGAAATGTAGTTTATGATATTTTGTGCACGTCGTAAGCAATTACGATAGCATACTTTGCATCGCAGTTGTACAGCAGTATTTATCTTCTATTTAAGAAAGGCTTTCATTTTTTTGAAGAAGTAGGAAGTGTGCTTAGAGATCCAAGGCATTAACACAGCAAGCATGAAACTTGTTCGGACTGTAATTTACTGACCTGTTCCGCCTATGTGACCACATCCATAGCTTATGATGACTTCTGTCTGAGAACTACAAGTAAGGAATACTGGGTACTTATTTCCAACGGTCAGAATGTTTAATCTTCTGTATTACCGAAGGACTTTTATTATATTTAGTTGTTAGGCCTTCACTTAAAGTTGTATAGGAGCTTCAATTTTCGTTCATGCTGGTCCAAAATTGATCTGTACTTAACACGGACATTGAAATCTAGCAACTTCGGCGAGCATTTCAAAATTTAGATTTTATTAGGGTCTATGCTTTTGCATGAAATGCAAGTTAGTTTAGAGTAAACGTACCCAGCTTCATGATGTATTTCTTTGCACACAGTTTGAATTATCTCTGAAAATAAATAGTTGTCCCACAGTGAGTTCTAAGAGTTCTCCATAGATGGTTGCATGATGACGCAATTTACACGTGTAAACATATATAATTTTGGTTGTTTTACCACGAAATTTGGTAAGTTTACTCTACAACGAAATAAGGCTTATGTTCGTTTGCAGCTTGTTACTGGTGTGTCATTAATCCTTCATCAGGACGTCTTCAACTAACGAACTCAATGAAGCAGAGTTTTTTCGAGAAACTTTTCGGCTATGTTAAGTAATTCCCCACATTTTATGGGACGTGAAGTTCTAATTTCCAACAACCGGCCATTGATATTCTTGGGATACTTAAATCTTCTGGATCGACACCGTGTTGATTCGTAAATGGCACTCAGCGTTTCGGAGAAAATTGCTGCTTCCATCTTCAGGGCCTATTTGTTTTATTTTGACACTGAGGATTGGAGCAGGAATCTCCCAAGTGCCGGTACTATTTACCAATTTGCATGGCATCATATGCGACAAGAATTAATTAGTTTTTATTAACACCGTTACCTCAAATCTACACAGTTCCAGTCCACAAACTCCCCCTGTGTGTAAGGCATACTTTAATGTTATCCTTCTAGGTACATCTTTATATTCTTAATGGCTTCTTTCCCTACATTTTACCGCCCGATACACCTGCTGCATTTTCATTTGTCTTGTCTCCCATCACACGGTAAATGCTTCATGCATTTAATGTTGCTTGATATATTAATATTAATAATACTACAAGAGATGTAAAATTATGACCGTGATTATTTACATTAAAATAGAATCATAACCAATAGTATAAAAACTAACATCGCATCGGTATGCAGAATATATGATCACGAGTACCTTCGTACATAATACAGCAGTGTAAATGCATTTTACATGACCCAATTCACATGCAAGGTGGATGTATAATCTGCTCTCTCACAGGTACTACTAATAAATTTGATGTTGCAAATGTTAGTAATGTTAGTTATGAGATATTTTTCGCAGCTTCCTTTTTCTTGTAATGTTGTTCGTGTTTATTCCCAGGCATTCCAGGAGTGACTACACTAAACTGACAGCTGCTGAAGCTCATTAGTATTCATCTGGGCATAAAAATGTGCCTGGAATGTATTCGCATAACATTATAACGCAGATAAGTGGCATGAAGTGATGGGTACAGACTGTGAGACAGTTCAGACCACTTAGCTGTTGCACAGTCGCGGAACGAAAGACACGTCTGAAAGTTGCATACATCATAAGTTCTGTTCTTAAATTTTCTCGACCTGACTGATGCATAGTAATATCGGCTTTCGGGTTTGGCCGCGCTATCTATTGAAGTCCTTATAACGTCTCAGCTTAAGTTAAACTTTCCATCTTCAGCGTGATGGGCGCATGTAGTATAGAAAGGAACACTACAGAAACGAAACCCCGCAAAACCAACTTACACATATTTATATATACATCAAGTACTGAAGCTTCTGTTTATGTTTTGAGAAAAAATACTTCAAAAGAAATATATCTGAAAGAAACAGATGAGTGTTTGGACTGGAATCAGGTGGCTCAGGGCAAAGTTCGGTAGCAAGCTCTGGCGAAAATGATGAAGCTTCGTGTTTTAAAAAAATCGTAATCTCTCGAAACTTTGGAAGAATATTTGCTTACTTGACCCGTGAATTAGATGGCGGTAGGCGCTGTGTCTCACACCCATGCCTCTTTACCTCCAGTTTAACACCTGGTAACTATTAGTACAGAAGGTGAGCACCAGAGCGATCTGCACGTAACACAGACCAGTAATGCTCATAGATACATGAATGTGGAACAGAGACGATTCGGAAATAACATGTAATGAACATTGGAACTTGGCGTCTAAATTTTCTTCCCACATTTACGGCAGTCCTATTCACATGCATTTATATTTTATTTTTGATATTAATTTGATAAAAAATTTTGTTTGTTCGAGTATTTTACAATGCTATACCAACTTTAAGGCACAATTCTGAAACTTACACTGGATTGAATATTGGAGACAGCATATTCAATTTACATGATGCGTTCTGTCCTGTATTTGCGATACTGAACATTGAGTAGTACCGGTTAGGGTAGCATATTACATTCTTTGAAGTTATGCGAGTACTGCATCTCCATAAAATATATTATAATTGAACATTATTATATTAAAGACACTAAATTGTTCGTTTTTTTTTATTTTATAACGACAGCAATGACGTGTAATTTAAAAACAAGACTTAATTAATTGGAATTTATTTTCTTATTGTAGGAAAATTATGGATCAGTGATACAGACATGTCATGGCGACCGGAAGTGCAGAAAGATGAAGATCGCACTGCAACTCTTCACGCTAGACTCGGAATCGGAACAGGTAAGCGTTCTTAAAGAAATGAAGCTTTTGTATCCGGGTAGAACCCGAGAGAGAGAGAGTTCACGCTCTTATATCTCACAGTATCTGAAATTGGTTTTCAATCACGGCCGTGACCAACAGGGAAGCGATTAAAATCGTTAAAAATAATTTATGTCACATTTCGTTGTAGTGATTGTAAGCATAAGCTTATAGTGGGCTGTTTCAATACAGATATTTCTTCAAAGACTAATTTCTGTCCAAACATTAAACACAAAATTCAAGTCGATATTGACTGAAAATATATTTGTGATGGTTTGTCCATATGTTCTTCCACTAATGCAGAGGATTAAAATGTTGCGGTATCGTGTGGTGTCATAACGCGGAACTGCAACAAGCCGAAACTTTTCTGCCCTGAAAAACTCATATCTTAAACACACTGTGAAATATTTCAACCCCATGATCATTCTGCAACCAAACCAAGCTGTAAGTAAGTTGGGTTGCCGTCCTATCAGGTTCCAGTCAATGGTCATTCATACGTAAGCAATAGTCCAGCAGCGTGTATGTTCGTGTCCCTTTTTTTATTAGCGACAGACAGGACGTGTAACACGTGTTGATGTTCCTATACTCATGTTCCGCCGATTGACCCCCCGCTGTTATTTCACCCTACTAGTTCCTATTTCGCGAGGGGTAACCTAGCCCCACAGTTTTTTTCCTTGAGAGACTTTCATTATTGGCATTTTATGCCAAGAGGGTTCTCTGTAAAATCGAGAGAGGGAAGGAGATTTCAAGTGCAGAGTGAGATGTTTTAAATGAAATCAATTATTTTAATTTTGTTGAGTAGAAGATGGAGGGAGTGATAAAGTTTCTGGTCTACTTAAGAGTTCTCTGGTTCTCCCTACAGGAAACTCCAAAGAAATCTGCGTGTGGAACACACAACTGTTTCTGACACTCTGTCTTTGTCTCTTTAAATTCTTTGTCCCTGTACAGGAAAAGTGGCTTATGGTAAGCCCTCTAGTAGCGATGCTGTTAGTATTTGCGTCCCACATGGAAAGAAATTGAGCTCTGATGGGATAAAGGCACGATGTATATTTTACAGTTACATCTGAATAAAATAAACTGTTCGTATTTACTGCTTTGCAGTAAATACGAACGTAAATAGGGACAAAAAATAAATTTTGTCTCTACGGATAAATATCGTGAATTCTGATTTGTTCTGAAGAATTTAGTATCATATTTTGTGGAGTCTGGTCTAGGTTTCTCTACATTTTTTCATACAAAACTGTGAATACTATTAATTGAAAATGTGACATCTTCCTCAGGGGTCCTAGAACTTCTTTTTCTATAAAAAAAATTCGACTTTCGTGTCTCTATTAACGTTGATCGCTATTGGGAAATTTCTCCGTAATAAACACACAAAACAATACGGCAATGTGGAACATTTGGGTATATAACGGGGGCCAGTATATTTCAGTTGGTATGTGCAAGGGGCTACGGGCTCCACAACTGAGGGCAACGGGACACAGTATCAAAACCGGCCACTGGGGACCAACCAGACCCCCCGTTGAATGGGCATAGGGGGTTCCTTCCTTACGGTAAAGGGGCTGGGACGTGAAGCTGATCATGATCTTCATTAAGTGTTAAAGCTGAGCAGGTCTACACTCAAAGGGCAGGGGTCTGCCGTCCTGCACCCCCTCCCCAAAACAAAAATGGAAATGTAATAAGCACAGGTTTTGTAGACATGATGATATCAAATGTTTTATGTTGTTTACACTTCAGTCGAAATCAGTCACTGAAGAAGGGTGATGATTAATACGTTGGAATTTGGAGACGTAAAACAAAAACTAGGAATTCGTAGGTGAACGTAAAACACAGAAAATAAAAGTTTTTATTTTAAATTAAAAGACTTATTTATGGAACGTGTGACTGTATTATGTACGAGGGTATATAAATATAGTTACACGTAATGTTATGTTACAGTCGTATTTATAACACGATTTTGATAACATATTTTTTACTCAAACCGCGTATTTTCGTATATTCAATATATTTATCAACAAACGCGAAGTGTTACCCCTGCATATTTCGGCACCGGAGTCAGGGAGTCTACGAACACAAAGTCCAACACTCATCTTCTGGTATTAATCGCCCCAGTTCTCATCCTTAGTATAATAAAAATGTTAAATTTCTGGAAAATATGCAGTTGACAAATGTAAGCCCCCATTGATGTGACACCAAAAACGTATCACAGTGATCCTCTTCCAGTGTAAGCTCGCAACTTTGGATCACATACTTTGTGGCAGAATTTTTGAATGCATGCCCCAGAGAATAACACAAACGACTGCCAGCTTGTACTGGAAGAAGCTCACTATCATTTGTTCTTTGTGTCACAAGGGTGTGGGTATATACTTGCGAGATTTATGTATTCTAGGACTGCAATATTTTAATATTTTAAAGATGACAGTTACGGCGATTAATACTTGAAGCTCAGTTTTGGACTTTGCGCTCACAGAATCCCTGAAGATGACACTCCGGTGCCGAAACATGCAGGGGTGATACTTATAATGAGTGATATTGAATGGTTTGTATTTTATTAAGTGCATTTGTTCGTAAATATATTGAATTTTTATAACATAGTTTTTAAAGTAAAATTGTATGTACCTTCAGGGTGGTCATCATCTCCGTCCCCCCAGAAATATAAGTTTGTGGGTGCACGCCTGAAGCTAAGAATGAATAATGGCATGCATCCGCCCGACATGCCCTCACGGAGTGCACAGGGACTTCACCTAACAGGAAAAAGTGTGTGTGTGTGTTATACGACAATATCGATCATTTGTAACAGATTAAAACAGGACCAGAAAACTGCACTAATGGACATCGGTGAAGGATAACTGCAGTTGGTATTGCAGCGTCGACCTTGGCCACAGGAAGTTTTGTCGCGTATTTGATTCGAAATCGTGAGGGTCTCTTACGTATTGTAATATGTGTGTTTGTGTGAATCAGTGGAGGGATTATTATGTTGAAACCTAAGCTATAGATTGAAATTGCTAAAGTGAATATCATCTATAACGCTTGGGTAAGAATATTCCCCATCGAGATAAGGATGAAATATAGATTTGTTTTTTCTTTGTTTTACCTTACTGTATCCATCATACAACTTTTCCAAGAACTCAGAGTGACGAGGTGTCTGTAGAAGTGGCAGCCGTCTCAGGAATAAAATATTCTTCTTGATCACCTGATCAGTTGTCTCTTTGAATTCGTCGAAGGCCATTAAATGTTACTCATTCCATTCTTGCAGTAAGTTTCGTGACCCTCTTACGCGTTGAAAAGTAGATTTATTTATAATGGCTATCGAAACCAAATTGTTCTAACCCTCGTGCCTTTTGAAATTGAGTTGTGTGTGAAGTGTCATGAAGATACTATCTGTCTTGCGGATGTATATCTCCCAGGCAAAAGCTGTTGGTACCTGTCTGTCTTCCTCCAACTGCCCGTGCTCGTATGGTGCCACACATTGTCTTCTTATCTTTCATAAAATTCTCGATTTTGCATCATCACCACCACAACATGGTCTGTTCTACGAGAGGTTTATTACCTCTCCAGAGTTAATTCTCCACAGAGTGCTTTCCCTTTCAAATTACACTGTCCTCTCTTTTCCTTCAAGTCATTCAGTAGCTGCTTGAGTCTTCTTCCTCGTATTCTCCTACAATAACGTGTTTCAGAATACAGTTCGTACAGTTTGCTCAGTAAAACTTAAATTACATATATTGCTTACAATCGATGAATTTTGCTTTCCTGCCAGGAGACGAACTGACTATGTGAAGAATTTAGCGAGAAGTTCTTTGTTGACCATCTGGTAGAGATACTCTAGACTTTACGGCATTCACGGGATTTTTACCGTTTTCATACCGAGTCTTGTGAATTAGTCCCTAATTTTCAGTTTTTTTAAAGATCCCTGCTAATAACCTGCAGTCTACGTCTGGACCTCCCGTTTGGTCTTTTACGAGCGTTGGAACTTTAATAGTGGCAACTATTTATTTACAACTGATACAAAATAGATACATGTTTCGAAGTTTTACTGTCCTTCAATGTAGTCACC
>JGI20166J26741_10738892_pt1 | contig 15217 bp, 6 predicted proteins | sample TergutCu122P5_FD_26741 | JGI IMG/M metagenome (IMG submission 26741)
GATCAATTGGACGACCTAAAAAACGTTGGAGAGAGCAACTATAACCCTGGAGACGGAACGGATCAAAGGGTCCAATCCTTGGTGTTTATGATGATGATTATCTTCCCATCTAAGCCTGGGTCTTCCAAGTTGACTCCTTCCCTCAGGCCTCCACACCAAAATCCTGTATGCATCTATCATCTCCCCACACGTGATACATGCCCCGCCCATCTCATTCTTCTCAATCTGATGACCCGAACAATATTTGTTGAGTAGTACATACGGTATCATTAAACTCCTCGTCATGTAGTTTTCTCCACTCCCCTGTCACCTCGTGCCTCTTAGGCCCAAATGTCTTCCTCAGCACCCTGTTCTCGAACACCCTCAGCCTATGTTCCTCCCTCATTGTGAGCGATGGGGTTTCACACCCGTATAAAACAGCAGGAAAAATAAATATAATTTCGCGTTTAAAGTTAATATTTAGTATATTTATTTAGTATAAAATATCCCGTATATTTTCCAAAGCACAGTACTTCCCGAAACTCGACTGAAAGTGCCATCAGCCCTCACAGGCTCTCACTTATTGCACCTGGCTGCGTTCATTTAAAATAATCGATACATCATTACGTATTTTCTGCCGTTTTCTCTTAATCCTTGATTCACTCCAAAATTACTTTCAACAATTATGGGTTAAAATTTTGGAAAATACTAAACCTCTAACGTCACCACGGACTGAAATCGGGTTGAAGAAATTAAATGAGGTTCATAATGAGAGGAGCAGACGGTGTTCGATAGGATCTCCATGGACTGCACTTTGTAAAAGGCTACGCTGTTGAGCTGGGAAGCGAAAGTGAGTCAGTGTTAGTAGATTGATTGGAACGAGGTTTGCCTTTCGTATGTTTTTTTTTGAGAGGATGGTATTTGATGGAATAATTATGTAAAATTGGCTTCATACAAAGGATCATGTTTGCCAGAACAGAAAATTACAATATCAATGTAAAGGATCGCCAAAGAGAACGATAATTGGAGTTAGCTCATATATTGATTGAAGGTTCGAAACACAATGGAGATTTATCAATGAACAATAGGAAGAATTTGCGTAATGTATGTGCAGATATTGTGTTGTGGAGACTGCCCTATGACGGGGAAATTCGAGAGGCTTCCATACTGCAGTAGCTCAGTTTTTTAGTATATCGCAAATCACATGACTTACGGAATTGAAAAATGTGCAACAATGATCATGTGAATTTATTATAATTGATTTCGAATTCACGTGTATATGAAACTTTGTAATACTTCTTTTGCTTTTCGGAACTAAGATTTAAAGAAAGTGAGTAAGTGGGAATGTGGTTCTAGGTTCATTTCAGAAATTTCGTCCTTTGTTATCCTCTCCGCCGTATTCTGCGGTGTGGTGGAAGGGTACCGGTTGTTCGGGTGGTTGATAGTAGTCTGCCCTGCTGCGCCGAGTCGCTTCCCTCAGGACTATTGTCATGGGATTTTACATATGTATACTTGTGTTTCTTGTAGTTTACTTTTGTTTCTATACAGGCTCACATAGCCCTAGAGACCGAAGTTGGCCGTCCCAGACACACAGACGTGGGTTGCCGTGCTGTTGTTTGCAGTCTTGCCTCAAGTTCCGGAATCAGTGTAGATACCATCTATTGTGACAGTTGTATTGTTGCAGTCTGCTATCGCAACAATGTTCTGAACCGTACCTCAAAATAAGCCGTGTTTTCTTTCTTTTCTCCCTTCTAAAGCCATTATATACTGTAGGTTATCTTTCCGCCGTTACGTATTTTAGACACTCGTATTTTGCAGAGTAGCGGGTATTTTGCTGTACTAAAATGTACATAAAATATTCTACCGAGGCTAAAATCACGTTGTTCAAAATTAGTTAATAGTATTCTAAATATTTCACCTACACATCCCTTGAAAATGGTGATGGTCGACTGAAACATTTTGGAAGAGCTTTCTGAATAAATATAATAAATAAATAAGCCTAATAAATCCCATGAGGGAAACGGCCTCCTGGTGGAACCACGGAGAGCTCCAGTGCTTTTATCGTTAGGCGAGCTATTCCTAGAGATGTCGCCTTTACGAATGTTGTGTGTGTGTTCTCCATTCGCGCCTATTTTTGGCTGTTCGTGACCACTGTCCTGCTGCTCTCTTGAAGGTGTCTGCCCATTTGGTCTTCGGTCGCCCAGTGCTCCTTTTACCTAATCTTACGTCCCACACTGATGTAGCCTGTGCCCATTTGCGTTGGTCCATTCTTGCCACATGGCCTCCCCATTTCCACTTGAACTGTGAGCCACTGACACGATGTCCTTCTTGTTGGTTCTCCGCCTTACCTCAGCATTCGTCACTCTGCTGCTCCATACAACTTGCAGTATTCTCCGTTTCATGTTCCCGTCTTGTTAAAACCTGTAGGTGTAAAACTGATTTTAATACTCTGATTTCATATAATCGTTATGTATGTTGGCAAGTATTTACGAGTAGGAAAAAGAGTATGTGTGACTCGACATCATATTTTTGATCATTGCCAGAAAAAATCCTTCAGATTGCAGCACTGCTTTGTGCATATAGTTATTGCTAACGCTTTCATTTCCTGTTTGGCAAGACTGCGTTGGTTGAGTGACACCTGCATAGGCGGAAGGCATTTTCTGTCTCTTTGTTACTTTCTTTATTTTTTGTTTTTATGTTTATCGCTGCCTGTTCTCATCGTCCGGGGCAATGTGTTGACTGAATATAAGAGTGGTTGCTCTGTGCAACGGTCTACATCAGCAATGGGTAGCGGTGTGCAGCTGGAGGAACGGTGATTTTGTGACAGTAATAATGAACCCAACAATCCAGATATTTGAACCAAATACAGTCCACTTATATCAGCCTTAAGCTATTATGATGTTAAGCTTTGCTATGATAATAAATCTAGAAACGTCATTTAATTAAGGCATTTTTGCAAAAGATGTTCATAAAAAATTTTCATTGAAATTTAAGTGGTCGGCCCTAATAATTATTCCAAAGAGAACAGATTGGATTTGGGAAAGCTGATTTAAAAATTTTATGATTATATAGTACTTTCAAAAGTTCTTACGCCTGAAGAGACTACAGTGCGCTGGCTACACAGTGAGGATGGATGATCCTCACATCTCCTTTCTCCCTTCCAAAGAAAGTACTGAAAGGAAGTTTCAGAGGAAGAAGTCCCACAGGAAAGGTTACAGTTAGATGGGGGAGGAAGGAAGACGTAGTTTTGATTTAGATGCGGAAGTGGAAGGCGGCAGCAAGGAAGGGAGATACAGAAAGGAGACCGGTGTGGCCGCAACGGAACGAAGCGCCTTAGAAAAAGAAGAAGAATTCGCAGAAGAGTCTAGGAAGACCAGTGGGTATCAGATACTTGACCGAGGTTTGATACATAGCAAGGCCAGGAATTTTTCTCTTCGGCATCGTATTCCAGACCGGTCCTGGCGTCTATCCAGGCTTCTACACAAGGAGTTCCGGAAGTCAAATGGGAAAGGGCTTTAATCCGATAAATTACCTGCTTTCCGCGCCGAAATCTAGGATGTGTGTAATGCTAGGCCTGATTAATCTTCCGGCAGTTCACTTCCGTTGTGCCCTCAGCACAGTCAGAAATACAAATTATTCAGTCAAAACACAGTGGTTTGTTTATAAAACAAAATTTGTTACATGTTGCATCTAATATATGACCATTATCAGGCTGGACACAAGAACACAAGACACTACAAGGAAGAGACGTACCCAAAACCATCTCTAATATATCACATGAAGTGAGCCCTATAATTTATAAAAAGAAACATGAAAACGTGCTTGGAGTATAAATAAGAACAAACCTAAACACCAATCTCTTAGAATAAACATCTATATTCCAAATTGAGACCACTGAAAAACAAAGAAGAAATACATCAGGCCGTCTGTCTGAAAACACTTACGTCTCACTTTTTAAAAACATTTTAAACTCTTATTATTATATATTTTTTTCCTCGGTCTTTTTAAAAATTTATACAAACATAATTCTGTAAATTTCTAAAATTTTATTCCTAAGGCTGCTTTTTTTTTACGTACTGTTATATAACAGCATAAGCCTGAGGTTTGAGATTTCAAACCCATACAGTTGTGAATATTTTCTTTTTGATTTTTGTAGTCAGCCTGTTTAGGGATACAATCAGCCGAAACGTGCAGCTGATTTTGTATGACAGATTCTTGTGTTTGGATTGAATACATTGTACTTCTGATTGTTAGGGCCATTTCACATCCATCTATATACTTAACAACACTGACAGCTTTGTTATCGAAATGAAGCTGAATTATTTAAAACACAGTTTTTAGGACGCATACCGCCCCATTTATGTTTTAAGAAAACTCTTGTGCTATGCTAGGGGAGTGTTTGTAAATGTGTTTTTATTCTAAAAGCAGACAGCCATTATTTTCCCAAGCAGAATTAACCGCTCAGCATTCAGATTGCACACGCAGAGCCGTATTTACTCTGTGTGATAGAAACTGATTTTTATTAATTGGATGAATTCCAGGCTTCAAAGTACTTTACATAAAATGCGAATGTTGTTGAATGTCTGAACCAGGAGCTCAAGGGTAGCTTCCTAACCACTCCAGTCTCAGTTGATGAAACTGAGGTGTGGTTGAGCGTCAGTAGTTCTTTTACATATAATCTGTTGAACGCAGATACGATTTTGTTGAACGGGGTACTGTATTCATCAATGTGCAGAGGTTTGTCATAGGAGAAGCAAGTTATCCGACATTCCACGTCAAGTAAACTTACGTCAGGCGTCAGATGCTTGGCTGACTCTAAAATGAACACTTTGCACGCTGTGTTTATTCAATTTAATAAACGTTTCTTCATATTCCCTTTATTTTTAGTTTTCTTTCTTTTGTTACTACCGGACTTTTCTAAGGCTTTTACACACGCATTACGAAAAACACGTGTCCTGTCTTAGGTAATGTGGCGGAGCAAAGAAAGTGTTTTGCAATCCGTTATTGGCACGTAATTTTTTAGGATGATTGGGAGTAGTAAGTATGAGGTTTCGGTGCCTTTAGTGCATACTACAAGACGCAGAAATACAGATATTAGCAAAGTCCGTTTTAAAGCCTTTTATTCAAATGTGAAGGTGCCCCTAGGTCGTCAAGAATGTTAATTCATTCATTATTGTTCAGTATTATTGACCGTCCAGTTGTAACATTGCAGGCTTGCACAGTATATTGTGTCAATCAAATGAAGTTTGACAGACACAATACACTGTGCAATACAGCGTACTGAATAGTCTGTGGACAGTACCGCGCAATATTCAATCAGTGACCTTCTGTCTGCAAAGCAGTAAACACGTCTTCTCTGGGAGGTCCAGCTTTAGAGTATCAGTATGGGGTAGCTAACCCTCACTAAACTCATCCTATGATTTCTTTATATTTTCTCCAAGTACATGCTTTGCCTGTACTTGAAAATAGATCTTAACTGATTTCTCCTACATCCCTTCCAATCATTATTAAAAAATCATTCTCTTCGGTAGTGCATGACCTATATAGTTGAATAGGGTTGTTAAATAATGCAAGCATTCATGAATAGCACCGCACTGCATTTTCAATGGGAGTTGAAATCCAAGACGGATATAGCAAACATGTAGAAAAGTCTAGACTAAGTTACATGTACACCATTGCTTTCCGTATCTGCAGAGAACGTACTACGAAATTGGTTTACGTCGGAGGTGACATATAGACCTACAGAGACCACACTACATTCCAGACGGGGCAGCTCAGTATATGTACCGAGTGATGTTCTGGATACCCGGCGAATTACTGTTTGATTTCCGGTGGGTAGGGGTTTTACACTTCCCCTCAGCATTCACGCATTGAGGGTCCTTCAGCGCAACCAGCGCATTCCCGAATTTTTATCGCCTGGCGTAAAGCGGCCATCTAAATCCGTGTTTAAAAAACAGTGCAGCTATACACCCACCATATATCTTGGAGTGCTTAATTGTGTCTAATTTTATTTCTTTCAAAGGCACTGTCAATAACTTAGAGTACTGAATATTTCATGACAAACAAATTTAAAAAGTTGTTTCAGGAAGAATGTCTGCATAATTTAAGGAAACATCTCGATATACGCCAGGAACGAAAAAAGGATTGAGAAACCCCAATTAAAATCACCGAATAGTCCGTGGATATCAGATTTTTGAACAGAACTTTTCCCGAACCGAAGACAGAAATGTCCTGCTGTGAGCAGTCTTAAGTGATCGTCTTCGAATGGTGTCGAGGTCTGAGAAGAACGGAACTTTATTGCACTCCTCCATAGGAAGGGAACAGGAAACCTCACCGCTGCTAGAGTTGTGGCTAGAAATAATTTTTAGGGCACACACAGTGTAAAAATATACACTGCCGTAAAATAGTCTTGTAGTGACCAGAAAACGGAGAGATTAGAAGCATAACAAGGCGATGTTTTGCAACGTATAGATTCTTAAAATATCACAAACGCTCTTACCAAAATAAGTTATGTTTTTAGTACTACTGTAAATCTCGAAGATGCACCTAATCACAATACTGATAAATTCCTAGAATTTATGGTATACACATTAATTATCAAGGCTATTCAAAGTATTCAAGTACATTGTAAATATATTATGAAAATTTTCAGCACGCTAGAAAAGTAAGCTGAAAAATGAGATCCATTACAGAAAAACTGTGTCAGATATGCAGTATAAGTTGTGTCAAAATTGAGGCGGTCAGGCCCTTATTTCTAACTTGGGGGCTTCTTGTTGGATCCCACATGAACTTTTGTGAGTTGCGCGATGGAAAATATAGCAAATTTTTTCCCGATTCTTTTCATCACCACACCATTTTGGACCATTTTTATCCATCGCCTTTCCCTGAAATGTGAGATGGACCCCCGTGTGCCTTGTGGTAAAGTACGGACATAAAAAAAGAAAAATAATGTGAATATTGCCATAACCAAAATTTGATTGTGAAACCAAAACTATTTTACTCTCAGTCGACGCAACGTATTAGCAAACACGTACCTTGTTTGTTTACGATACTAGATGCAATGGCTAGCGTATCTCTTTCCCGGGGTTAGAGAGGCCGGGTTGTAGCATTAATACCCACCCCAATGTACCGCCGAGGTTAAAGAAAGAGTAAATTTCAACCTCCGCTCCCACTCTTGGCCTTCATGACCTGCTCTAGGGCGAAATTAACCTTTACACAATTCGGTTTTTTACTAAAGCCGGCGTCAGGCTAACCAATAAAAAGTACAAAAATATAAATATAACATTATATCACATCAATTTGATGTAGTAGTGAGATATTAGGCATTAAAATAACGTACTGTATACTTACATTATTTTGTACGTTATATATATATTTTTTTATTGTATTTATATTGTACACATTGATTCACAGTAATAAACAAAGCAATAATATACAAAACAAGATATATTCTCTGCCATGAAGATGATTCATAATACAGCATCTTGTAACGACTACTGCACTGCTTTTCCTGTGGTGTTCTACCAACAGGCAGAAACACATTTATTTATTACTACAAATTTTGATACACATGCCGTCTTTGTTGTTCTTGTACAAGATGATTTCAGTGGAAGGGTATCAGAAAGCGGTCAAAACTTGATTTTCTTCCTTATATAAACTAAACATTTTATTAACCGTAACACCAAGTGTTCAGTTGGTTGCTCATGTCATCAGGAATTAAAACCACGTCCCAATTCTTCCTCTGTAGTTTAACACTCACTTTTTCAAATAAGGGTCCACGAAAGGCCTTATGGACTGTCATAGTTGGTCATTATATACAGCTCCAGGGCTTCTTCCTCAGACGTTTTCACCCACTCTCGCCAAATCATACGTTATGCATCCAATTTGTGTACACAATATGACGTCTTCAAGGAATATCTCATTCTTAAATAGAGTTTTGCGGTTGACAATAACATAATGTGATAATTTATTGTCATCAGCAGTTACAAGCTGCATTCCATATTCTGTTTATACAAATAATTTTATATTCTTCTGCAAATTTAGCATAAAAATGTAATTTCGAAACATATAAGTTGTACAGCCTTTTCGCTTGCATTTTCCTTAATCTTAAAGGTTTAGTTTTATTTCCTCCCTAAGTGAACAGGGCATTACCGGGAGTTTAGAAGTCTCTCTTCAAAATCAGTTGGAATCCTTTAACAGATGGATGTTCATTGCCTGAGTAACAGCCCTTCACCCCGCATTGATTTGTCACGCCATCCGTACCGAACTATAAAATTTGTTATTCCGGCTGACTTAGCAGTCTGTTGCCTTTAGTTGCATTGCCTTTCGTGTGACAGACATCCTCTTTGGATGCGTCTCTTTGGAGAATTGGAGGACAGCAGCATCTACATAATAATCTTTCGCTAGGCCCTGTAAAACCCTTTGTGGTCATCTGACGTGAAAATAAGAATGGCCACTTATCCAGAGACGAAGCTTTGATTCACTCATGGTAAATTTATGTCCTGCAGCTCTATTTCCCCTCTGTCCTGCGTGTTTAGTGATTTTTCTCTACCATGTAATTCTTTGACAATAGTGTAACATGCGAAATATCACTGATATGTATTAGAAAATTTCCATTGTCAGTGAGTATAGAACATGGATCACAACTTTTCAAAAGCAACCTCCGTCTTCTTCTTCAGAGAAAACTGAAGACGAAAGCAGTTGTCTTTTGAAACGTTTTGTTGTTTATTTATTGTCAGTGGCGATGAACTTTTTCTAATACATATCAGTGATGTTTCGTAGTGATATTTCCTTTTACTGCCGCTTTCTAATGGAAATGTTTTAAATTTTTAAAGTGAAAATTATCTACGGAGTTTGGGTTTCTAAACTCTGTGCCCTAATTAAAATACATCCACATGTAGCATTAAGTCTATCCAACAGCGATCATACACAACAAACCAATGTTCAACAATGCCAATAATACTCACCCCCACCTTCCTTTGCCGAGTTTATATTGTAAGAAAGATTTAAGACGCAACAATAAGCACATATTTAACTACGTTCCCCGAATCTCTCTCCATCGCAAAGCATTAATTAACATTAAACCTAATTAATATTCTCAACCTTGAGTCCCATAACAGGTTCTTTATTTTATGTCACAAGTGGCGATAATTTTAACGCCTGAAAACGGGGCTTTCGGAATTTAATTTTGTTGCTGCTTTGGCTTTTATTGCTCCACGACTAGTGTCATGAACATTATGATTTTCCCTTGAACTTAATCACAAGTTATAATTTTCCGACATCGTTACTTAGACGCCATCATACATAAAAGGAACCGCGATTTCAGAAGTTATAAATTGTAAGAAAAGCGCCTTAGTATTGAGGAAACACTCTGAACGCTATATTCAGGCTTTTAGTAGAGATGATATGGGACATGTCGTTGAGAGCGAATACATTTATATTATTATTTTTTAATATTATTATTCGTTGTCACTTTTGTATAGAAAACTTAGTTATATGAGACAAATCATACTGCTAGGATAGACACTGTTGCAGCTTTTCCGTTCTTGCAACATACGGTACATGTATTTCATGTAATAATGTAATACATTTCCCATAATAAACCCTTTTGTACTTGTACATTAATCTTCACCGAAGTATGTGCGCAGTGTGCGGTGTCCAGTACGGCTGTTGTCTGTAGTTACTTGATGTGCTGTCCCGGCATGTTGCTCAGATATTTTCTGCAGCGCTGTGAAATGGTTCCAGTTGCCCCTATTATTACTGTATCACTTTTGTTTTTACATTACGCGTAAGACGTATTTGTATTATGAGGTATTTATATTTTAAAACTTTCGATTACTTTCTTGATCACATTACCATCATCTGGAACTTCTTTGTCTGTTAACAGACACTTTTTTATGTCCGGTTAATTGTGAGGGATGATTCTGTCACTTTTCAATTGCTGATTCCTTAATGTGGTTACCTTAAATTCATGAGTTGTTGCTATTGATTGTGGTACGTGTTGATACGAATGTTCCTTGTTTATTTTTAACCCTATTTCCTTCCTTACGGTAAAGTGTAGTTGAGTACACAATCTACCACGTCGCTTTATACTATTTTGCTAAAATTGGACAAGCTGATATAATAATAATAATAATAATAATAATAATAATAATAATTATTATTATTATTATTATTACAAACACCAAAGAAGTTCCAGAGTGTAAAGACAAGAAGTGCTAAATAGTACACATATTGCTATAATAGGATAAGTTATTATTGCACAATGCGACCAGTTCGTGAAATGCTGTCAAAATACGCAGTGAAGTGACATTAAACTGTGCGTGATAACGTGGTAGCAAAGAATGAGCAGATAACAAGCGTATAGTTATCGATATTTACAATACGTCTGCCGACCTTAAAAGCCCGTCCGAAACATTTTTGCCTATATACCACTCTACACGATGTCATCCCACTGAACCGTTAACTTGGAAAGAGCCCACTGAAGAGAACTGGAAATGAAGGAATATTATTAAAAAAAAAGTTGACAAATGAGTAAAGAAAAAAGACGATTTTGTAAGTTCATTGCGGTAGTAAATTTTAAAGTTTAGTGACAAGTAATTTATTAACCAAATAAATAGTGTCTTGCTATTAAATGACGTAAGGCACGGCCGATACTAATTGCCGGGCAAATTATGGGTGCAGGCAAATGTTAATTTTTGTCGTATAAAGTGTGATCACTTATACAACACAGGTTCATGTAGTTAAGAACTCAGATCAGTTGACCAGTGATATTTTTTGTGGAATTCATCCCGTTATGCTATATCATATCAAATATTGACTTACCTACTGCGAATGTGACATGAAGCTTCCATTCCCGTTAAGCGGCTCTGGACGAATTTGATTTGTGTAAGGTGACTGGCGCAGGTTTTAGCTACCCATACCCCTAATCATTTTTTATCTTTTCCTAAATTCTGTATAGCGTTTCTCATATAGCAAGTTAAAAAATATCTTTAAAAGTACACAGTAGACACAGGTATTTATAGCTTGATGGTATAGTGTGTGTGTGCTGTGTAATGAAGCTTGGCTTGGCACGTTTCTTATAATTTTGAGATTTGGCTTGGTGACTGAACTTAATTTTGTGAGGCGCTCTATAAATTTTTCTTAGTGTTACGAGAAAGAAGTTAACAGCGATACGACAGTAGGCAATGCAAGATTTTAAATGAGAAACCGCCCACAACAGTGTTGCTATTAGTGAAACGCAAGCTTTGTTATTTCCCGCTTCCTGGTAAGAATTCTCTATAGAGTTTCTTTTTTGTGTCTCTAATTAAATTTCTTTACAGGTTGTACAGCTTAACATCCATGTTTCTAATTTGCAGCTGCTGTTGGGACAACATTAGCATTTCCGATTTTTACTGGTGTTAGTTAAAAATATAGAAGCAATACATGTGGTACTCAATGAGAAAATGAAACTATAAAATTTCTCAGTCAGAAAACGTGAGGGGTTGAGAAATTTAGGTGTTGTTGCAAGAATGATACACAGATTTTGATAAAACTTTGTATTGGTGTCATTGAATGAATTCCGGTAAAATGTAAAGAAAACACATTTTTAAGCTGAAAATGAGAAATTTACAGATGCCTGCAGAAACTGCTCATCCTAGAAGAAGAGAAATTTAAATTTGTTTTTACATGTGACCTCTAAACACAATTGTAAGCCATGCTGATACATCTGTCCTTCCGTCCGTCAGAGTGTTAAAATTCAGAAATAAATCTCCGGATTTAGAGGATGAAGTCCGTTACTGGCAGGTCTGAATATAGAACTGCTGGACGAGCTATCTTCATATAAGTCCAGCGACATTCTCACAGTATGACTCTGTCATGTGCCTGGAGTTCTCAGTCTGTACAGTGCTTAGGCTAAGAATTGGATGACCGAGAAATTTTGTTCATACAGTGGAATGTGTACGCATGGACAAATTCTTAAAATATCCTAAATGTAATTCTACATGAATATCCGTTCACGGGTTTTCTGTTACATGAGGCCTGTCATATTGAACTGGCCTAAAACACAAGGCAGATATTCGTAATGCCGCATTTAGTAGAGTATAAGATTTATGACTAAATAACTAACTGACTACATGGAGCAGAGTCGTTCCTGAGAAGCTAACTGGTCATCAACTAGTCACAGAATTACCCTTATTTTATGTAACTCGTCCGAGACCTATTCCTATTCTGAGCCAGAGTAAACCAATCCATGCCTCCCCCATCCCACTTCTCGAAGATACATTTTAATATTATTCTCCCACCTACGTCAAGATCTTATAAGTGGACTCCTTCCCTCTGGTCTCCACATCAAAACCCGGTATGCATCTCTCCTCTCACCCATACATCCCACATGCCCCTCCCATCACATTCTTCTTGATTTGATCAACTGAATTTTACGATTTGGTGATAAAGCTCCTCGTTATATAGCCTTTTCACTCCCCTGTCACCTGGTCCATCTTAGGCCCAAATATCTTCCTCAGCACCCTATTCTCGAACACCCTCAGTCTATGTTCCTCCCTCTAGCAGAAGATTTATATTGGGAATAAATGAAATTCAAGGTCAGAATGACATAAAAGCCAAGAAATAAATATGGACAACATGTGAACTCCAGCTTTGTTTATACCGTGCATGAAACAAGCCTTCTTCACGACGTCCCTGTCTTTGTCGGTTTGTGTGTGTTCATACCGTATCTATAAATGTTGAAAAGTTTCTTCAGACTAGGCATAATGCAACACCATACGATACCACCAATACATAACTATCCAAGTGAAGATTACACTAGTTAACAATCGCAAAGAATGACATCTACAAGCGAGGAAGAAGAAGATGACGAAGAAGAAACACAAAATAACAGCAAAAATGAATGGCAAGGGATAAGACGCACTAAAAGGAAGAAAATATACAGAACACAACTCAACACCCCCGAAACAAAAATAGAAACACATAACCGATGTGACTTGTTAACAAATGAAACAAATGAGGATTCCTTTGACGGAAATCCAAGTTCAACGAAAATCCATAAACCTCCTCCAATATTCGTATATGGTGTTATGAACTACGGAGTAATGATAAAACGAATAAGAGACATAGCCAAAGATGAAAAGTATTGCACAAAAAGTCTGGCAAATAATGTTATTAAAATAAACTGAGTGACACCAGAAACGTAGAGAAAACTAGTTAAGTACTTCAAAGAAAACAACATATTCTACCACACATACCAACTTAAAGAGGAAAGAGCCTACAGAATTGTCATTAAATGTCTACATCACTCAACAGATACTGAAGATATAAAACAGGAACTATATGCACTAGGACACAATGTCTGAAACATAATACATGCACAACACAGAACTACCAAGCAGCCGCTAAACTTGTTCTTTGTAGACTTAGAACCTGCAGAAAATGACAAGGAAATATACAACATAAAAGCATTGCAAAACAAAATCACACAAATAGAGCCTCCTCGAGTAAAAAAGAACAATATCTTACAATGTATGAGGTGCCAACAATATGGCCACACAAAATCATACTGTAACAAACCATTCCTGTGCATTAAATATGGTGGATCTCATAATAGTAAAGGATGCAAAAAGAGTAAAGAAACATCAGCAAAATGCGCAATATGCGGAGGCAGTCATCCTGCCAACTACAAATGTTGCGAACATTATCATAACCTAATTAAAGGAAACAACATATTTAGAAATAATACACAACGCACACCACCAGTAAATACTAATATATATAGAACCAACATAAAACACAGTGTTAACTCACAACAACAAAGATGTTACGCAGATGTAACCAAAAGTAACACAAATTAGGTCGAAGACACAGCCATCACATTAACCAAATTTTTAGATTAAAAGGATTGTTTAATCAACTGCTTCAACAAAATAACACGATACTGAACATGCTTACAATGTTAATCAATAAGATCAATTAAAACAGATAAGTTTCTGAGAATAGCCCAATGGAACGAAAATGGTTTGCAAAACCACGAAGAAGAAATAAAATTATTCTTAAAACAAAACTTCACAGATATACTCCTAATCAGCGAAACACATTTTACAACCAAAAATTACTTTAGCATACCAAGGTACACCGTATACTACACCAATCATCCTGATGGCACAGCGCACGGAGGCACTGCGATACTGATAAAAGAAACAATCGAACACTATGAACTGTTAAAATATGAAGAAGACTCCATTCAGGCTACATCAGTAAAAGTGAAAGGATTTCCATACGAGATAACCATCACAGCCGTCTACCCCCCACCCCGACACAATCTAAAAAAGGAATATTTTAAGACATTATTTCAAACGCTAGGACCAAAATTTATAGCCGGAGGCGATTACAACAGCAAACACACTATATGGGACTCACGTTTAACAACAACAAAAGGAAGAGAATTATCAAAGGTAATCCAAGAGAAAAACGTTTCATTTCTATCAACTGGAACACCAAAATACTGGCCTACTGACAGGAACAAAATTCCGGATCTACTAGATTTCTTTGTAACAAATGGAATATCCTCAACATACACAGGCATACAATCAAGTTACGACTTAACCTAGGACCATTCTCCAATAATAGCAACATTAAGCACATCAGTAATAGTCGAAAAACCAACACCACGCTTGCACAACTCAAATACAAACTGGGATACCTACAGACAAATAATAAGAGACAGAGTAAATCTATCAATAAAACTTAAAGTGCATGAAGATATAGAACTATAAACTAACAACCTACTCAGTTTACTCCAGCATGCTGCCAAAGAAGCTATCCCAAACAGCGATCCTCAAAGAACAACAAATAACTTACCCTACGAAATTAAGAGACTAGTAGCCGAAAAGAGAAGAGCCAGGTCAATCTGGCAAAGAACTCACACACCAGACAGCAGAAGAATATACATATGTATAACCGAACAAGCAACACACTTTAAGTCCTAACTCGAAGAAATTCGGAATGAATCCTTTGAAAAATATGTTTCTAATCTTAAAATGGAAGATAATTCTATTTGGAAACCTATAAAAATAGGAGAAAACCGAAAACAACATCACCCCCAATAAGCAAATATTCAACACCTCCGGGACCATGGGCAAAAAGTGACAAGGAAAAGCTGAACTATTTGCAGAATATCTTTCCGAAGTTTTCTCTCCACATAATAATGATCAAGACCAGGAAGTGGAACAAGACCTAGCTACACCCATTC